>CEPV01072632.1_pt1 | contig 15038 bp, 10 predicted proteins | sample 530451 | NCBI WGS metagenome assembly CEPV01 (sample SAMEA2620097, study PRJEB7988) | marine metagenome | isolation source: saline water (ENVO:00002010), including | reverse complement strand
ACCGTACCGCGCCCCGTAATACTGAATACATCCTCCACCGGCATCAAAAAAGGCTTGTCTACATCACGCTCAGGATCAGGAATGTAAGAATCTACAGCATCCACCAACTCCTGAATGCACGCCGTCTTATCAGCATCATCAGGACTGTTCAACGCCTCCAAAGCACTACCCTTAATAATGGGAATCTCATCTCCAGGAAACTCATACTCGTTCAATAGATCCCTCAACTCTAACTCAACCAACTCAATTAGCTCAGGATCATCCACCTGATCCGTCTTATTCATGAATACCACAATGGCCGGCACATTCACCTGACGGGCCAAAAGAACATGCTCACGCGTCTGAGGCATGGGACCATCAGCCGCACTCACCACCAAAATGGCTCCATCCATCTGCGCCGCACCCGTAATCATGTTCTTGATATAATCAGCGTGACCCGGACAGTCAATGTGAGCATAGTGACGATTCTCACTCTCATACTCCACATGGGCCGTCTGTATCGTGATGCCACGCTCACGCTCCTCAGGTGCATTGTCAATAGAGTCAAACGTGCGGATCTCACTCAAACCACGCTTCGACAATAAAAGCGTCATCGCCGCCGTCAACGTCGTCTTGCCGTGATCCACATGTCCAATCGTCCCTACGTTTATGTGAGGCTTCGTTCGCTCAAATTTCTCCTTTGCCATGACCTGTTCTCCTTATTACTTAAGCTGGTTCAGCAACAGCTCCTGTTTTCTCAATGATCTTATCCTTGATTGACAATGGCACCGTCTTATATTCGCCAAATTCCATCGAAAAAACAGCTCTCCCCTGTGTTACGGATCTCAGTGAGGTGGCGTAACCAAACATTTCAGCAAGAGGTGTGTTCGCCCGTATCACAACCGCATCTTTGCGGTGGTCCGTACCCTGTATCTCACCGCGACGCGCAGTTAAATCCCCCATTACGTCTCCGAGGTACTGCTCGGGGAGGACTACCTCCACTTTCATTACCGGCTCCAATACAGCTGGTTTAGCCCTGTTACACGCTTCCCTCAAAGCCATCGATCCAGCTATCTTAAAAGCAAGTTCCGATGAATCGACAGCGTGGTATGATCCGTCGAGGAGTTCTACCCTGACATCCTCCAGCGGATAACCAGCCAGAACGCCGTTCTTCAGCGATTCCTGTATCCCCTGATTGACAGCCGGAATGTATTCTTTCGGAATAACACCCCCCACGATCTTGTTATCGAAATGGTAACCTTTCCCCGGTTCGTTAGGCTCAACTTTAATCTTGACATGCCCATACTGACCGCGACCGCCAGACTGACGAATAAATTTCCCCTCAGCATCGGCTTCAGCCGTAATTGTCTCTCGATAGGCTACCTGGGGTTTTCCCACATGCGCGACAACGCCAAACTCTCTCTTAAGTCTATCTACAAGGATTTCAAGATGCAGTTCACCCATACCCGAAATCACCGTCTGACCGGTGTCGGGATCAGTTGCAACTTGGAAAGTTGGGTCTTCATCAGATAGTTTCACAAGAGACTCAGAAAGATTCTCCTGTTCGGCCTTGCTTGTCGCTTCAATAGCGACTGAAATTACCGGTTTTTGAAAATCCATAGCCTCAAGTACAATGGGCGCAGACAGATCGCACAATGTATTACCCGTTTTCGTCTGCTTCAATCCCACAGCAGCTGCAATCTCTCCAGCCGTAACACTTTTGCGCTCTTCACGCTTGTTTGCGTGCATTAGTAACAATCGCCCAATCCTCTCTTTACGTCCCGTAGCCGTATTCAATACAGTAGATCCTGAAGTCAGGACGCCGGAATAGACCCTGAAGAATGTCAACCGACCGACATACGGATCTGTCATAATCTTGAAAGCAAGAGCACTAAACGGTTCCTCGGGTGATGGTGCACGGCTTAATAAAATATCGGAGTCTTCCGGAGCATGTCCGATAACTTCATCCTTATCCAGCGGAGACGGCATAAAATCAACTGCCGCATCCAGCAATCTCTGAATACCCTTGTTCTTGAATGCGGATCCGCAGAGGACGGGGATAAAAGCGTTATCAAGGCAACCCTTCCGCAGGGCACCTTTAATCTCATCTGTTGTAATCTCCTCTTCTGCAAGATATTTCTCCAGCAGCTGTTCATCATAGGCCGCGCACTCTTCAACCAAGTGATGACGGGCTTCTTCCGCCTCTGCCTTCATATCATCCGGAATATCAATAAAGTCGTAATGCGATCCAAAACTCAATTCATTGTAGACAATCGCCTTCATACGAATAAGGTCAATCAGACCTGCGAATAGTTCTCCCGCTCCGATAGGAATCGTGAGAGGTAGCGGATTTGCATTGAGACGTTTTTTAATCATATCGACAACGTGCAGAAAATCGGCACCCATCCTGTCCATCTTGTTGACAAATGCTATCCGCGGAACTTTATACTTGTCGGCTTGGCGCCAGACTGTCTCACTTTGAGGCTCCACTCCGCCGACGGCGCAAAAAATCACTACTGCACCATCCAGCACACGAAGTGATCTTTCAACTTCCGCTGTAAAATCGATGTGCCCTGGTGTATCGATAATGTTGATTCTGTGATCTTCCCAGAAAGTCGTGGTAGCGGCCGAAGTAATGGTAATACCTCTCTCCTTCTCTTGCTGCATCCAGTCCATGGTAGCCGCACCGTCGTGTACCTCACCCATTCGATGAACTCGCCCCGTATAGTAGAGGACGCGTTCAGTCGTTGTCGTCTTGCCGGCGTCAATATGTGCCAGAATACCGATGTTTCTAACTCTATCTAAGGGAATCTCTTTCATCTTTACCTATAGTGGGCAAATGCCTTGTTTGCTTCGGCCATTCTGTGCGTGTCTTCCTTTTTCTTGATGGAACCACCTTCATTATTGGCGGCGTCGATCAATTCTGCAGCCAGTTTTTCCGCCATACTGTGGCCGCGCCTCGATTTTGCATGAGTGAGAATCCATCTTGTCGCCAGAGCGTAACTCCTGTGCTCCAGCACATGAATCGGTACCTGATAGGTTGCACCACCAATCCTGCGAGACTTGACTTCAATGAGCGGCTTCACGTTATCCATCGCTTTATGGAACATCTCCACAGGGTCACCTTTAGTCTTGGTGTTTATGACATCCATGGCACCGTAAAAGATACTTTCGGCTATACCCTTTTTCCCGCGCAACATAAGATTGTTAATAAATTTTTGAACCATCAAGTCCCCGTACACTGGGTCAGGAAGAATCTGTCTTTTCTCAGGCCTGCGTCTTCTCATTTTCTACCTCGGTCTCTTAGCACCATACCTGGAGCGACTGGTCTTCCTGTCAGAAACGCCCGCCGTATCCATGGTTCCCCTGATAATGTGATAGCGTACGCCGGGAAGGTCCTTTACCCTACCTCCTTCTATAACGACGAGTGAATGTTCCTGCAGGTTATGACCTTCTCCCGGAATGTAGGCAATTACTTCGATGCCGTTGGTTAACCTCACCTTTGCCACCTTTCTCAGCGCAGAATTCGGCTTTTTGGGCGTAGTTGTATAGACCCGAGTACAGACACCGCGCTTCTGTGGATTTCCCTGTAAAGCAGGCGTACTCGTCTTTTTCAACGTCTTCTTTCTGCCCTTCCGAACTAATTGATTAATCGTTGGCATTCGATATCTCCGTCAGATAGACTAAGCTGTGACTTCCTCCACTACCTCTTCCGTCTCAGCCACTTCTTCCTCCTCGTCAATCTTCCTGACCAGCGGCTTTTGGGCATCAACAAAGCCGGTTCCTGCCGGAATCAGTCTTCCCATGATGACATTTTCTTTCAAACCCATGAGGTAATCAGTTTTACCCTCACTTGCCGCATCAGTCAATACGCGTGTTGTCTCCTGGAATGATGCTGCCGAAATGAAACTCTCCGTATTCAGCGAAGCTCTCGTAATCCCAAGGAGCAGCGGACGGAAGGTTGCAGGTTTAGTAGTTTTGCCTTTGACAGGTTTTTTCCCCTCTTCCTTTAGCTGTTTGTTGATCTCCCTCTGCTCATTTTTATCCAGAAGATCACCCTCCTCGTAATCAGAATCGCCGGGTTCCGAAACAACTATCATCTTTGAGATGCGCTCATTTTCCGTAAAGAGATCTGAACGGTTTACTCTGTCAAGTGCCAGAAATCTCGTGTCGCCGGGATTAAGTACTTCCAGTTTTTGCATCATCTGGCGCACAATCACCTCGATGTGTTTGTCGTTAATCCTCACACCCTGCAGACGATAAACCTCCTGAATCTCATTCACGAGATACTCCTGAACCTTCTCCGGCCCCAGAATATCGAGAATATCATTAGGCGAGATGGCACCTTCGCACAGACGGTCACCAGCGCTCACTCTATCTCCTTCATGAACTATAACATGTCTGCCATAAGGAATAGAGTACTTCCTCTTCTCTTCATGGGCACCTTCTACGATAATTTCACGAATACCTCGCTTGACTTCTCCAAATTTCGCGACGCCGTCAATCTCGGCCACAACTGCTGGCTCCTTCGGCTTGCGTGCCTCGAACAGTTCAGCGACCCTGGGCAGACCACCCGTAATATCACGTGTCTTTCCAATTTCCTTCGCGATCTTAACCAGCACCTTACCGGCTTTTACCTTCTGACCGTCCTTCACCATGAGAACAGCTTTTACAGGAAGGATTGTACCGCCGGCAAGGGTATTGCCTTTGGCATCAACTATATCAAGATGAGGAGCCAGACGACGGTTTTTTGATTCAATGGTTACTAGCTGTTTCTTACCGCCTTCCACGGCCTCTTCCTGGAAAGTCTCTCCTTCTATCATATCCATGAAATGGACCTGACCGCTTTGACGCGCAAGGATAACGTCCGTATATGGATCCCAGGTGAAAAGCACCTGTCCGGACTTTATTTTCTGCCCGTCTTTCACGCGAAGATCAGCACCGTAGGGAACGTTGTAAACTGACACCGCACGATTATTGGCATCAATAATCTCCAGACTGGAGTTTCTGACCAGAACCTTTTTCAGGAGTTTACCTTCGGAAACCACCTCTCCTTCACTCTCAACTTCGGCAAACACGATGTTTTCGGAGTATTTCACCCGGCCAGCCCGGCGAGACTTCATTTCTGACTGCTCGATAATCCTGGCTGCAGTACCACCGATATGGAAGGTACGCAGCGTAAGCTGTGTTCCCGGTTCACCTATGCTCTGAGCCGCAACAATACCAACCGATGCGCCAAAGCCTACCAGTTTGTTGTTGCTTAGATCTGTGCCATAGCAAAGGGCGCACACACCGCGTTTTGATTCACACGTCAGGACGGATCTGATGCGGACCGTGTCTACTTCATATTTATTCAACATATCGGCAACTTCGTTATCAACCAGAGTACCCGCCTTGAGAATTATCTCACCATCAGCATAGATATCTTCCTGAACCACGCGACCACGGATTCTCTCTTGGAGGGGCTCGATGATTTCCTCTCCCTCTTTCAGGTCACCCGTCCGAACACCATTTATGGTACCACAGTCTTGCTGGTTGACAACAACATCCTGTGCCACATCTACCAGTCGGCGCGTAAGGTAACCGGCATCAGCTGTTTTCAAGGCTGTGTCAGCAAGACCCTTACGAGCGCCGTGAGTGGAAATAAAGTATTCCAGCACGGTGAGACCTTCCCTGAAATTAGATGTAATGGGATTCTCGATAATTTCTCCCTTACCGCCCGTCATACTTTTCTTTGGTTTTGCCATCAATCCCCGCATACCGGCCAACTGTTTTATCTGATCCTGACTTCCTCTTGCACCAGAATCTGCCATCATAAAGACCGGATTAAAACCAGCTTCGTCTTTTTCCAAATGGTTCATCATCGATTCGGACACTCGATTCGTGGCGTGAGTCCAGACGTCGATTACCTTGTTATAACGTTCACCTTCAGTCAGAATATGAAGATCAGACTTTCTGTGAATGGCCGAAATTTCTTTTTCTGCACCTGTAATGATTTTTCCCTTTTCTGCCGGGATCAAGACATCTTCCACAGATATTGAGGCGCCGCTGCTGGTAGCATAGCTGAATCCCATATCTTTGAGATCATCGAGGAACTTCACCGTCCGGTGATTGCCGGCTTTCATATAAGATTTGTAAACTATTTTCTCGAGATTCTTCTTACTGATGAGTTCGTCTATATAGCCCACCTCCTCAGGCACAACCGCATTGAATATGGCCCGACCAACTGTTGTTTTCTTTTGCCACTTACCCCGTGCCCGCAGATCAATGATGGCGTGAAGACCGACAGAACCTCCTTCATAGGCAAGGACTACTTCATCGATACTCGAAAAACTTCTCCCTTCGCCGAGGTCACCTTTCTTTTGTTTCGTCAGATAGTAGCATCCCAAAACCATATCCTGAGACGGGATTGCCAGTGGATAGCCGTGAGCCGGATGGAGAATGTTATGACTGGAGAGCATGAGAACCCTGGCTTCCATCTGAGCTTCCGCCGACAGAGGGATGTGAACAGCCATCTGGTCACCGTCAAAGTCAGCGTTGAAAGCAGCGCAGACCAGCGGATGAATCTGAATCGCTTTTCCATCAACTAGAACCGGCTGGAAAGCCTGTATACCCAGCCTATGAAGCGTCGGGGCACGGTTAAGTAGAACCGGATGATCTTTCACAACATAATCCAGAATAGTATAGACTTCGGGTCTCTTTTCATCTACCATTAGTTTCGCACTCTTCGGGGTACCGGTATAACCACGAGCGATCAACTCATGGATCAGGTGAGGCTTGAAGAGTTCGAGAGCCATATCCTTTGGCAATCCACACTCACTTAGTTCAAGCTCAGGCCCGACAACGATAACAGAACGACCCGAGTAGTCGACGCGCTTGCCAAGAAGGTTTTGACGGAAACGACCCTGTTTCCCACGGAGCATATCGCTCAGACTTTTCAAAGGTCGCCTTGTACCACTGCTGACAGCGGTACCGCGGCGGGTATTATCAAACAGTGTATCTACCGCTTCCTGAAGCATCCGCTTCTCATTTCTGAGAATAACATCGGGCGCTTTAATATCGATGAGTTGCTTGAGACGGTTATTACGGATGATTACACGACGGTACAGATCATTCAGATCACTGGCAGCAAAACGGCCGCCTTCAAGCGGGACGAGCGGTCGCAATTCTGGCGGAATTACCGGAAGCACTGTGATAACCGTCCATTCAGGACGATTAAGGCGCCTTTTGCCCGGCAAAGGATAGAAAGCCTTCACAACCTTCAAACGCTTTAAGGCGTCGGATCGCTTCTGCTTGGAACGCAACGTCTTAATGTTGTGCTCAAGTTCCCTGATAGTTTCTGTAATATCGAGAGTCTTTAACGCATCACGAACGGCCGCTCCGCCCATACCAGCGTAGAAATAGTTCTCTTCATCCTGGTCTTCTTCTGAAACAGAGTGTTTGCCATATTTAGCCTCAAGCTCCTGATATTCAGCTTCTTCGATAAGATCCATGGGTGCCTTATCCGAAGCGCCCGGTCTGATAACCAAGTATGCTTCATAATAGATGATTTTTTCAAGATCACGCGTCGGGATACCGAGAAGGTGACTCAACTTACCGGGGACAGACCTGAGGTACCAGATATGGACAACTGGAACAGCGAGGGTGATATGACCCATTCTCTCGCGGCGGACGCGCTTCCGCGTCACCTCAACTCCGCATCGATCACAGATGATCCCGCGATAGCGAATGCCTTTGTACTTGCCGCAGTGGCATTCGTAATCTTTAACAGGACCAAAGATTTTTTCACAGAACAGGCCGTCCTTTTCCGGCTTGTACGAGCGGTAGTTGATTGTCTCGGGTTTCAGGACTTCACCCAAAGAGCGTCTCAAAATATCTTCCGGAGAAGAAAGTCCGATTGAAACGGCAGAAAAGTCTGTTGAACTCTCGCGGTGCGGCGGTTTTATGTATACCACTTAGACTCCCTCCCTACTAATTGTGTAATTGGACATCAACGCCCAGTCCTTGTAGTTCCTTGACGAGTACATTGAACGATTCAGGAATGCTAAATGAAGGAATATTATCACCCCTTACAATGGAGTTGTATACTCTTGATCTGCCTTCAACGTCGTCAGATTTACCCGTAAGCATCTCCTGAAGTGCGTAACTGGCACCATAGGCCTCCAGCGCCCAGACTTCCATCTCTCCCAATCTCTGACCGCCAAACTGAGCTTTACCTCCCAATGGCTGCTGTGTAATCAAAGAGTAGGGGCCGGTTGAACGGGCATGCATCTTGTCATCAATCATGTGATTCAGTTTCATCATATATATGTAACCGATGGTAACCGGGTAATCAAAGTATTCACCAGTTATACCATCTTTTAGTTCTATCTTACCTGTCTCGGGAAGATTAGCTTTCCTTAACTCCTCTTTAACCTGTTCGGGCGTAGCGCTGTCAAATGGTGGCGTCTCATAGTGAACACCCAGAATCTGACCAGCCCAACCTAGCATTGTTTCATAAAGCTGCCCGAGGTTCATCCGAGAAGGTACTCCTAGAGGATTCAGAACCAGATCAACGGGAGTACCGTCATCAAGAAAAGGCATATCCTCTTCAGGAACAACCACGGCGACAACACCTTTGTTACCGTGTCTTCCCGCCATCTTGTCACCAACCTGAACCTTTCTCCTATTAGCGATGTAAACCTTTGTCAGTTTTGAAACGCCGGGCTGAAGTTCATCGCCAACCTGCAGTCTGTAGATTTCACGATCGAGTTTTTCCTCAGTCCGTCTCCACTCACTGTTGAACGAATTCCATACTTGCTGTATCTGAATCCAGACATTTCTGTCATTAACCCATTGATTATCACGGGAAATTCTCTCCAGATCGAGATTTGCCAGCCGCTTGGACGTCAGCTTAGTCGATGCCTTGATAATTGTCTTTCCTGTAGCAACGTCCCTCAATCCACCGCAGATCTGATCTGTCAGGAGCTGGATCAGGTGTTCATCACGTGTTTTTTTAAGACGTCTCTTTGCTCGGCGTGTCTCTTCTTGAAGTTTCCCGATAATTTTCTTTTCCTGGGCACGTGTCGCTTTGCTCTTTCTTTCGAATAATTGTGTCCTTACCACGACGCCGTTGATTCCGGGTTCTGCCCTCTTGGAGGCATCTTTCACATCTCCAGCCTTTTCGCCAAAAATAGCACGCAGGAGTTTCTCTTCTGGTGTCGGGTCAGTTTCCCCTTTAGGTGTTATTTTACCGATGAGGATATCGCCAGCCTGAACCCGGGCACCTTCTCTAATGATGCCATCTTCATCCAGATCTTTAGTCGCCTCATCGCCTACATTTGGGATCTCTCTGGTCAGTTCTTCCTCACCCCGCTTTGTGTCACGGACCTCCAGATCAACCTCAGAAATGTGAATGGAAGTAAAAACGTCATCCTTGATCAGTCTTTCGCTGATGACAATAGCATCTTCAAAATTATATCCACGCCATGGCATGAAAGCTACAAGGATATTTTTTCCCAAAGCTAATTCACCGTTCTTGTTCGAAGGACCATCTGCAATCAGGTCACCCCGATAGACTTTTTCTTTCTCACGCACCACAGGCCTCTGATTCATACAGGTATCCTGATTAGTCCGGGAATACTTCATCAGAGGAATGCGAACGCGGTTCTCATCGGCCGAGATTGCAAGATCTTCCGGAACATGCCTGGTTTTAATGACAATTGACTTCGCATCCACTTGCTCTACTACACCTGTCACCGGAGAATAGAGACATGACATAGAGTCCTCAGCCACTGTTTTTTCCATACCGGTGCCGACAATAGGAGCGTCAGGATTAATAAGCGGAACGGATTGACGCTGCATATTCGAACCCATGAGAGCACGGTTAGCATCATCGTGCTCCAGAAATGGAATAAGCGCGGCAGCTACGCTCAAGATCTGGTAAGGTGCCACATCTGTAAACTGTACTTCATCAGCCTTCACGACAGGGAAGTCACCGCGTATCCGCACGCGAACTTTTTCATCTTCGATTTTACCTTCCTGGCCTATATCCGGCATAGCTTGAGCAATTCTGGACCGATCCTCATCTTCAGCAGAAAGGTATTTTGTTTTGCTAGTTACAAAAGGATCACCGTTTTTAGTCGTCACGACGCGATACGGCGCTTCGATAAACCCTAGATCGTTCACCTGAGCATATGTCGACAGTGAAGATATCAAGCCGATGTTCGGTCCCTCGGGCGTCTCAATAGGACAGAGCCTGCCGTAGTGAGTGTAGTGGACATCACGAACTTCGAAACCAGCACGTTCTCTGGTCATGCCACCAGGACCTAAGGCAGAAACGCGCCGCTTATGGGTGATCTCAGCCAGAGGATTCGTCTGATCCATAAACTGACTCAGTTGACTGGTGCCAAAGAATGAATTGATAACAGTAGTCACAACACGTGAGTTGATGAGATCCTGAGGTGTGAGACTTTCAGCCTCCCTGAGATTCATTCTTTCGCGGATTGTTCTTGCCATGCGATTCAGAGCTACAGAGAATTGATTGGTCAACTGTTCTCCAACGGTTTTCATGCGGCGATTGCCCAAATGATCTATATCATCTGATCCCCTCAAACCTTTTCGCATCTCCATGAGATACTCAATAACGCAAATGAGATCTTCCGTTGTCAGAACCGTGTGATCAAGAGATACATCCAGATCAAACTGCTTGTTCAGACGATATCTTCCAACTTTGCCTAAATCGTACCGCTTAGGACTGAAGAAAATCCTTTCCACAAATTTCTGGGCCGTTTCAAGGTTCGGAGGTTCACCTGAACGAAGATGTTTATACATCAGGCGTAGCGATTCTTCCGTATTTTCAGTTGGATCCTTGATCATCGTATTGGTGAGAAGCTCGACGGCCAAATCGTCCTCCGGATTGACACACTTTAATTCCTTAACTTTGTTCGCCTTTAATTCAAGAAGAAGGTCTTCAGTCAGTTCAACACCGCTTTCGGCAATAATTTCACCTGTCTCAAAATTGACAATATCTTCAACCAGATAATTTCCTTCAATTTTCTTGATGGAACGTGCATCAAGCTTCGACGAAATAAGGAGATTGAAAGCTCTGAAAATATCTTTATTTTCAGAAAAACCGAGAGATCTGAGGAGTGTTGTAACGGGAAACTTCCTCCGTCTATCAATAATAACAAATATACAGTCCCTGATATCAGTGGTAAAATCTATCCAGGATCCTCTAAACGGTATCACTCTAGCCTGGAACAATTTTGTTCCGTTAGGATGCGTAAAATCGTCAAAGAAAACGCCGGGTGATCTCTGGAGCTGACTGACAACAATGCGTTCTGCGCCGTTGATGATAAACGTCCCGCGGTCTGTCATGAAAGGGACGTTGCCGAAATAGACATCCTGTTCGATGCTATGGGCGTATTTCGAACGATCAAATTCATCAGTAATGTGAAGAATAAGACGAACCTTCAGCGGAACGGCGTAAGTAACTCCCCTTTCAAGACATTCATGAGGTTTGTACTTCGGGAGACCAAAGTAGTAACTCTTGTATTCGAGGATATAATTCCGATGTGTATCTTCAATTGGGAACACGTTCCTGAGAACTTCTTCCAGACCGAACGGCTCACGCTGATCCTCAGGGACATCCAATTGCATGAAATGTCTAAAGGAATCGATCTGAACACCAAGCAAGTTCGGCATTGAAAAAACGCTTGGAGAACGTGAAAAGGAGTGTCTCTTTACCGTATGGTTTGTTCTACTCGGCAAAATTATATCCTCCACAAGGGTTGTTTATCTATCGGGACAACTATGCGGTACAATCGAATCATTCAGCTTACTTCAGTACGATCGTTCCACCAGCTTCTTCGAGCTGCTTCTTTATCTCTTCAGCCTCAGCCTTGGCGACTCCCTCCCGGACAGTCTTCGGTGCACTGTCTACAAGGTCTTTCGCCTCTTTCAGTCCAAGGTCGGTGAGGGATCTCACTACCTTAATCACTTGAATCTTTTTATCACCGGCAGCTTCAAGAACAACATCAAAAGAGTCTTTCTCTTCTGTCGTTGCTTCACCATCGCCGGCCGGGGATGCCGCCGCAACAGCAACTGGAGCAGCTGCAGTTACACCAAACTTCTCCTCGATTTCGGTGATCAGTTCGGAGATCTCAAGCATGTTCGCGTTTTCAAGATAGCCCATCACATCAGCGCGTGATACTTTAGCCATTATTCATTACCTCCTGACTTCCTACGATTCCTTAGTTTCTTTCAAACTGTTCAAGACATTAACAATATTTATCATCGGGCTTTTCAGCATAGATGACATCTTAGACATAGGCGATGAAAGTCCGCCTACAAGTTTTGTTAAAAGTGTTTCCTTCGATGGTAAAGTTGCTATCTTTGTGAAAACAGATTTGTCCATCACTTCACCTTCAAATATAAATGCTTTCAGTTGGGGCAAATCGTGTGTTTGGGTGAATTCGTGCAACACTTTTGCCGGTGCAGTAGCATCGTCATAACTGAAAGCAATAGCGGTGGACCCTTCAAACACATCATTCAATCCATCGATGCCGGCATTTTGAGTTGCAAGTTTTACCAACGTATTCTTCACAACGCGGTATTCCACGCCGCCATCCAGCAACTTTTTGCGCAAATCCGTGATATCGGCGACATCAAGACCGAGGTAATCGGTAAAATATATTCCTGTAGCCTTCTCCAGTTTCTGGGAGATAAATTCAACAGAATCGATGTTCTTTTGACTGGGCATCTTTCCTATACTATTGCCGCTTTATCTACTCTAATTCCTGGCCCCATACAGGAGGAAACTGTGATTTTCCGGAGATAAGTTCCTTTAACGGAAGCGGGTTTAGAATTAATCAGCGTGGTCATTACAACGCGGAGATTCTCACTCAGCTTCTGGGGTTCAAAAGAACTTTTGCCAATGGGTACATGTATTATGCCGTACTTGTCAACTCTCAGTTCGATCCTTCCCGCCTTAATTTCCTTTATAGCTTTGGTCACATCATTAGTGACCGTGCCGCTCTTAGGATTTGGCATTAGCCCTTTGGGTCCCAAAATCTTACCAAGTTTCCCTAACTTAGGCATCATGTCCGGAGTGGCAACGATGACATCAATTTCATCCCAACCGCTCTCCAGCTTTTTGATAAGATCATCGTCTCCCACATAATCTGCGCCCGCTTCCTGCGCTTCCTTAGCCTGTGCCCCGCTTGTTAAAACAAGGACTTTTACCTCTTGGCCGGTCCCGTTAGGAAGCGAAGTGGTAATACGAATATTCTGGTCAGCGTGACGCGGATCGACATCAAGGTTTACGGCAACTTCCACTGTTTCATCAAACTTTGCTGTGGCGGCTTCCTGGACGAGAGAAATGGCGTCGGCAATGGAGTACTCTTTCATCCGATCGATTGTTTTTAGCACCTTGTTATATCTCTTACCGTGCTTCATTAAAACCTCATCTCTACTGGACTTCAATTCCCATACTTCTGGCCGTACCACGGATCATTTCTACGGCAGCTTCAACTGTATTTGCATTCAGATCAGCCATTTTCGTCTCAGCGATTTTTCTCAAATCATTTTCTGTTACCTTCCCGACCTTCTCCCGATTGGGCTCGCCGGAACCGCTCTGAATTCCTGCCGCCTGCTTCAGCAGGACAGGCGCCGGAGGAGTCTTGGTGATAAAGGTAAAAGACCGGTCCTCATAGACAGTAATTACCACGGGCACGACAGTCCCCATTTTGTCTTTTGTCTGTTCGTTGAAAGTCTTACAGAAATCCATGATATTCACGCCGTGCTGCCCCAGTGCCGGACCGACTGGCGGTGCGGGATTTGCCTGTCCACCGGCAATCTGCAATTTGATCAGGGTCAGAACTTTCTTCGCCATCTGTATTACTTCACGTGCTCAACTTGAAGAAAATCCAGTTCTACAGGAGTGGCCCGACCGAAGATTGAAACCAGAACTTTCATTTTCTGCTTCTCATTATCAACTTCCTGAACGTCGCCGATAAAATCAACAAACGGCCCATCAATAACTCTCACTTTATCCGTCGACTTGTATTTAGTCACCATCACTTCGACTCCATCACGCGTTTCCACTTCGCCGAGAATTCTACTCACCTCGTCCTGTTTTAGCGATTCCGGCTCCCCTTTAGGCCCGACGAAACTGATGACCCCGGGGGTATTCTCTATGAAATGACGGCTTTCTACATTTATCTCCATCTTCACCAGGATATATCCCGGATAAAAAACTTTATTCCTTACAACTTTCTTGCCACTCCTCATCTCAACGACATTCTCTGACGGAACCAAGACTTCCTCTATCTGGTATTCACCATTATTTTTGCCTACTTCATTTAGCAGTGCATCACGGATCTTCTTCTCCTTACCCGAAAGTACTCTAACCGAAAACCAATCCATTGCTAGAGTACTACATTGATGATTCGCGACAGAATAAGATCAACCACGAAAAGGAATACTCCCAGAATCAGCGAGAGACCGAGAACAACCATGGTAGAACCACGCAACTCTTCCCACGAAGGCCAGGATACTTTCTTCATCTCGAACCTGACACCGTTGATGAATTCTTGAACTTTCTTTATCACCGTTTTTCACCTCGGGTGAGCCAGGCATCGAACCCACCTTGCCAACTGGAGGCTCGCATGCCCGCCGCTTTCTCTCAAATTTGCCTGACATCTCATCTCTCTGCTGGGGTGGCAGGATTTGACGACCCACCAATGCAGGTGAGGCAGGACTTGAACCCGCAACCGCCGGTTTTGGAGACCGGTGCTCTACCAGTTGAGCTACTCACCTATCTCAGCTCTATATGAATACCGCCGCCGGAAACCCAACAGCGATTCACTTCGTCTCCTTGTGCAGGGTATGCATCCGGCACCAGGGACAGTACTTCTTGTGAACGACTCTGTCCGGATGAACCCGGCGGTTCTTCGAAGTCGTATAGTTCCGTCGATGACAGTCCGGACATTCCAAGACAACCAGATCCCTTTTACTATTCCCTGCCACAGGCTACTCAACAATTTCAGTCACCACGCCAGCGCCTACCGTGCGACCAC
>CEPV01067054.1_pt1 | contig 15039 bp, 16 predicted proteins | sample 530451 | NCBI WGS metagenome assembly CEPV01 (sample SAMEA2620097, study PRJEB7988) | marine metagenome | isolation source: saline water (ENVO:00002010), including | reverse complement strand
CCGCCGGCCGTCGCGGCCGGGTCCCCACTTGGCGCGGCCTTTCGCCTCGCCCTCATCATCGCCTTCCAACGCCTCCAGCTTGGCGGCGGCTACGGCGGCCGCCGCCTTGGCCTGTTCCTCGCGGCGGCGTTCTTCTTTTTCGTCGGCCAGACGGGCTTTTTCCTTTTCGGCCCGTTGGCCTTTTTCGTCCTCGGGCGCGGCATCCGTTTCGGAAGGGACCGGTTCCGGTGAAGCGATTTCCTCTGTCTTCCTGGCATCTTCAAGGGCGCGGGCGCGGGCGGCTTTTTCCTCGACCGTCAGATTGGGGCCGCCGCCTGGCGACAGGGCTTCCTCGGCGGTTTTGCCGATCGGGACCTTGAAATCCTCAGGGGTCTGCTCCTCGACTTCCTGTTCCAGCTCACCCGTTACTTCGGTCATGTGGCCGCCGTCATCGGGGGCAAAGGTGCGCTTCTTGCGCACTTCGACGGTGACCATCTTGGAGCGGCCGTGCGAGAAGCTCTGCCGGACCTGCCCGGTCTTGACGGTCTTTTTGAGCTCAAGCTTGCCCGGCCGGGACAAGCTCAGCTTTTCGCCTTTATCTTGCTCTTCGGTCTCAGCCATTCACTTAACGGTCCTTACTAGCGCCTTGGTATAAGCCGTCAGACGACCGGCCTCGGCAATCAGGCTTTCGGCCAACCGGCCCTCGGCCATCACCACATGGACGGCGCTGTCCCGGCCCAGGGCCCGGCCCAGTTCCCGGGCCTCAAACAGGTCCACCGTCGCCAAGCCCGGAGCCAACGCCTTGATTTTTTCCCGGCCGTCGGTGGCCCCGTTCCGGGCCTGCAGAAGGACCCCGCCCTTGCCTTCCCTGAGCCAAGCCCGAGCCTTTTCGAATCCGGCCACCGCTTCGCCGGCCCGCCGGGCAAGGCCCAGCAAATCCAGGCAACGACGCACCATCAGGCCTTCCAGTTGCTCGGCTAAATCGGTGGAAACCTCGACCCGATGCCGGGCAGCCCGCGAAAAAAGACCCTTGGCGCAGGCTGTATTTACCATATCGCGCTCCGCACTCAACCATAATCCCCGCCCTGGCAGGCATCCGTCCAGGTCGGGAACGAGGCTTCCGTCCGGGCCGACGACAAAACGCAGCATTTCGTCCTTGGGCCTCAAGGCGCCGGTGGCAATGCATTTGCGGAGCGGCGATGCCCCGCCGGACCGGTTTTTGCCGCCGTTAATGCTGTTCCGCCTTTTGCTCATGCGGGTCCGGCCTCCTTAGCCGCTTTCCGGTTTTTCACCGCCGGCGGCGTCCTCGGCTTTTTCCTCGGCCGTTTCTTCCGCTTCCTCGGCGTCTTCGGCTTTTTCCGCGTCCTCGGCCTCGAACCAATGGGCGCGCGCGGCCATGATGATTTCGTTGGCCTTGCTTTCGGTCAACAATCCGGCGGGGGCGAGCTCCAGCAGCTCCTCGGTCGCCAGATCCGCCAGGTCGTCACGGGTCTTGAGGCCGTTTTCTCCCAGCCCCACCAACAGGGCCGGGGTGACGCCCTCGACCTCGGCCAGATCGTCGCTGACATCTAAGTCCTTGCGGCGCTGTGTCAGTTCCTCTTCCTGCTGAGCCAGGTAGGCGCGCGCCCGTTCGCGCAGTTCCTCGGAAACCTCTTCATCAAACCCCTCGATACCGACAATATCCTCGACCGGAACGAAGGCCACTTCCTCGACCGTGGAAAAACCCTCGGTCACCAGCAGATGGGCGATGACGTCGTCAACGTCCAGGGAGTCCACGAACATCTGCGAGCAGATCTTAAATTCCTCCGTCCGGCGGTCGGATTCCTCGGCTTCGGTCAGAATGTCGATGTCCCAGCCGGAAAGCTGCGAGGCCAGGCGAACGTTTTGACCCCGCCGGCCGATGGCCAGGCTGAGCTGTTCGTCGGGGACCACGACCTCGATGCGGTTGGTCTCTTCGTCGAGGACGACCTTGGCCACCTCGGCCGGGGCCAGGGCATTGACGATGAAGGCGGCCGGATCGGGGGACCATTGGATGATGTCGATTTTTTCGCCCTGGAGCTCGCCGACGACGGCCTGAACGCGCGAGCCCCGCATGCCGATGCACGGGCCGACCGGGTCGATGCTGGAATCGTTGGAAATCACCGCGATCTTGGCCCGCGACCCCGAATCCCGGGCCACCGCCTTGATCTCGATGATACCGTCGTAGATTTCCGGCACTTCCCGGGCAAACAGCTTGGCCATGAATTGCGGGTGGGTGCGCGACAGGAAGATCTGCGGGCCGCGGGTTTCCTCTCGGACATCGACAATATAGGAGCGCACCCGATCGCCGGTGTTGAAGTGTTCACGGGGGATCGTTTCGTCTCGCCTGAGAAGGGCTTCGGCGCGGCCCAAGTCGACGATAACGTTGCCATATTCGATGCGCTTGACCAGGCCGTTAACAATTTCGCCGGTACGGTCCTTGTATTCCTCGTACTGGCGGCTGCGTTCGGCGTCGCGGACTCGCTGAACGATCACCTGCTTCGCCGTCTGCGCGGCGATGCGCCCGAAATCGATGGGCGGCAGGGCGTCGACCAAAAAATCGCCGGGCTCGGCATTGTTGTCTCTCTTTTTCGCCGCCTCGAGGTCGATCTGGGCGGTCTCGTTCTCGATGTCGTCCGCCGATTCCACGACCTCGACGTAGCGGACCAGCGAGATTTCACCCGTCTGGCGGTCGATGGTGGCGCGAATGTCGTGTTCATGGCCGTATTTCGAGCGCCCGGCTTTCTGGATCGCCTGCTCCATGGCTTCCAAAACCTCTTCGCGTTCGATTCCCTTGTCGCGGGCAACGGTTTCCGCCACTTCGATCAGTTCGGGGCGCGACTGAGCGGCGCCCGCTTCCATGGATTCGCTCATAACCTCTTGCTCTCCTCCGCTGCCGCGATCAAATCGTCGGTCATGACCAGCTTCGCCTTGTGAATGTCCGGGTGGTGAAAGTCCACTTCTTCGCCGTCAACCATCATCCGCACCGTATCGCCGTCGACGCCCAGCAAAACCCCCTTGAAACGGCGCCGGCCGTCAACCGGCCGGGTGGTCTCGATCTTCGCCTGAAACCCCTGAAATCGCTGGAAATCACCGACCCTGAGCAGGGGCCGGTCGATCCCCGGCGACGAGACTTCAAGCGTATAGGGGTCGTTGATCGGATCTTCGACGTCAAGCAGCGCCGAAATGGCGCGGCTGACGGCGGCGCAGTCGTCTACCGTCATTCCCTGGCCATCTTGGTGTTCCACCATAACCTGCATCGACAGTTTCCTTTTGCCGGAAATCCGTACCCGGACGATGTCAAAGCCCATTTCGCCGATGGCCGGCTCAATCAAATGCTGAACGCGCTCGGACAGTTCCATCCGATAAATCCGTTTTTTACCGGCGCTCCCTTAGCGCCAACCGGGGGAAATTCCAAAAATAAAAGGCGGGCCCCCGGGCCCACCCATCAATTCCACTAAATTTTTGGACTTAACGAGTACGTTCGCTCATGAACGCAAGGCGTATATATACCCGTGATCCGGTGAATTCAAGGGTTTCGGAAATTCTGCCAGGGTCTTAGGAGTTTCTGGGGCGGCGCAGGAAACGGAGATAAACCGGCTTCAAGCCTTGTTTTTTGGCCTTGTGTTCATAACGGGTTCCGACCCAATCGGCGGGCGGATCGGTCCAGTCGCGCTTGCCCGGCGCCGGCCAGGAAAAATCCGGGTGGCGGGCCACGCGTTCCAGCATCCATTCGACATAACCCCCATGGTCGCTGGCCAGCCGGAGTTCGCCGCCGTCGGCCAGCGCCCGGGCCAGTTCGCCGACGGTTTCATCGGAAATGAAGCGCCGCCGGTGGTGCCTTTTTTTCGGCCATGGATCGGTAAAAAGGGCATAGATCCTGCTGATGGAAGCCTCGGGCAGACGGGGAAGAAGCTTTCTCGCGTCATCGTCGAAAACGCGAACGTTGGTCAGGCCTTCGCTTTCGATCCGGCTCAGCAAGCCGGCAACGCCATTGACGAAGGGCTCGCAGCCGATGAACCCGATGTCGGGACGGGCCCGGGCCTGGGCCGCCAGGTGTTCCCCGGCGCCGAAGCCGACCTCGAGCCAGACATCGGAAACGGAGGATTCGAAGGCGCCCGCAAGGTCCAGGGTTCCGCCCGCGGGCGGGAGTTCCAGGCGCAAACGGGGTAGAAGGGTGTTCATCAGCGCCCGGCGGCCGGGACGCAGTTTGTGGCCGCGGCGCCGGCCGTACCAGCGCAACGTCTGGTCTTTGGTGTTGCCCGTCAAGAGGCTCCGAAGGCCGACTTCAGATCGTCGACCAGATCCGTGCGTTCCCATGAGAACCCGCCATCCGCATCGGGAGCCCGTCCGAAGTGGCCGTAGGCGGCGGTGCGGGCGTAGATCGGCCGGCTCAGCTCCAGATGCTCACGAATGCCCCGGGGCGACAAGTCGACCATTTCCTGGATAACCGCCGACAGTTTTTCCTCGTCCACCCGGCCCGTCCCGTTGGTGTTGATATAGACCGACAACGGTTTCGATACGCCGATGGCGTAGGCGACCTGGATGGTGCAGTTGTCGGCTAGGCTGGCGGCGACCACGTTCTTTGCGACATAGCGCGCCGCGTAGGCGGCCGACCGGTCGACCTTGGTCGGGTCCTTGCCGGAAAAGGCGCCGCCGCCGTGCGGCGCGGTCCCGCCGTAAGTGTCGACAATGATCTTGCGGCCGGTCAGGCCGACGTCCCCGTCGGGTCCGCCAATGACGAAACGTCCCGTCGGATTGACGTAGAATTCGTCCTCGTCGCACATCCAGCCTTCCGGCAGGACTGACAAAACATGAGGCCGGACGATTTCCCGCACCTGGTCCTGGTCCAGGTCCTCGGAATGCTGGGTCGAGACGACAACCGACGTCGCCCGGACGGGCTTGCCCGCGACATATTCCAGGGTCACCTGGCTTTTCGAATCCGGGCCCAGGCCCGGCTCGGCGCCGGAATGGCGGGCTTCGGCCAGGGAACGCAGAATAGCGTGGGAAAAATGGATCGGCGCCGGCATCAGGACGTCGGTCTCGGTGCAGGCATAGCCGAACATCAACCCCTGGTCGCCGGCGCCTTCGTCCTTGTTGCCCGAGGCGTCTACCCCTTGGGCGATATCGGGCGATTGGTTATGGACGTGGATTTCAACGTTCGCGTTTTTCCAGTGAAAGCGGTCCTGTTCGTAGCCGATTTCCCTTACGCAGGCCCGGGCGACTTCTTCCAGGACGTCATGGGTGATCCGATCGGGACCCCTGACTTCGCCGGCAAGGATGATCTGGTTGGTGGTGCAAAGGGTTTCCACCGCGACACGGGAAAGCGGATCGGCGGCAAGGTATTTATCGACCACGGCGTCGGAAATCCGGTCGCAGATTTTATCCGGGTGACCTTCCGAGACTGATTCGCTGGTGAAAAGGAAATTCCGTTTGCCCACAGTCGATCCCTCCGATCAATGTTTTGTCCCGTTGGACCGAGGGCTGCAACAGCTTGAGTAAAATTTGAGCCCACTTAGCGCCTTTTTTTACGTGGTGGCAAGTAGTCCAAATCCTTCCACGCTACCGCATCCGTTAGATACGGGGGTGGCCCTTTTCGCAAGCTTTTTGGTAGTCGTCAAGGCCTTTTCCAAGGCCGTCAAAACGGCGAGGCGGCCGCTTTCAGTCTCCGGTTTCGACAATATCACCACCCGGTCCCCAAGGGGATCGGGAAATCCATCCCCTGGAGCCCGAGGCGGCCCTGGATTTATTTGCCGCTGGAAGTGTTGGCCAGGGATTTCGTCAATTCAAACAGGCGCTTGCGCACCTTGGGGTCGGAAATCCGGTAGTAAGCACGCACCAGTTCCAGCGTCTCCCGGCGGGCCAGCGGGTCGGGCTCAATTGTTCTTTGCTCCTGCTCGCGGAGGCCCATGGCGACTTGACCTTCGGTGGTTCTCAAGCCGGCCGGGATGTCGTCGAAGAAAAACGAGATCGGCACGTCCAGGATACGGCTGAGCTGAAACAGGCGCGAAGCGCCAATACGGTTGGCGCCGCGTTCGTATTTCTGAATCTGCTGGAAGGTCAGGCCTACGGCGTCTCCAAGTTTCTCCTGGCTGAGGCCCAGCAATGTCCGGCGAAGACGCACCCGGCCGCCGACATGAATGTCCACGGGGTTTGGCACCCCCGGCGGCAGGCGTCTCTTTTTCATCCGGCGTTTCTTAGCAGTGTGAGAGATGGCTGGTTTTTTCATTTTGTTCCGTTTGTTCTATGATTAGGTCGAGTCAAAAACGATTTTCATTCATTTCCTGTGAGGCGAATCCTTCAGGTGGAAACGTCCCGCACTCAGACAATATACGCGTGCATACGATAGTATGCAAGCCAAAACAGCGGTCCGGGCAATATTTCCCGTTACCCGGCTTGCCGGTCTTCCCCTAAAGAGCCTAGGTTTTCCCCTAATCTTCCCCTAAAGAGTCTAGGTATTCCTCTAATCTTCCCCTAAAGAGTCTAGGTCTTCCCCTAAAGGGCCTATAGGTGTTAGCAGAAATCCAAACCCAAAGGCCATGATAAAAATCAACCCCGTCATCCAAGGGCCCAGTCTGGAAAACGGCGGATTATAAGCGGTTTCAACCGGTAGTGGACTGTCGATTATACCCTCCTGACCAAGGCCCAGTCGCCACACAACACGCCCGTATGGGTCGATAACCCCCGAAATGCCCGTGTTGGCAACCCTAACCAGGGGCAGGCCTTCCTCGACGGCGCGCAAACGGGCGGCGGCGAAATGCTGGTAAGGCCCGGATGAGAATCCGAACCAGGCGTCATTGGTGAGGTTTAACAACCATTGCGGTGGATTATTTTTTTCGGCGACCCGGCCCGGAAAAATGACCTCGTAACAGATCAGCGGCGAAAATGGCGGCAGTCCGTCCAGGACCAGGGTTCGGATTCCGGGGCCAGGGGAAAAGTCCTGGCGCCCCGCCGTCAGCTTCCCGACCGGCAGGACGGAACGCAGGGGAACGTATTCGCCGAACGGCACCAGATGGTGCTTGTCGTAAACGTCCTTGATCCGGCCCTGGGAATCGATGGCCAGCACGCTGTTGAACAATTCTTTCGATGCCTCCCCAGAGCCAGCCGTCCGTGGAGCGCCGACTATGACCATGCCTCCCGGCGGGGCCGCCCGGCCCACGGCCCGGGTCAGTTGGGAGGGACCGGAAATGACAAAAGGCACCGCCGTTTCGGCCCAGATGACGTGGGTCGGAGACCGGCCCGGCGGCGCCGGCCTGTTGCTCATCTCCAACTGCTTGAGCACATGGCCCCAGCGGAGTTCCCGCTTCCATTTCTGGTTCTGCGGGATGTTCGGCTGCACGAGCCTGAGGCGCACCCCGGGGACGGTATCATTGCCGGCCCCGGCCAGGCGCCATTCCCCGCCGGCCCAGACCAGCGCCAGCACTCCGGCCGCGGCCAGTACCGGCATCCATCGGTTCCGTTCCCCGCCGCCGCCGGAAACCGGTTCCGCCAGCACCGCCGGCATTGCCGCCGCAACCACGGCAAGCAGGCTCAGGCCATAAACGCCGGTCAGCGCCGCCAACTGGATCATGGCGTCGGAAAAAACCCAGACGGTGCCGAGAAGATTCCAAGGAAACCCGGTCAACACCCATCCCCGCACCCATTCCGTAAGCATCCACATGGCGCCGAAGACGAGGACCCGGCCCAGGGCGGTGAGCCGCCTTTCGAAAACCAAATAGCCGAGAATGGCGGCGGCGGCCGGGAACAGCGCCATGCCGGCGGCCATGCCGGCGACGGCAAAAGGCGCCATCCAGCCGTATCTGGGCGCATCGACAAGAAAGGCGAAGGAAATCCAGGCCAGCCCGGCGGCGAAGTGTCCGACCCCGAACCACCAGCCGGCCGAAAAGGCCCGGCCCGGACCGGGGCTGGTTTCCACCGCCCACAACAGGCCGACGAAGGCGGGAATCAAAAGCGGCAGCCCATAGACCGGGGGCAGGGCCATGGCCGCCGCCACGCCCAGTCCGACCAACAGCGCCGAGCGCCGCCACCCCGTCAAGCCGGCCAAGCGTATTTTCAGATGGGTCCAACGATGTTTCGGCGAAGCCGCCGTCCCGGCCTCCCCCTTTGTCGCCATCAGGCGCTTTTATCCCGGGGGCGCGACGACGCCGGCTTGAGCACCCGCAAGGACTTGATCCGGCGGGGATCGGCTTCCAGGACCTCGAACTCAAGGCCGGAGGAATGACGGACCAGTTCGCCGCGGATCGGCACGCGTCCGGCGATGAAAAAAACGAGCCCGCCCAAGGTATCGAGATCTTCGGAATCCCCTTCGGTGACTTCGGTTCCGGTCATTTCCTCCAGGGTGTCGATGGTGACGCGGGCATCGGCGGTGAAGCTGCCGTCGGGATGGCTGGTCATTTTCGGGTTGTCGTCAAGGTCGTGTTCGTCCTCGATTTCCCCGACGATCTCCTCGACCAGGTCCTCGATGGTCACCAAGCCGTCAACGCCCCCGAATTCATCGACCACCAGCGCCATATGAGAGCGTTCGGCCCGCATTTCCAACAGCAGCTCCAACACCTGCATGGAAGGGGATACGAACAATATCTTGCGTTGGATATTGGAAAGGGAGAAGTCCTCGTCCCGCCCGCGCCAGGCCAAAACGTCCTTGATATGGACCATGCCGGCCGCATCGTCGAGGGTTTCGCCGTAAACCGGCAGCCGGGAGTGGCTTTCCTTGGTCAGGAGGTCGATCAACTCCGACAATGAACTGTCGCGGCTAACGGCGGCGATATCGGCCCGGGGCACCATGACGTCGTGGATGGTGCGGCCGCGGAGTTCCAGGATATTGGCCAGCAGGATGCGTTCATCTTCATCGATGGGGACTTCCGCTTCCTCGCGTTCCTCGATCAATTCCTCCAGGGCGTCGCGCACCGAATCTTCGCCGTTTCGGTCGTGGCCGACACCGCGTATCCAGCCCCAAAGGCCACTAAAGAGGGAAGTTTCGTTTTCGGCCCCGTTGTCGCGGGGCTTGGGACTCGAAGGGTGGTCGTTCATCGGTTTAATTAACCGCCGGATGGCCGTCTCCGTAGGGGTTGGCGATATCTAGGCCGGCAAGAACGTCGACTTCAAGTTTTTCCATGGCTTCCGCCGCCGCCGGCGTCTGATGGTCATGGCCGAGCAGATGAAGCATACCATGGACGACCAGATGGCATAAATGATCGCCGAGGGTCTTGCCCTCCTCAATTGCTTCGGCGGCGGCGGTTTCATAGGCGACGACGACGTCCCCCAGCATGACCGGCATACCGGTAAGCGTTTCACCACGGGCCGGAATTTCCTGGTCCGGCTCTTGGACGGGGAAGGACAAGACGTTGGTGGGCCGGTCCCGGTCCCGGTAGTCCCGGTTGAGGCCCCGAACGAAAGCGTCGTCGGCAAGGACGATGCCGGCTTCGACATGGGCCAGGTCCGGCCCGTGTGCCCGCACCTGTGCCCATCCACGGGCCCGAAGAACCGCCTGGGCCGCGTTCCGGGACAGGGCCCGGGCATCGGGCAGCGCCTCTTCCCACAGCCGGCAGGACACGGAAATGTCGATTTCCGGTTCTCGGGGGCCTGTCATGGAAGCGGCTTCAGTCATCTTCGGCCGCTTCCGCCTCGGTTCCGGCGTTTTTTTTCTTTTCGTAGCGCGCCCCTAACTTTCGCCGGTTTTCGACCTTGCCGTAGGCGCGGACGATGCGGCTGACAAGAGGATGGCGGACCACGTCGGTTACGGTGAAGGTGATGAAGGAGACGCCATCGACGCCGGTCAATGTTTCCATGGCATCGCGAAGCCCGGACCGAACGCCGCTGGGCAGGTCGACCTGGCTCAAGTCCCCGGTGATGACCATGGAGGAATTTTCGCCGAGCCGGGTCAGAAACATTTTCATCTGAATGGCGGTCGTGTTTTGGGCCTCGTCCAGGATCACGAAGGCGTTGGACAGGGTCCGGCCGCGCATGAAGGCCAGGGGCGCCACCTCGATCTCCCCCTTCTCCAGGCGCTTGGCCACCTGTGTCTCCGGCAGCATGTCGAACAGCGCGTCATAAAGCGGCCTTAGGTACGGGTCCACTTTCTCGCGCATGTCGCCGGGCAGGAATCCCAATTGCTCACCCGCTTCGACCGCCGGGCGCGACAGGATGATACGGTCGACGGAACCCTTGATCAGCCACTCGACCCCCTTGGCTACCGCCAGATAGGTCTTGCCGGTGCCGGCCGGGCCCTCGCCGAATACCAGTTCGGCGTTATCGATGGCGCGAAGGTAGTCGGCCTGCCCCGAAGAGCGCGGAGAAATGTGGCGTTTTCGGGTGCGGATCGTCAGGTCGGCGTCGGCGATATCGCCGCCCGGGGCCTGGGCCATGCGCAGGACCGCCTCGACTTCCTCGCCGTTGATTTCGTAGCCCTTCTCAAGGCGGGCATACAGCCCGTCCAGGACCCGCGCCGCCGCGTCGACGGCGTCGGCTTCACCGGAGATGGTCACCTGGTTGCCGCGGGCGTTGATGGCCACACCCATCACCTGTTCGACGCGGGCCAGGTTCTGATGATGGGAGCCGAACAGTTCCATGGCCAGGCGGTTGTCGGCAAAGGCCCTTTCCGCGGTTTCGGGAGCGCCGGAGTCGTTGACGGTTTTTTGTTTCACTGTCCGGGTCAAGCGGTCGCCCTCTCCTCGACGGTATCGGCGCCGGCCTTTTGTCCCTCGACGCCGCCCTTGAGGCTGTTGGCGTGGGCGGCGGTGATGGCGAGGCGAACGATGGCGCCGGGTTCTTCAATGGGGTCGTCCACATGAACGGCCTGCATATAGGGGCTGCGCCCGACCAACTGTCCCGGCTTGCGGCCCGGACGGTCCAACAGCACCGGCAGGACCCGGCCCACGCAGGAACGGTTGAAGGCCAATTGTTGGGCGTTCAAAACGTCCCGCAGGGCCTCCAGGCGTTCGCTTTTGACCGTGTCGGGGACCTGGCCGTCCATGGCCGCGGCAGGAGTTCCCGGCCGCGGGCTGTATTTGAATGAATAGGCCTGAACGAAACCGATCTCTTCCACCAGCCCCAAGGTGGCGTCGAAATCGGCATCGGTTTCACCCGGGAAGCCGACAATGAAGTCCGATGATAGCCCGATGTCGGGCCGGGCTTCCCGGAGGAGGCCGGCCAGGCGGTGGTAATCGTCCGCAGTGTGGCGCCGGTTCATGGCCTTCAGCACGGTATCGGACCCCGATTGCACGGGCAAATGCAAAAACGGCATCAGTTCCGGCACGTCCCTGTGGGCGGCGATCAACTCATCGTTCATGTCGGCGGGATAGGACGTGGTATAGCGAATGCGCTCGATGCCGCCGATCTTGCCGAGTTCCCGGATCAGCCGCCCGAAGCCCCGGGTTTCGTTCCCGGGTGATCCGGCCCCGGCGGGCCCGGCGCCGTGGTAATTGTTGACGTTTTGCCCCAACAGCGTGATTTCACGGACCCCGGCGGCGGCCAGCCGGCCGGCCTCGGCGATCACGTCCTCGGCGGGACGGGAATATTCGGCGCCGCGGGTATAGGGAACGACACAGAAGGTGCAGAACTTGTCGCACCCTTCCTGGACGGTCAAAAAGGCCGACGTTCCGGCGGCCCCGGGGTCGAGGGCGTTTTTTGGTAGATGGTCGAACTTGGGCTCGGGCGGAAAATCGGTGTCCAGCACCGCTTTTCCGGCGCCCTCGAGGCCGGCCAATAGTTCCGGCAGCCGGTGATAGGCCTGGGGACCGAAGACCATGTCGACGAAGGGCGCCCGGTCGAAGATTTCCTCGCTTTCGGCCTGCGCAACGCAACCGGCGACGGCCAGAATCATGTGCCCGCCTTGTTTTTCCCTGGTGGTTTTCAGGCGCTTGAGGCGGCCGAGTTCCGAATAGACCTTCTCCGCCGCCTTTTCCCGGATATGGCAAGTATTGAGGATCACCATATCGGCGCCTTCCGGCGAATCGGCAAGGGCATAGCCCAAGGGCGCCAGGACGTCCGCCATGCGCCCGGAGTCATAGACGTTCATCTGGCAGCCATAGGTTTTGATATAAAGCTTTTGTGCCAATTGTCCCAATTGCCTATTTTTCATTCCTTGTTATCCCCGGATGGGTCCAGGGGCACGCCGTAGAGATCAAGGCGGTGTCCGACGAGTTTCATGCCGTGTTTTTCGGCGATCTTTTCCTGTAGGGCCTCGATTTCCCGGTCTTGAAATTCGATAACCTTGCCGGACTGGATGTCGATCAGATGATCGTGGTGTTCATCGGTGGCTTCTTCATAACGGGACCGCCCGTCGCCGAAATCATGCCGTTCGATTATATTCACCTCTTCGAAAAGGCGCACCGTCCGATAGACGGTGGCAATGGATATTTTGGGGTCCATTTCGCTGGCCCGCCGGTAGACTTCCTCGACGTCCGGATGGTCATCGGCCGCGGACAGCACCCGGGCGATGATCCGGCGCTGCCCGGTCATTTTCATGCCTTTATCTATGCAGATGCGCTCGATTCTGTTTTCCGGCATGGCTGTTCACTAATAGGGAAAATATTATATCGGATCGCCGTCAACTCATTTAAAGCCCGGACCCGGATAACCCGGTTTCGTCGTGCGGATTGCGTTCGCCCGGGCCGCCGGCAAGGCCCTGACGGCCGAACTCCGTAGGGCGGAAAAGTTCCGCGAGTTAGCGGCGGCGCTTTCGGGGTTTTGTGCCAAGGCCGATCTTCTTGGCCAGATTGGAACGATGCTTGGCGTAATTCGGCGCCACCATGGGGTAATCGGAAGGCAGGCCCCAGCGTTCCCGGTATTCCGCAGGCGACAGGTTGTAGGCCGTCTTTAGGTGGCGTTTGAGCATTTTCAGCTTCTTGCCGTCCTCGAGACAAATAATGTAATCAGGAAAAATGGATTTCTTAACGGCAACGGCGGGACGCGGGCGCTCGGGCGAAATGGGTGTCGTTCCGACCATCACCAGGGTTTTAAAGACATCCTGAATCAATTGCGGCAGATCGCCGGGCGTAACGGAGTTGTTGCCCGCGTGCGCGGCGACGATTTCGGTCGTTAGTTCCAGCAGCTCGCTTACATTGGGTTTGTCGGTCATGTACGATTGATCCTCACTGATATGATTCCCCGGGTCGGCGAGGAAACTTTTTTATCGCCTGGTTTTTATTATAAGGCGCTATTTTAATAAGAGTCTTATATAATAAACATATTCATCCCGGGCAAGTAAGAACAATGAATAATGCCGTGAAAGACAACAAGGGCCATAAGACGGACTTCTATATCGATATTACCAATGAAGTCTGCCCACTTACTTTCGTCAAAACAAAACTTCTGATCGAAAGCATGCAGCCGGGACAGACCGCCGAAGTCCGCCTTCGGGGCCGCGAACCCCTTGAAAACATCCCCCGTTCCGTCAAGGACCACGGCCACGGCATTCTCAGCCTGGAACCCGAGGACCCGTCGCAGCCGCCCGACGGCATCCATCGCCTCATTCTCAAAAAAGCCTAGCCGAAGACCGTCCCTCAAGGGCCGGGGTCTTTTCAGGGCCGGATTCTGCCGCCGTTTTCGGATGCTTTCGCGTCGGGAGGTCTTAGGTACAAGGGCCGGAGCGGCTCCGCCGGTTGATCCGGGGACCACCGCCGGGCGGCGATCGCGGCGACGGTTGCCGCGTCGGGGACACCCGGGGCGGTGCTGAGAACGGCCTCTATTCCCTTATCCTTAAGCGCCTCCACGGCCTGGCCGGCGCCATCGCCGGCGACCACCACGGGATCGCCGTACCCTTCGCCGTTTGCCGTCAAGGCGGCCAAATCAGTGGGCATAAGGGCTTGCGGCCCGGACAAGGGCCGAAGGTCGGGCCGAAAGGCCTGGGCGTAGACCTCGGCGCGTTTGGAATCGAGCACCACCAGCACACTTGCCTTCTTCCGCTCGTGCTCCGAAACCCCGGCGGCGACGGCGTCCAGGGTGGTGACGCCGAAACAGGCCAAGTCCCCCGCCAACGCCATCCCCCGGGCGGCGGCAAGGCCGATCCTGAGCCCGGTAAAAGCGCCGGGTCCGGTGGTTACGGCTAGCAGGTCGAGGTCCGGAAAATCGACCCCGGTTTCCGACAGAACCTCCCGGACCATGGGCATCAGGCGTTCCGATTGGCCCCGGGACATGGGCTCGAACCGCCGGGCGGCGATGCGCCCGTCTTCCCAAACGGCCGCCGAACAAGCGGATGTCGCCGTGTCAAAACCCAGAATTCGCATTGTTTTTCGCATTCCTGTCGGGCCGGACGGGATCTAAACGACCGAGCAGGCGTCGTCGAAATCAAGCCTCGGGCTCCTTGGAAACATGTCCTCGCCGCTGCCGTAACCGATGTTGCAAAGGAAATTGGACTTTATGGTGGTGCCGGCAAAGAAGGCTTCATCGACGGCGTCATTGTCAAATCCCGACATCGGCCCGCAATCGAGGCCCAACGCCCGGGCGGCAAGGATGAAATAGGCCCCTTGCAGGGTCGAGTTGCGGAAAGCGGTGGTCTGGATCAGGGGCTCGTTTCCCTCGAACCATGATTTGGCGTCGGTATGGGGAAAAAGCTCGGGCAGGCGGTCATGGAATTTCTGATCCGACCCGATGATGGCGGTGACGGGCGCGGCCATGGTTTTGTCCACATTGCCTTCGATCAGGAAGGATTTCAGGCGCTTCTTGGCTTCGGCGGAAATCACGAAGACGATCCTGGCGGGGCTGCAATTGGCGCTGGTCGGGCCCATCTTGGTCAGGTCCCAGACGGCGCGGAGAAGGTCTTCTTCCACCGGCTTGTCCAGCCAGCCGTTATGGGTGCGGGCGTTGTTGAAGAGTTGGTCGAGGGCGTCTTGATTGAGGGTGCCTGTCATTTATGCCTCCCGGCATGCATAATCCGATATTTCAGTATGGCACTTGTGCTGGCGCTTGGAAGCGGGAAAAATCAGGGCTTATCATCGAGGCCGGAAAAAACCATGACCCCTCGCCGTATGTTACGCATTGCGATTACCGTCGCCTTTTCGCCCCCCCGGGTCGCCAGGGCCGCCCGGGCCGCCCTGGCCGGGG
>CEPV01059364.1_pt1 | contig 15047 bp, 15 predicted proteins | sample 530451 | NCBI WGS metagenome assembly CEPV01 (sample SAMEA2620097, study PRJEB7988) | marine metagenome | isolation source: saline water (ENVO:00002010), including | reverse complement strand
TCTTTGATTTCCCAGTGTTCCCCGTGAGGGACATCCCCCTTGTCAGCTTTATGTTTAACATTAAGAGCCTCACAAATTGTTGACACCTTCAATTTCGCACCAACCTCGTAAAACCCTCAACCTTTATAAATTAACAAACCCTACCTTCCGTTATGGATAAGATAAGATTCTACCCTTTAGATATCACTTACAAGGTAATAAATAACAAGCCAGTCATCCATCTTTTTGGTAAAACTGCTGATAATAAACAGGTATGTGTTCTTTATGATGATTTTGAGCCATATTTCTATGTAATACCAAAAAAAGGCTCTGACATCAACAACGACTTAAAAAACTTTGAAACTAAAAGAAATGATGAAACAATCTCAATAACAAAAACAGAAACAGTAAAAAAAAGATATCTTGGAAATGAGATTGATGCTATAAAAGTCTTTGTGAAACTTCCTTCCCATATTCCTGTTTTAAGGGAAGAGCTAAAGAACTGGAACAGTATAGAATCAATAAATGAAAATGACATCTTATTTGTAAGAAGATTCATGATAGATAACAATATAGTTCCTTTAACTCTATATGAAGCAGAAGGTGAATTCATAACTCAAAAACTAAAAGTACCAGCATTCAAAACAAAAAAAATAGAGCCCTTTGAAAGTGATACAGCCATTAAGCCAAGGATATTATCATTTGATATAGAAACCTACACTCCCGGTTACAGGGAAATAGAACCAGAAAAAAACCCCATCATAATGATTGCTTTCTATGCTGAAGACGTGGCTGAAGAAAATCTTCAGCCAGGGGTTTCTCCTAAACCTTTCAAAAAAGTATTTGTATGGAAGCGCTTTAAGACAAACCTGGATTATGTGGAATTTGTTGAAAGTGAAGCAGAACTTATTGAGAAATTTAAGGAAGTAATTGGAACCTATAAGCCGGATATTTTAACTGGATATTTCTCAGATGGTTTTGACTTACCTTACATAAAATCCCGGGCAGATAAATACAAGATCAAATTAGATTTAGGCCTTGACTTTTCTGAGCTAAAGGTAAAAAAAGGAATCAATGTTACAGCGCAAATTACTGGAATTACGCATCTTGACATATTCAAATTCATAAGAAAAATAATGGCTGGAACCTTAGATACTAACCAGTACAATCTAAATGCTGTTGCCTCTGAAATGCTGGATGAAAAAAAGCATGATGTTGATTTAGACGAGCTTTCAGAAGCATGGGACAAAGAAGTGGAAAGCATGGATAAATTTTGCGAATATAACCTAAATGATGCGCGACTTTCCTACAAACTCGCTGCAAAGCTTATGCCAACAATAAGAGAGATAGTAAAGATAACAAGCCTTACTATTTACGACGTAAACCGTATGGGCTTTTCCCAATTAGTTGAATGGTATCTACTGAAACAAGCCCCTCAATTTAATCAAATAGCTCCAAACAAACCCTCAAATGATGAACTCATTAAAAGAAGAGCAATAAGGATCAAAGGAGCATTCGTTTTTGAGCCAAAAGCAGGATTGTACAATAATATGGTTATTTTTGATTACCGCAGCCTATATCCAACAATAATTGGTTCCCATAACATAAGCCCCGGAACATTAAACTGTAGTTGTTGTGAAGGTGAAGCAAAATCAGCTCCTGTAGAAAATGAAAATATCTGGTTCTGTGAAAAAAGAAAAGGGTTTATTCCAACAATAATTGAAGACTTAATAACAAGAAGAATGAGAATCAAAGAGATAGTAAAAGATCAAACAGATGAGAAATTTGCAATACTCGATGCCAGGCAGAATACCCTTAAGCTGTTAGCAAATTCTTTTTACGGCTACTTAGGATTTTATGCTGCCAGATGGTATTCATTAAATAGCGCAGAGGCAACAACTGCTTATGGCAGGCATTACATAAAAGATGTTATGAATAAAGCCCAAAATTCTGGATTTAGGGTAATTTATGGGGACACTGATTCAATTATGATTACTTTAGACGAAAAAACCAAAGAAGACGCAATAAAATTCTCTGAAAAAATCAATCAAGAGCTTCCAGGCTTAATGGAATTGGAATTCGATGGCTTTTATCCATCTGGAATATTTGTATCTGCAAAAATGAGTGATTTTGGAGCCAAGAAAAGATACGCATTGATATCAGAAAATGGTGTTATAATAATTAAAGGTTTTGAAAGTGTAAGAAGAAATACTTCTCTTATTGCAAAAGAGACCCAAGAAAAGGTTTTTGAGATCATTTTGAAAGAAAAAGACAATGAAAAAGCTGTCCAATATGTAAAACGTGTTGTTGACGATTTAAGAAATAAGAGGGTGCCTTTAGATAAAGTTATTATCAGCATACAGCTGCAAAAAGAACTTTCTGAGTATGACGCTAGAGGCCCGCATGTTGCTGTAGCCCAGAAATTAAAGAACCGAGGCATTAATGTAGGACCCGGCTCTGCTATAAGATTCGTTGTCACAATGGGAAATGATATAATAAGAAACCGTTCAAAGCTTCCTGAAGAAATAAAAGAGCATGAATATGACTCAGACTATTACATTAACAACCAAGTCATCCCATCAGTAGAAAGAATCTTCAACGTCCTGGGCCACACAAAACAAGACCTAACAGAGGCAAAAGAGCAGACTAAATTGGAAGGGTTTTTTTAAAATAAGAATAGATAATAAATAAAGTGTGTGTGTAATACTATAAGTGAAAATTACTGGCGTTTTAGGTTTTTCCAAACTAGAAAACAGCTAGATTAGTTCTTTGGAGAATGGTCTGCACAAAGGTTGGCTGAATTTTAAGGTATATAAGTGGGTTTATGATAAGTTTTTTGAAGAGAAAAAAACACAATTTAATTGATAGTTTTTTATTTGATAAAAAATACACCCCATCTTTATAAGCCACTTTTTACTATTATAGATTGAATGATGGAAAAAGTTCTGGTTGTTTATATCGCTTTAAAGTTTAAGAGGAAAAATTTTTAAAGAGTTCTACTGATAGTATTATTGGTTATATAAATGGGTTATTTGAATAATATTAAAAATTGGAAAAAGGGGAATATGATTTTTAATTTACTAGGAGTTATTTTTTCAATAATAGTTATATCATGTGATTTTGTTGTATCGATAGTTTGTTGGCTTGTAATCATACCTGTTTATCCAGCATTTTTAATTAATAATTTATTTAATAATCCTAGTACAATTATAGGAGTACCTTTAATTTTAATACAGTATTACTTAATGGGCCTAGTTTGGGATAAAATTAGGGGTAAATAGAATAGAAGAATTAGAAGAATAAGATAATGGGAAGTACTTGGCAAAGATGGATAAGAAAAGGAAAAAACAAAGGCATACTAATTTAATTATTTTAAAATTATGATAAAAAACAAATACTATTCTTAAAAAAATATTTAAAAACATTATAAACTTAGTTTATAATAAAAAATCATTACCTTTTAGCAAGAGTCTCATTTGTTCATAAAACATTAGAAAGGTGCTTCTAAATACAGTAATCTTTATATATTATTAAATAATCTTATATAATATTTTATAAGATGCAAGAACAATTTATCAGGCTAATAAGGAAAACAGGAACAAGCTTAGGAATAAACATACCCACAGAAATTATACAGTTGCTGAAATTAAAGGAAAATGATATGTTAAGAGTTACAATAGAACAAATAAAAAGAGGTGATAAGAATTGACATTTTTGATTTTTTAAAGGAAACAAGCAACCAAAATTTCAAAAGCAAGAATTTTGAAGAAATAAAAAAAGATCTGGAAGAGCTTTACGAATATGATATTGTGTTTGAAGAGCTGGAAAAAAGCAGATTCTTTAAAGAAAGCTCTATGCATATTAAAAATAATGATTTTATACAAACAAGATTATTGATTTCTGAAATAAAAGACAAGAAAGAGATAACAGAAATGCTAAACAGCTTAGGTTATAATGTTGGTTTACTGCGAGCTTCTATATTGCGACAAGATAAAGAAAAAATAGCCAAAGATATAGCTAAAATAATGAAAAACAATTACTATGGAATAAATTCAATAATTAATGAATTAAATTCTTTAAAAAATAAGTTATATCAATTAGAATCTTTGCAAATTAATCTGTTGGATAGTGAGCTATCATTAGATGTAAAAGCAATTATGGAACAAGAGTTTAGAAAAAAACACAAAAAACTGGATGAGATCCATATAAAACAAAAAAACATATTATTGAACTTAAGCAGCATATTTCTCAAACTTACCAAAAAATCCGTATTTAAGAAGAGATAAACATTTAAAAACTCAAATAATTTTCCCCTTCCTACTATTAAAATGGAAAAATACAATCCTTTAAAACTCGAACCAGAGATATTGAAGTTTTGGAAAGATAATAAGATATATGAAAAAGCTACTGAGAAGAATAAAAACAAGAAAAAGTTCTATTTCTGCGATGGACCTCCATACACATCAGGAAAAGTTCATCTTGGTACTGCATGGAACAAATCACTAAAAGATTCTATTTTACGCTACAAAAGAATGCAAAGTTTTGAGGTAATTGATAGAGCTGGATATGACATGCATGGATTGCCAACAGAAAATGCAGCAGAGAAAGAACTAAAGCTCAAGGACAAAGAAGCAATACAAAAGTTTGGTGTTGATAAGTTCACCAAAGCATGCAAAAATCTAAGCATAAGAAACATGAAAATAATGAATGAAGATTTTAAACGATTAGGCGTGTGGATGGATTTTGATAATGCCTATCAATCTGTAAACAAGGAATATATTGATGGAGAATGGTGGTTAGTTAAAAAAGCGCATGAAAAAGGCAGATTATATGAAGGTCTAAGGTCAATGGCATGGGACTGGTCTCACCAAACAGCTTTAGCAAAGCACGAATTAGAATACAAAACCATCAAAGACAAATCTATTTTTATAAAGATGAAAGTTAAAGGTAAGGAAAATACTTACCTGATAATCTGGACAACAACACCATGGACCATAGCATTTAATTTAGGAATCATGGCCCATCCTGATTTTGAATATGTAAAATGCAAGGTTAATGATGAATTTTGGATTGTTGCTAAAGCTTTAGCCTCTGCATTCATTTCTTCTGTAGTCAATAAAAAATTCAAGATTGTAGAAGAATTCAAAGGCAAAGAATTGGAAGGCCTGGAATATGAGCATCCATTCTATGACGAATTAAAAGAGCATTACGATAGAATAAAATCAGAATGCCCAAAAACTCATACTGTTGTTTTATCAGATGAATATGTTGATACAAGTTCTGGTACTGGCTTAGTGCATATGGCTCCTGGATGCGGTCCTGAGGACTATGAAGTCGGCCATAAAAATAAAATTAAGCCATGGAATGCTGTTAAAGAAGATGGTATTTACGGTTCTGAGATGGGAATTTTCTCAGGAAGGCATGCAATCAAGGATAACCCAAGCTTTTCTGAAGATTTAAAGAAAAAAAATGCTTTAATTGCTGAAACAGAAGTAGAGCATCAATATCCTTGCGGGCAGAGAAGCCACGAGCCGGTAATTTTTAGGACAACAAAGCAATGGTTCTTTAAGATGGAAGATGTCAAAAACGAGATGATCAAGGAAAATAATCAGGTAACATGGATCCCTAAAGCTGGTTATAATGCTTTCAATGCCTGGCTGGAAAACTTAAGGGATAATTCAATTTCAAAACAAAGGTATTGGGGAACTCCAATTCCCATATGGAGAAATGTTGAAGATGCAAATGATTACATTGTTGTTGGCTCAACAAAAGAACTGGAAGAGCTCTCAGGCCAAAAAGTTGAAGAACCGCATATTCCTTGGATTGATAAGATAAATATAGAAAAAAATGGAAAAACTTACAGGAGAGTTCCAGATATCTTGGATGTATGGGTCGATGCAGGAACTGCTTCCTGGAACTCATTAGATTATCCTCACAGAGAAGATTACTTTAAGAAATATTTCCCTCCTGATTTTATTTTAGAGGGAAAAGACCAGATTCGCGGCTGGTTTAATCTGCTTCATGTCGCTTCCAAAATAACATTAAATAAAAAAAGCTTTAATGCCTGCTACATGCATGGTTTTATTAACGATGCTATGGGCAGAAAAATGTCTAAGTCTCTTGGAAATTATATTTTGCCCGGAGAGGTTATAGAAAAATATGGTTCAGACAGCTTGCGTTATTATATGATCTCTGGAGCAAACCCTGGCCTGGATCTTAACTATAATTTTGATGACATGAAAGTCAAGTATAGAAACTTGACTATTCTCTGGAACCTGCATAATTATCTGATAGATTTAGCTAAAAATATTGGCTTAAACCCTAAAGACATGAAAACAAAGCCAGATTTTGCTGTTGAAGAAAAATACATTTTTTCAAAATTAAATTCAACAATAAAAAAAGCCACAAAGCTTTATGACGGATACGAACTAAATGAAGTTCCATTAGTTGTTGAAGATTTATTTTTGGCTTTAAGCAGGATTTATATTCAATTGACTAGAAACAAGTCCGTAGGAGACCATAAGCAAGTTGTTCTTTATACTGTATATAAAGTCCTAATGGATACTTTGAAATTATTCTCTCCTGCAGCACCCTTGATTACAGAAAAGATGTATCAGAACCTTAAGAAAGAATTTTCTTTAAAAGAAGAAAGCATCCATTTATTTGCATGGCCAAAATATGATGAAAAGGCAATAAACAAAAAACTTGAAGAGGAGATGAATGTAATAAGTGATGTTACACAAAGCATATTATCTATAAGGGAAAAGATACAGCTAGGGCAAAGATGGCCTTTACAACAAGCTATTGTTGTAACAAAGGATGAGAAAACAATCAAGGCAGTTGAAAAGCTAAAAGATATAATAAAAAAACAGACAAATATCAAAGACTTGGAAGTGCAAGAATCGTTGCCGGATATCAAGGTAACTATTAAAGCTGATTATGGCCAGCTAGGGCCTGATTTCGGAAAAAAATCCCCCCAGATAATAACAAAGCTAATGGCAGAAAGTCCTGAAGCTATTCTTAGTCATATAGAAAAAGAAAGTAAATTTCCATTGAAAATAGGCAAAGAAAAGGTAAATATCTTAAAAAAGCATTTAATTGTTACAAGAAAAGTTCCTGCCCCTTATGTAGAAGGTTCTTTTAGAGCTGGATTTGTTTATTTAAACAAAGAAGTTGATGAGGAATTGGAGGCAGAAGGGTATGCTCGCGAACTTATGCGCAGAGTACAAGCTTTAAGAAAAAAAGCTGGTCTGCAGAAACAGGATAGAATTTCTTTATTTGTCAAAACAGATGAGGAACTTAAAAAAATACTTGACATATTTTCACCTCAAATAAAAGAAACAGTAGGCGCAGAACAAATGAATATTTCCGACCTAAAACCTAGCAAAAAGCATGAGTTCTCAAGCAAGGAAAAAGTTAAAGATAAAAAATTTGAATTGTTTTTAGAAAAAATTTAAAAAAAATAAAGGAAAAGTTGCCAAACATTCTTGGCTTTATTTATCTTCTTCCTTTGCTTCTTCTGAAGCTTCTTCCTGTGGTGCTTCTGAAGCTTCTTCCTGTGGTGTATCTTCTGCTTTACCAGCTTCTTCTTGAGCTTCTCCTTCAGCTGAACCTTCCTGCGCTATCTCACTTCCTTTTTGAAGCAAAGTAACACTCTGAGCCTGTTTTCCTTTCTCAGTTTCAGCAGGTTCGAAAGATACACGATCATTATCGCGAATAAACGTACCTTCTGCTAGTCCTGAATGATGCACAAAATATTCTTGTCCATCCTCTCCTTCAATAAATCCATATCCTTTGGTTCTGTTGAACCATTTTACACTTCCTTCCATTTTTAATCCTCCTAATTAAACTATTTGCTCAGTTTCCTGAACAGTTGCTTAGAGTTATTATTTCCCCTTTTTAAAACTTTAGGTTAATCTGTACACAAGCTTTTCCATTCACAATCATTGCAAAAATCTCTTGCTTTAATGTGCTTTACCAATTCTTTCAAGTCCTCATACAAATATTCCTCATCTAAATCAATATTTGCAGTTTTAATTAATCTGTCATCAAATTTCCTTGTTTTCATTTCAGAATCTTTTTCTTTTTTGCAAACACCTTTATTATGAGGGCATTTCTCGCAAATAACATCCACAGAATTAACTATCTTTATGTTTGCTTTTGTTAATCTCCCCAAAACCTCATAATAATTACGAACAAATTCCGGACTATAGCCTTTGCCTTTAAAATTCCTAATGCAAAGCAGATGATGCGCTCTTAGTAACATGTCTTTAAAGAATATTATTGCTTTTTTAAATTCTTTCATTAAGCTCTAAACACAAAAACTATTTAAACAAAAACAATTTTAAATTAGAATTAATTAAACATTATTAAAAATCCTCGAAAATCATAGATTTTCGGGACACAAGGAAAACAAAGTTTTCCGGTGTACAGAAAATGCAAAGCATTTTCAAGTATGCCAAAAATTACTGGAGGTAATTTTTCAGCATGCCAAAAACAATATCAAAAGAAATACCTTTAGCAGAAGTTACATTAAGAAGGTATGAAAGGCCATCCAAGCTTTCTGAAAGAGAGTTAGTAAGAAAACTATGCTTATCTATTGGCTTATTGCAGCCAGGAGATAGTAGAGATATTATTGTTGATATTCTTCATGTTTTAATCAAGGCAAAAAGGCAAAAAAAAGAGCTTTCCAGCGATGAAATAGAGAAACAAGTAATTAACGCAAGAAAAAAACAAAAACTACCTTTGCACGGAATAGCTTCCTCAAACATAAGAAGGCAATTAAAAAGACTAAGAAACTTATTCATAGCAGAGAAAGTAAAAAACAAGTACAGAATAAATGAATTTGAAGAATTAGGAACAATTTTCGAAGAAAAAATAAATAAGTTCTATGTAAGCTCAATAGTTGACAGGGTTAAGGATTATTTTGATGCTTTGAAATAATTACCAGATTGAGACGAAAAATTTAAAAACCTAAACCTATTACTTTAAATATTAGGACTCATCCTAAAAGATAACGCTTTTCTAAATTTTTACCAGCACAATACCAATAATGTATACTCATAATCATAAGATTTATATATAACAATTTATCATTTATTTTTTTAATATGGACTTCAAAAACAAAGATGTAATATCCATAAATGATTTTTCTAAGGAAGATTTATTGCATATACTGAAAGTTGCAAGGACTATGGAAGGCAGAAGAGATACTCTTCTCAAAGGAAAAATATTAGCAACTCTATTCTTTGAGCCATCCACAAGAACCAGGTTAAGCTTTGCCAGCGCAATGGAAGGTTTAGGGGGGAAAGTTTTAGGCTTTGACAGCGCAGCAGCATCTTCTTTTGAAAAAGGAGAAACTATTTGGGACACTGCTAAAATGGTAGAAAAGTATTGTGATGTTATTGTATTAAGAAACCCAATAGAGGGTTCAGCAAGATTAGTAGCAGAAGCATCCTCAAAACCAGTAATCAACGCGGGTGATGGCGCTAATCAGCATCCAACACAAACTTTGCTTGACCTGTACACTATAGAAAAAGTAAAACACAAACTAGATAACTTGCATATAGGTATTTTAGGTGACTTAAAATATGGAAGAACCGTACATAGCTTAACAACCGCTTTATCTCACTTTAAGCCGGTATTGTACTTTATTGCTCCTCCAGCTTTGCAAATGCCGCAGACATACCTGGATGAACTTGAAAAAAAAGGGATAAAGTTTATTATCGAATCAAACTTAATGAAAGTCAGTAAAAAATTAGACATATTGTATGTAACAAGAATCCAAAAAGAAAGATTCCCAGACCCAATAGAATACGAAAAATACAAGGGCTTTTACAAGCTTGATACAAGCTTATTGTCCCATATAAAAAAAGATCTGAAAATAATGCACCCTTTGCCAAGAGTTGATGAAATAGACAGAAGTTTGGATGAAACAGAACATGCAGTCTATTTTGAACAGGCAGCTAACGGTATCCCAATAAGAAAAGCATTATTAGCATTGGTTTTAGGTAAAGCAACATGAAAAAAGAAGTAAGCATTTCCGCAATAAAGGATGGGACAGTAATAGACCATATTCCAAGCAATGCAACCTTTAAAGTAATTGACACTCTTGACCTCAAAGGCATAAGAGGAATTATTTCTGCAGCAACCAACCTAAAAAGCAAAAAGATGGGCAAAAAAGGCATAATAAAAATTAGTGAAAAATATTTAACACAAGATGAAGTAAACAAGATTGCTATAATAGCGCCTGATGCATCTGTTAATATCATAGAAAACTACAACGTAAAGAAAAAGTTGCAAGTGTCCATACCCCAAACAATACATAAGGCAATAAAATGTTCAAATCCAAATTGTATAACAAATGTTGAAAAAATTCCTGGAAAATTTGATGTCTTAAAAAAAGACCCTGTAAAAGTAAGATGCTTATATTGTGAAAGAGACATGGACAAGGAGGATATAGTTATTCTGTAAAATGTTAACAACAACTCTATGCGGGATAAAGCTGCGCAACCCAACTGTTTTGGCTTCTGGAGTTCTTGGAGTGACAAAAGAATGTTTTGATAGGATTGGCAGGGAAGGGGCTGGAGCTGTAACCCTGAAGTCTCTATGCCACGAGGAGCGTCCTGGACATGTTAATCCCACAATGTTCAATGATGGAACTGCTTTCCTCAATGCAGTTGGCTTGTCCGGACAGGGAATAGATAACGCAGTAAAGGATTTCAAAAGATTAGACGACTTATCTATACCGGTCATTGCAAGTATCTTCGGATATAAAATTGAGCATTTTGGCCAGGTAGCTAAAAAAATATCTAAGCTAAAACCGGCAATGATTGAAGCTAATATTTCCTGCCCGAATATTGAGTATGGAACTCCTTACTTTGCAGACCCAGAACTAGCTGCAAAAGTCACTAGGGAAGTTAAGAAAAATTCTGGTAAAATTCCAGTTAGCATCAAATTAAGCCCTAATGTCCATAATATAAAAGATATTGCAAAAGCAGTTGAAAAAGCAGGAGCTGATGCAATAACCGCCATAAATGCAGCATCCGGAATGAAAATTGACATTGATGCAAGAAAGCCAATACTTGCAAATAAAATTGGTGGAATTTCAGGACCTGCTTTAAAGCACATAACAATAAGATGTGTTTATGATGTCTATGAAACTGTTAAAATACCAATTATTGGAACTGGTGGTGTTACATATGGAAAAGATGCAATAGAAATGATAATGGCAGGTGCAACCACAATTGGTATAGGAGCTGGAATATACTACCGGGGAACTGATGTTTTCAAAAAAATATGCAATGAAATGGAAGCATGGATGAAAAATAATAAAGTCAAAAGTTTGGATGAAATAAGAGGAATAGTACATAAATAAAATGCCTTGTAAAAAAGATATTCCAAAAATGTTGGAGATAAGTGAAATTATTAGAGAATCTGAATATCATAAAACTTTGTTCTTCAAGCATTCTCTTGATTGCAAACCCGGCCAGTTCATAATGGTATGGATTCCAGGCATTGATGAAAAGCCCATGGCTGTTTCTTATTTAAAAAAAGACGAATTTGCTTTTACATTCCATTCAATAGGAAAATTTACTCATACTTTAGCTAAGTTGAAAAAAGGTGATGGGGTAGGTATTAGGGGGCCATATGGAAACGGTTTTTCCATCAAAAAAAATGCATGTGTTATAGGCGGTGGTGTAGGAATGACCTGCATGTCTACTTTAATTGATGCTTTAAAGAACCCAATGGTGATAAATGGTGCAAGAAACAAAGACTCCTTACTCTTCCATAAAAGATACAAAAATATGATAACAACTACAGATGATGGAAGTTATGGAAGAAAAGGATTTACCACAGAAGTTTTAAACGAACAATTAAAAAATGAAAAAATTAAAATCGATATTGTATATACTTGCGGCCCGGAGATAATGATGAAAAAAATTGTTGACATATGCAGAAAACATAAAATTGAATGCGAAGCTGCTCTGGAAAGGTATATGTCATGTGGATTTGGAGTATGTGGAAAATGTATGATCAACGATAAAATTATTTGTATTGACGGTCCTATTTTCAACTCAAAACAACTGAATGAAATGCCGGAGTTCGGTAAATTTACAAGGTTAAAGAGCGGAAAGAAAGTAAGTTTGTAAAAATATCATGCATAAAAATGTCATTGCTAATAAAGAATGGAAAAATATACCAAAACAATATTCTGGTTAGGAAAAATATTTTCATCAAACTTAATAAAATAACAAAAATCACTTCTCAAGAACTAAAAGCAGACAAAGTTATTGATGCGAAAAACAATATTATAATTCCTGGGTTGATTGATCCGCATGTTCATTTTCGCGAGCCTGGGTTAACTAATAAAGAAGATTTTCTTACTGGAAGCATGGCAGCAGCTGCAGGAGGAATTACAACGTTCTTGGATATGCCAAACACATCTCCACCAACAATTAACCTGCAGCTATTAGAAGAAAAAAGAAGACTGGCAAAAAAAAGTATTGTAGATTATGGCTTCCATTTTGGCTCAACAAAAGACAATATTGCAGAGATAAAAAAAGCAAAAGATGTTGCTTCTGTAAAAGTCTACATGGACTTTACAACAGGAGATATGAAACTTGAAGAATATGCTGCACTAAAGAAAATATTTTCTTGCAACAAAACAGTTACTGTTCATGCAGAAAATGATAATGTGCCAAAAGCAATAGAATTAATACAAAATTCAAACAATGACCTATATTTGGCCCATATCAGCTCAAGAAGAGACCTGCATAATTGCAGGAAAGAAAAAATAAAAAATGATGTTTTTGTGGAAGTTGCTCCCCACCATTTATTTCTGACAAAAAAAGATATTGATGAACTTGGAAGTTATGCAGAAATGAAACCTTCTTTAAAATCAAAAAAAGATCAGGATGCTCTATGGGAAGGAATCAAAAATGGAAAAGTTGATACAATAGCAACAGATCATGCACCCCATACAAAAGAAGAAAAGCTCGATCCTAACTATCCTTTCGGTGTTCCTGGCTGTGAGACAATGCTGCCATTACTATTAAATTCATTAAATGAAAAAAGGATAGAATTAAAAAAAATAATTCAATTATGCTGTGAAAATCCGGTTAAAATATTCAAAATAAAAGATAAAGGTTTTATAAAAGAAGGCTTTTATGCTGACTTAACAATTATCGACCTAAATTTAGAAAAAGAGGTTAAAAACCAAGAATTATTTACAAAATGCAGATGGAGCCCTTTTGATGGCTGGAAGCTAAAAGGCTGGCCAGTAACAACTATTGTCAATGGAAATATCATATTTGAAAATGGAAAAATTAATAACATAGCGGCAAAAGAGGTTCAATACAATGGAAACATACAAAAAAGAATTTATTAAGTTCTTGGTAAGATGTGATGCTTTAAAGTTCGGGGAATTTAAGCTAAAAAGCGGCAGAATTGCTCAATATTTCATCAATACTGGGATGTTTAATGATGGCGAAAAAATAAAAAAACTTGGGGAATACTACGCTTCTGCCATAATTGAGCATTTTGGCAAAGATTTTGATGCCGTTTATGGACCTGCCTACAAAGGAATCCCTTTATGCATTACAACTTCCATTGGTCTTCAGAAAGAAGGCATTAACAAGGGATATGTATTTAATAGGAAATTAATCAAAGACTATGGTATGGAAGATAATTTAATTGGAACCAAAGTTGATAAAAAATCTTCTCTTATTTTAGTAGACGATGTAATTACTTCAGGAAAAGCTATTCGGGAATCTCTTGAGATATTAAAAAAAAATGGAAATCCAAAAGTAAAGGGCATAGTTATAAGTGTTGATAGGCAGGAAAAAGGAACAACTGAGAAAAATGCATTAAGACAAATAGCTGAAGATTTAGGAATACCAATATTTTCAATAGTCAAGCTGAAAGACATTATTGAAGTTCTGTATAATAAAGAAATAGATGGTAAAATATTTATCAACGAAGAGATCATAGGCAAAATTAATAATTATATAGAACAATATGGTGCAGAATAAATAATGAGGAAATGAAAAATGAGCATAATAAAACTAGATAAAAGCATAATCCCAAGCTGCGATGTTTCTGATTTAACAAAACTCAAAAATTTAGTTAAAGAAACCTGCTCAGTAAAAGGCATTGGGGCCTATAAAATTGGTTTAGAACTGTGCTTAAAATATGGTATTCCGGAAGTTATTGAAACAATAAGAAAATACACAAATTTACCCATAATCTATGACCACCAGAAAGCTGCAACTGACATACCAGAGCTGGGAGAAAAATTTGCAAAAGCAGTAAAAGGTGTTGATGCTGTTATTTTATTCCCATTTACTGGCCCTGAAACAGAAAAAGCGTGGATTAAAGCCTGTAAAAAAGCTAATCTAGGAGTTATTGTTGGTGGTGAAATGACTCACAAAGGATTTTTAGAAGAAGATAATGGTTTTATTAACAATGCAGAAGCGCTAAAAATATATGAAATAGCAGCTAAAGAATGTATTAGTGATTTTGTCGTTCCTGGAAATAAACCAGAAAAAATAAAGATGTACAAAGCATTTCTAGAAGCTCGTGGCATTAAGCCGGTTTTCTATTCTCCAGGGCTTATATCGCAAGGCGGTAATATAACTAAAAGCGCAAAAGCAGCTGGAAGCAGATGGCATGCTATTGTTGGCCGTGCCTTATATAATGCAAAAGACATCAATAAAGCTGCAAAAGAGATGGTAAAAGCCTTATAAAACAACAATTAATAAAAAAATATTTAAACTGTAAGTTAAATAATCATAAACAAAGAGGTATTATAATGTTTAAGCTTATTTATCAAAAATTCCAAATATCGACTTTTTTTGAGAAACTGCTGCTTATTGTCGGCATAGCAATAGGTATTGTAGGCTTTTGGTTCATAAATACTGTGTATTATGAAAATCCAACACTTTCATGGCAGTTTTTAATGGCAATTTTTCTATGGCTACTATTAATTTTTGTTGTTATTTTAACAGATAGTAACGAGAGTAGGCAGTGTTGTCATTTGACTGATAGTTGTTTTTCATTGTGTTCTT
>CEPV01031796.1_pt1 | contig 15066 bp, 14 predicted proteins | sample 530451 | NCBI WGS metagenome assembly CEPV01 (sample SAMEA2620097, study PRJEB7988) | marine metagenome | isolation source: saline water (ENVO:00002010), including | reverse complement strand
CAGATTGTCGCTCGAAAAAAGTTCGAGCTTCGTTCAGAATTTTCGACTATGAGTTAAGCGGAAGCGGGTATCGTATAACGGCTATTATTACAGATTTCCAATCTGTCGACGTGGGTTCGATTCCCACTACCCGCTCCATCATAACAAAAAGGCGAATAATTATTCGCCTTTTTGTTATGCTTTCGAAAGCAGTGTGTTTTACTTAACAGCTTCCTTAAGAGCCTTACCTGCTTTAAATTTTGGTACAGTGGTTGCTTTGATCTTAATCTTTTCGCCCGTTCGAGGATTAACACCCATCCGGGCGGCTCTCTTTGAAACGCTAAATTTGCCAAATCCAGTTAAAACAATATCTTCTCCTTTGGATAAGGCGCTAGTAATATTATCTAAAACTGCGTTAACCGCATCGCTAGCTTGTCTTTTTGAATCACAAACGCTAGCTACGGCATCAATTAATTCATCTTTAGTCATAAATATTTTAATTCTTAATTAGATTATAATCTTCGACCTTTGTTCTTATTTTAGCAGGTCCTTTTTTAAAGTCAACTGTTTATGGGTTATTTAACCACTTGTTGAAGCCTTTGTATTTTTTTAGCCTTTCCTTTTGCTCCTATTTCTAAGAGAACAGCATTAACTTCAACTGGTCCTCGGGCTATTTCTAATTTAGGATGAGTTTGATTAAGGAATCCTTTAACAGCCTCATCTTTATCTCGGCCTAAGCTGGAATCTTTGGGTCCGACCATGCCAACATCAGAAATATAGGCTGTGCCTTGGGGCAAGACACGGTTATCAGCCGTGGGAATATGAGTATGGGTGCCTAGAACAGCTGAAACTCGGCCATCTAAATACCAGCCTAAACAAACTTTTTCAGCGGTCGCTTCAGCATGCCAGTCAACAATGATAATATCTGCTTGTTGTTCTTCTAGGATTTGATCCGCTTTTCTAAAAGGATCATCATATTGTTGTTGCATAAAGACTCGGCCGATTAGATTAATCACTAAAACTTTTTTAGTCCTCAATTCTATTAGATAATATCCTTGGCCTGGTAAATGAGGTGGGAAATTGGCTGGCCTAATCAAAGGCAGATCTTTATCTTCTAAAAGAGCATTAATCCCTTTTTGTTTCCAAGTATGGTCGCCTGAAGTAACTAAGTCAATCCCGGCTTTAAGAATTTCTTCTAGCGTCTTTCGGGTAATGCCAGAGCCATGAGCCATATTTTCTCCATTAGCCATAACTAAATCTGGCTGGTATTTCTTTTGCCATTGAGGCAGGATTTGTTTAATAGCTTCTCGGCCTGGTTGACCGACAATATCACCAAAAAATAAAATTCTCACAAATTTTACAAGGAACAAGAGACAAGAAACAAGAGACAAACGAATTTTAAATTTCAATAACCAATGACTGAAACCCTTTGTTTTTTTGAATTTGATTATTGATTATTGTTTGTATCTTGTAGCTTGCATCTTGTATCTTGCAGTTTATCTTGCGTATTCAATTGCCTTTACCTCTCTAATTACATTTACTTTGATTTCGCCTGGATATCTTAATTCTTGGTGAATCTGTTCGGCAATGTCTTTAGCCAGCTTATAGGCGGCAAAGTCATCTACTTTTTCCGGGTGGACAAAGACGCGGATTTCTCGACCAGCTTGAATCGCATAGGATTTTTCAACTCCTTTAAAGGAATTAGCTACATTTTCTAATTCTTTTAATCTTTTTAAGTAAGCTTCTAAAGTATCTTTTCGAGCGCCTGGTCGTGATCCAGAAATAGCGTCGGCTGTTTGAATAATAATTGATTCTAAGCTTTCATAGGGATATTCTTCATGATGAGATTGCATGGCTTCAATTACTTTTTCATCAACACCAAACTTCTTAAGGATTTTTCTGCCTATTTCAACATGAGAGCCTTGAATTTCATGGTCAACTGCTTTGCCAATATCATGTAAAAGACCAGCTTTTTTAGCTAGTTCAGCATCAGCTCCTAATTCAAAGGCGATTGCTCCAGCTAAGTGAGCTACTTCCACCGAATGCAAAAGGACGTTTTGGCCATAGCTAGTTCTAAACCGCAAGCGTCCTAATATTTTGATTAATTGAGGGTTAAGACCAACAATACTAACATCATAAACAGCTGCTTCGCCTGCTTCACTGATTTTTTCACCGATTTCTTCCTGGGCTTTTTCAACCGTTTCTTCAATGCGGGCTGGCTGGATTCGTCCGTCAAGTAATAGCTTTTCTAAGGCCATCTTAGCTATTTGGCGGCGGATAGGATCAAATCCAGAAACAATAATAGCGCCTGGGGTATCATCAACTAGAATTTCTACCCCGGTTAGTTTCTCTAAGGTTTTAATATTGCGTCCTTCTTTGCCAATGACTCTTCCTTTAAGGTCATCACTAGGCAAACTAACGCTAGTTGAAGTAATTTCACTGGCCTGAGAAGCGGCATAGCGCTGGATAGCCAAAGCAATAATTTTTTGGGCTTTGAGCTTGAATTCTTCTTGACCTTGTTTTTCTAATTGTTGAACGCGCTCTAAAAGAATTTGTTGGTGTTCTTCTTCAGTTTTCTCCAAAAGTTCTTTTTTAGCCTGTTCTTGAGAAAGGTTAGCAATCTTTTCCAGTTTTTTTAATTGATCCTGACGAAGTTCAGTTAATTGTTCTTTGATTTTTTTTACTTTTTGGACCTTGAGTTTGAGGTTGGAAAAGTCTTTTTCTAATTGACTGTTTTTTTGGTCAAGATTTTGTTCTCGGTCAACCAATCTTTCTTCCATTTTAGTCAATTGTCTCTGACGGTCTCTTTCTTGCCCTTTGATTTGTTCTAAAACCTTGTTGGCTTTTTCCTTAGCGCTGATTAATGTTTCTTTGGCTTCGTCTTTAGCTTGGCTAATTAGTTTAGTTAGTTTAGCTTCAATTGTTCCTGATTGTTTCCTGGCAATAGTTTGCCGAGTATAGTAACCCAAAACTGAGCCGACAATTAAAGTGCCGACTACAGTTCCAGCGTAAATAATTAAATTGTTCATGAATAGTTATTTTCCAAATTCCATCATTATTACTTGAAAAGGCTATTTTAACCAGTTGATGATATCCAGTAAAGATATTGTTTTCGATCATTGCTAGAGCCTTCATTTTAGTTGATAATCAATGTGAATTTTGCAATGTTTAATTAATTTTTTAGACTGGGTTTAGCCTAGCAAAAAAAGATTGATTTGTCAATTCGGGTTATAGTTGACTTTGATTAAGCTTGTGTTTATACTAAAGATAAGAACCTTTAAAATTAATGATCTGTTTCTTTCCAAGACATTCTTAGAAAAAGGAGGTCATCATGAATAAAAAAACGATTAGTTTTTTTGAAGATTGTAAGGCAGTTATCTTGATCTTTAGTATTTTTGTTTTAGCCTTTCTTTCATTGATTACTCTACCGGGCAGCTGGGAAAGAAAGAAGAATAAGCGGATGGTTTCTAGTCTAACATTTTTGTCCTAGACGAAATGGAAGGAGGCATGATGAGTATTTTTCAGAATCCATGGTTATTGCTAGTGTCTATTGTCGGGATGATTGTCTGTCCTTTAATACTTTATTTTTTAAGTTTAAGGGAATATCATCCGGTATTTTATCCAGAATATCCTGAAGAAGATTTCGAGGAAGAGCTTGAAGAGAATCTTGAGAAAGGATAGGAAAATGTGTAATCAAAAAAGGGGTTGTACCGTGATCAACCCCTTTATTATTTTCTAGTTTTACGCTTTTTTTATTTTCTTTTTGCCTTTAGCTTTTGTTTTAGTAGTTTTTTTAGCTTCCCTTACTTTTTTCTTTGTTTTTCCTGATGCTTTTTTGGCCGGGGTCCCGACCTTCCCCGATGCTAGATCGGGATCCCGAGTGGAACCTCGGGGACGTCGGGGCTTTTTTTCTTGTTCTGGTTTTTGGGCGATAATATCAATCTTCCAATCAGTTAATTTGGCCGCTAATCTGACATTTTGCCCTTTAATGCCAATAGCTAAAGAAAGCTGGTCTTCGGGGACAGTTACTTTAGCCTGATTTTTCTTTTCATCTATTGCTACTTCTAGAACCTTGGCTGGTGAAAGCGAAGCGCTAATGAATTTAACTGGGTCCTCTGACCATTCAATAATATCAATCTTTTCTCCAGCTAATTCATTGATGACAGTTTGAACCCGAGTGCCTTTTTGGCCAATCATAGAACCAATCGGATCAACTCTTTCCTCGTTAGTGGTTACGGCTATTTTAGAACGAGAACCAGCTTCTCGAGCAATAGATTTTATTTCTACAGTACCAGCAGTGATTTCAGGTACTTCCAGGGCAAAGAGCTGGCTAACCATTTTAGGGTGAGTTCGGGAAAGAATAATGGTTGGACCCCGAGAATCTTTTTGTACTTCAGTAATGTATGCTTTTAATCGTTGGCCGATCCGATATTGTTCTCGAGGGATTTGTTCTTCAGGGAATAAAATACCGGTTGCTTTGCCAATGTCTAAAAAAACGCTCTCTCCTTCCATCCGTTGAATAATCCCGCTGGTGATTTCTCCTTGTTTTTCTTTGTATTCGTCATAAATTGCTTCCCGTTCTGCTTCTCGGATGCGCTGGATAATGACTTGTTTGGCAGTTTGGGCCGCAATGCGTCCGAAATCATAGGCGACTTCTAAAGGAAATTCTATTTCATCGCCTGGCTTATATTTTCCCGACGCTTTTTTGGTCGGGATCCCGACTTTCCCCGATGCTAGATCGGGATCCCGAGTGGAACCTCGGGGACGTCGGGGCTTTTTTTTGCCCTGGGGCTGTTTAACCTCTCCAATCATAATGTGCTTTTCTGGATTGAATCTGACTTTTCTATTTCCCTCATCTTCGGGAATAGCTTCTTTTTCTTGTTCTAGTTCTTGTTCAGACATTTCTGGCCTAAGCATTGATTCGTCAATGACTAATTTGATTTGGGAAACTTTCATTTGGCCAGTGGCTAAATCAAACTTTATCTTAATATTCTGCCCCTTACGATCATATTCCTTTTTATAGGCAGCCGCTAAGGCCATTTCAATTGTCTCTAAGACTTTTTCTTTAGAAATGGCTTTTTCCTCGCAAATTTGTTCAATAGCCGAAGCAAATGATTTTGTGTCCATATCCCGTTAGAAATTTAAATTATTAGTTATTAGTATGCCCCGTATATAATAATTTCTAACGGGGCATGGTTTTATATAAAAGCTCGTTCCGGGAACGAGCTTCTTCTCATATCTATCTCTTGCTTTTAGATTAGCATAAAGCTAATTTAGATGTCAACCTCGTTAGGAATTAATACTTTTAATATATTTAAAAGCGCTGGTCGCCGCAATCGTTCCTTCAGCTGCGGCCGTTACAATCAATTTCAAAGGGTTGTTAGTGATATCTCCAGCCGCAAAAACACCGGGCACATTAGTTAATTGATGTTTATCTGTTTTAACAAAGTTATTTTCCATTTCAATATTTAGTTCGGCGCATAAATGAACATTAGGCACCCCGCCCACATCAATAAATAGCTGGTCAATTTCTAATTGTTGGTCAGTGTTAAGGATAATTTTTTCTAATTTGTCTTTGCCTTGAGCTTCAATAATTTGGGCCTTATAGACAATCTCAATATTGGCTTGTTTTTCAGCTTTTCTAACTAGAGCGGGCGCTCCTCGGAATTCGTCTCGGCGCAGGATGATATATATTTTTTTAGCTTGAGCGCTTAATTTTAAGGTGTTGGTTAAGGCGCTGTCCCCCCCGCCAACCACGGCTAGAGTTTTATCTTTAAACCGATTAATATTATTGGAAGTGGAATAGGAAACACCTTTATTTAAAAACATCTCTTCATTTTTAAAATTAAGCTTCCTTATTTTCATGCCCATGCTTAAAATAATTGTTTGAGCCTGGTATTCACCTTGATTGGTTAAAACCTTAAATCCTTTTTCTTGTTTGCTGATTTTTTCCACTTGGGCTTGTTTAATTTCTGTATCTAAATGCTTTTGGAATTCTTGAGCTAGATCAGGTCCAGTAATAGATTTAAAGCCAGGATAATTTTCTACTGAATGAGCTTCATTAGTAGTGCCGCCTGTAATCTGGCCAATGATTAGGAAATTAATTCCGTAGCGCTGGGCAAAAATGCCGGCTGTCTGGCCGGCTGGTCCGGCCCCAATGATGATTAATTGATACATTGCTTTATAGTCCCCGCTATTTTTTTAACTACTTGTTTATTAAAAACATTAGGAACGATTTTATGAGGAGTTGGTTTTTTAACAATAGAAGCTAATGATTTGGCCGCGGCTAGTTTCATTCTCATCGTAACCTTTTTAGCCTTGGCGTCCAAGAGGCCGCGAAAGATTCCTGGGAAAGCCAGAACATTATTAATCTGATTAGGGAAGTCGCTTCGGCCCGTAGCCATAATTTTAACTCCAGCTTTTTTGGCTTGATCCGGCATAATCTCTGGAATGGGATTAGCCATGGCAAAGACAATGCTTTGATCAGCCATTAAACTAGCCCATCGGGGTTTAAGTACTTTAGCTACAGAAATACCAATAAAAACATCGGTTCCTTTGATAAGATGCTCAATTCTCCCTTTTTGTTTTTTTAGATTGGTCAGTCTAGCAATTTGTTTTTTAGCTGGATTTAAGTTTTTCCGGCCTGAATAAATAGCTCCGGCGCTGTCAATCAAAATGATGTTTTTTACCCCGGCCGCTAAAAGTAATTTAGTTGTGGCAATGCCAGCCGCGCCAGCTCCATTAACCAGAATCTTTATCTGATTGATCTTTTTCTTAACAATTTTTAAAGAATTGATTAGAGCGGCTAAAACAACAATGGCCGTACCATGCTGGTCATCATGAAACACGGGGATATCTAATTCTTTGGTTAATTGTTCTTCAATTTCAAAACAATCGGGCGCTTTAATATCTTCTAGATTAATTCCGCCAAAACCAGGCGCGATTAATTTAACCGCTTTGATGATTTCTTGTTTATCTTGAGTGTCTAAACAAATGGGGTAGGCGTCAATATCAGCGAACTTTTTAAACAGTAGACATTTGCCCTCCATGACCGGCAAAGCGGCTAGGGGGCCGATATTACCTAATCCTAGAACGGCGCTGCCATTGGTAACAACCGCGACGCTATTTCCCTTAATGGTATATTTATATGCCTCAGCTGGACGCTTAAAAATTTTACGACATGGTTCAGCTACGCCTGGCGTATAGGCAATGCTTAAGTCAGTCTTATTTTCTAATGATATTTTAGATTTAATGGCTAGCTTGCCTTTTTTTTGTTGGTGCAGTTCCAAAGATTTTTTTGAATAGTTCATATTAACCTATGATAGTTTAATCAAGTAAAAAAAACAAGGCATCAGAATTGCTTTTTTTAGGTGTGGACTCAGCGAGAATCGGACTCGCGTTTCCGCAATGCGAATGCGGTGTAATGCCATTATACGATGAGCCCTATGTAGTATTTTATGATTTCCACAATCCGTGAATGTTGCAATAAGCGCGGACTTGGACGTTCTCATGCTTAGCTGGGAATTCGGTTTCTGGTTTGTCGCCAGGTTTTAAAAAATGTCTGCCTCTATTGCCATTAACAGCTATTTCAATCCATTCAATATAGTGTTTTTCTCCCATCGGATGAGCCACTGAGCCAACCTTAATCTTAATGCCCCTTTCTGTTTTCTTAATAACCGGCAGGTGTTTTTCCTGACCCTCATCTTCAGTTTTTTCTATTTGTAATTCCATGGGCTGGCCGCAGCAAACAAGCTGGCCCCCGCCCGGGTGTAATACTTGGACAATATTGCCGCAAACATTACATTTATATACCTGATTTTTTTGAGTCATAGTTTTTTAACAAAGGATAAATATTTATCTTTGGTGCCTTGGGCAAATTTTTTATCCTCTGCTTGTTTAAATTCTTTAAGCATCGCTTGTTGAGTTTTTTGGTCTAAGGATTGATCCGCCATGGGATAAAGAATATTGTCTTCTTTAAAAATATGTTCTTGAAGTAATTGGCTGTATTCTTTAGAGTTTTTAATAATCTGTTCTTTGTTGCCTCGTTCTAATCCTTGTTTAATTCCTTTAACAAAGCCACGGCCTAAATCATGTTCATGAAGCATCTGTTCCATGGGATTACAATCCATTTGAACACTATCTTTAGATAGTTCTTTAAAAAGGATGTCTTCTTCTTTGACATGATGGAATTTATCAGCGTAATTCTTGATAAAATCAATTGCTTGATTGAAAAAATCCTTGTTTAATGCCTGGCCTGTTTCTAGGGCATTAACTTCTTTAGTTAACGCCTCAATTACCTTTAATATATTCTGATGTTCATCAGAAAGCATTTTAAATGGTTTTTCCATATTTTAATATTCCTCACATTTAATTTGATAAAAGGCTTTAGGGTGGTTACAAGCCGGGCATTTGTTTGGGGCTTGTTTATCAAAATGGACATAGCCGCATTCTCGGCAAGTCCACCAGACCTTTTTGCTTTTTTTGAAGACCTTATTCGCTTTAACCACTTTAAGTAGTTTCTTATACCTTTCTTCATGGTGTTTTTCTGCTTGGGCGATTGAGCGTAAGCGGGCGGCGATTTTAGTCAATCCTTCTTGTTGAGCTACTTGAGCAAATTGGGGATACATCTTACTGTTTTCATAATGTTCACCCGCAATGGCTGCTTTAAGATTTTCTATTGTTTTAGCATAAACTGTTGGAGCTGCTGCTTCAACTTTAATCTCATCCATTTTGCCTTTATTCAATTCTTGGATATGTTCAAAGAGCCGTTTAGCATGCTCTTTTTCATGGTCAGCCGTTTCTAAGAAAATACCGGCTATTTGTTCCAGGCCTTGTTTTTTAGCTATTTTAGCGTAAAAAGTATATCTATTTCTAGCTTGGCTCTCGCCAATAAATGCCTTAGTTAAGTTTTGAATTGTTTGATTCATACCCCGTTAGAAATCATTAGACCCAGTCAGAAATTCTTGAAAAGAAATTTCTAACGGGGTATAATTTTTCCCCTTTATTAATTTATTGATTTGTCGGGATGCCGGGAATCGAACCCGGGTCATGCCCTCCCGAAGGGCAGATACTGCCATTATACTACATCCCGTATTTACTTGACCCAGTATTTCCCTTTTATTTCCGAATCAATTTCCTGTTTTTTTTCTTTAACCTTTTTAGTTTTATTTTTCAATTCCTGATCAGTTAATTTATTCAATTGTTCAGCTTTTTCAAAAAGCTTTTGTTTAGTATTGAGTTTAGGGTCTTTTAAGACTTCAGCTAAAAGCGCTTCAATTAGTAATCCAAGTTTTGGTCCTGGTTTAATTTTTAATTGTTTGATTATATCATGTCCGTTAATCTTAAGCATTTTAGCCGAAATAGGGTCTTTGGAAACTTTTTCAATTAAATACTTTAAATGCCGCAGCTTATAGGGAACCGCTTTAGGACAGCCGCTACCTAGTCTATCAGCTACTCTAAGATCAATCAAGTCAGGCATGTTGGCTCTACCAACTCGGCGCAATAGGCGTCTGACGCCCGCTTCGGTTACTTCATCTACGCCATAAACAAACATATGGTTGCGGACTAGCAAGGCGGTCTTTTCAATGATTTTTTTAGGGAATTTTAATCGTTGGAGAATATTAATGGTGAACTTGGATCCTAAATGGTCATGGTTGTAAAAGGTAGAATTAAGCCCTTGGCCTTTTTTAGTTTGAGGCTTGGCAATATCATGGAATAGGGCAGCTAATCTTACTTCCAGATTACATTTTCTTTGAGCGGCGAATTTTAAGGAAAGGATTGAGTGTTGGTAAATGGTATAAACATGATGTCTGTTTTGGCTAACGCCAATCCCCTTTTCCATTTCAGGAATAATGTATTTAAGTAGGCCAGTTTCTTTGAGCAATTCAATCGTCTGGTCTGCTTGAGCTGATAAAATCATTTTAATTAATTCATCTCTGATTCTTTCTTTAGCAATCGCTTGAAGCCATTTAGCATTTTTTTGAATCGCTTTAAAAGTTTTTGGTTCAATTTTAAAATCAAGTTCCACGGCCAGCCGTATTGCTCTGAGCATCCGTAAAGCATCTTCGTTAAAACGATCATCAGGCTTGCCTACTGCCCTTAGTATTTTTTTCTTTAAATCTTCTTGGCCTTTAAAAGGATCAATAATTTTGTCTGCTTGACTGATGGCTAAGGCATTAATGGTGAAGTCGCGCCGGGCTAAATCATTTTCTACGTTATCAGTGAAACTGATTTTATCAGGATGACGCTTATCGGTATATTTTTGTTCGGTTCTAAAAGTAGTAATTTCAATTTCTTTAAGATTAGCTTGCTTGCTTTTAGTTTTAACCGTAACCGTGCCAAAGTTATTTAGATAAAAACTGTCTGGAAAGATCTTTTGAATTTGTTCTGGCTTAGCTTTGGTAGTAATGTCCCAATCCTTGGGTTTTTGTTTAAGCAAAAGATCGCGAACACAACCGCCGACCGCATAAGCCGGGAATTTTTTTTGAGCTAGCTTTTCTAAAATAGTTTGAATTTCTTGGGGTAGTTTCATGTTTTTTTACGGAGCAAGTATCAGCCTTAATAAGAATAAGGTATCTTTTTTGAGTTTAGTTTTTGCCCAGGCTTTTTGTTTTTCATTTATCAGCTCGCCCATGCCTGATAAAATCCCGCGATCAGGAATATTTTCTACAAATTTAATACATTTTTTAAGATAGTCGGCAAATTTCATTTCAGTTCTTTTTTCCACGATTTCTTTATTTATCTCCCAGTTATTATTAAGGAAAAAATGAATATCATAAATGTCGCGATGGGCTGTTTTGTTGCGTTCAGCCATAGCCACTAACTTGTGGGCAAACATATCTTCACATTTTATCACCAGCATGGAAATACCGAGATAGTTTTTAACTTTATATTGCGAGCCAAAATTTCTTTTATTAATTTCAATCTTAATATTTTGAGCTTCGTCAGAATAAGAAAGCAACATAAATAAGGTGTGTCTTTTATTTTTTTTCTCTTTAATCGCGCCGTACTCTTTGACAATATTTTCTATCTTATTAAGAACCTTTTGTTCTTTAGCTTGGTCCAGTAAATCAAAATCAAGATCAACCGAAAAACGATCTAAGCCATAAAAAAGATAGGCGGCTGTACCATCCTTAAAACCCAAAACAGGCCCGAGAGAAGTATCGGTATAAATATCCTTTAAAATCTTGAGTAATATGTTTTTATGAGTGGTTGTGTTTAATGTCATGATAACTTTTAACTTCTTTGGCCATTCTTTTGTTTGAATAGATGGATAAGATTTCAAAAACCTTATTCCAATCAAGTCCTGATAAATTATCAAAGTGATAATCTTTGTTTAAATAAATTATGTCTAAGAATGCCCTTTCGGGAGTGGCAATAGAATAATTCTCTTTATGTTCTATGCCAGCGTTGTTTGTTAAAACTGAATCCTTTATTTTTTTATAAGCATAAGTTTGCCCGTCAGCGGTTATTTCTCTGGTTAAGTACGAGGCGGCAAAAATCTGGCCGTAGTGCTGGAAAATAACTCCGGCTCTGCCTAAAACAGTTTCAAAACTAATATATGAAGGAGTGTAAATTTTAGTAGCAAGTTCTGATTTATTATAGTTTTTGTCTTTGGCATAAATACCTTTTCTGATAGAGTGCAATTCACCCTCTTTAACATAATAATTCAACCTTCTGTTTAGTAAAGTTGGATTCTTGTCTTGAGATGCCAAAAGAATGTCTTTAAAAGAAAAGACAGTTTTATTAGAACGTAGGATATTTAAAATATCAGCTTTTTTCATAATTCCGATGGTTTATAGTCTGATTATTACATTAAGTGTTATATGTAGTTTAAATTATAGTAAATGTGATGTCAACCTTGTGTTGGAAAAATTGACTAATGTATTTTTTTAAGATAAAATATATTTAGGCCCTCGTAGTGAAATGGATATCATGTCGGTCTTCGGAACCGTTGTTGGGGGTTCGAATCCCTCCGAGGGCGCTAGAAACAATTGAATATATGCCCCGTTAGCTCAATGGTCGAGCAGCTGGCTCTTAACCAGTTGATGAGGGTTCGATTCCCCCACGGGGTACAAGTATCAAACTTTCTTCAATTTCCCCAATTTTTTCACAGGCGGCCGACAAGGCCGTCCATTGTTTTTTTGGCCAATTGTCGCCATTTTTTAATTTCCCCCTCACCACTTTCCTACCTATATTGTTTGCTCATACATATAATGATATTATTTCTATTAATAATTTACTTGAATCATGGCACGAATTTTTACGGGGCAAGCGAAAAAGAAAAGATGTTAGTGAATTTTCATTGCATTTTATGGATAATATTATTTCACTCCACAGTGAACTTAAAGATAAGACATATACTCACGGAACATATCATGCTTTTAAAATAAACGATCCGAAACCTCGTGATATCCACAAAGCAACTGTACGGGACAGACTTCTTCATCATGCTGTGTACAAAATTTTATATCCGTATTTTGATAAAAAATATATTTATGATTCTTATTCTTGCAGAACTGACAAAGGAACACATAAAGCAATAAAGCGGTTGGAATATTTTACAAGGAAAGTCTCAAAAAATAATACGCGTACAGTTTGGGTTTTAAAATGCGATATACAAAAATTTTTTGCAAATATTGACCACAAAATTTTAAAAAATGTTTTTGAACAGCATATTGATGATCCTAATATTTTGTGGCTATTGGATAGAATTATTAGCAGTTTTCACACAAATTATAATTCAAATTCCGGGCTTCCACTCGGCAACTTAACTAGCCAGCTTTTTGTAAATATATACATGAACGAATTTGATCAATTTGTAAAACGAAAATTAAAAGCAAAATATTATATTCGCTATGCAGATGATTTTGTTATACTTCATACAGACAAGTCCTATTTAAGACAACTGACTCCCCAAATAGCTAAATTTCTTAATGATAAATTAAAACTTTCACTGCATCCAAATAAACTATTTTTAAAGACAATTGATTCAGGAGTGGATTTTTTAGGATGGGTTAATTTTTCACACCATCGTGTTTTGAGAACTTCAACCAAGCATAGAATGTTTAAAAAATTAAATCATGCACAATCACACGAAACAACGACTTCTTATCTTGGATTGCTTAGTCATGGCAATGCTTACAGACTTAGGGAAAAAATTAAAAACCAACCCAACCATGCAATAATCAAGTGCCAAAAGTTCTAAATTTTCAAGTTTCAAAAAGTTTAAAAAACAAAAATTCAAAGAATCACTTGCTAGAACGGAAGACAATCTCACGGCCAGGATTCCAGTGATCGTCAGGAGGCGCCCAATAGGCATGGAGCCACTGCCCATCAGCACCGCGATTGAGGTCGAACACGAGCGGGCGGCCGCCTGAACCAGAAATTTGCTTCGTACTGACACAAAAATATTCACCTTCTGGCTGGTCACCCAATTCAAGCCTTAAATGAGGCCCGACTTCAGGCGGACACAATTCAAGACCAAGTTCTTCTGCTTTTGCATAAATTTGCTCAAGAGTTGCTCCGCTTTCAAATCCAAGGTCTTTTACTTTCAGTCGCACAAGGTTAGCTTGTTCCGGCTTTTTTGAGGTTGTGAAATCAGGGCTTTTCATCATCTCTTGGGCATAATCAGAGATTTTAAATTCTTTTTCTTGTAATTCTTTTTCCAATTCTTCTACGGTTTTTCCGCCAATCTCAATTTCATATCTTTTTATCCTGCCTTCCGGGAATTCTGTATAAGTATGCTCAAGATGGCTTAATTCTTTAAATATATTTGTATATAATGGTCCTATGTATGCTTTAGTATTTTCATTTACTTCCTCTCTATTCCACGCAATTTGTTCAGGCGAACATTCAAAAACAATCAAAGCATCTTCTTTTGAATTTCTTTTATCTCTCAATTCTTGAATCCTGGGGTCTGTTTGGTAGCCAAACCCTTCTATTGGAGAGTCTATTTCGTAGAGGAAAATAAGGTCGGGTTTGGTTAGTTTTTGGTTTTTTTCTGTTTTTCTTTCAATTTCTGTTAGTTTTTTCATGTCTTCTGTCTTTTTTTCGTATTCTTTTCCGTCCGGAAATTCTGTTAGCTTTTCTTGAACTACAGGAGATATGCATGAATCAACATTTTGTTGTTCAGCCACTCCGCGAATTTCAGCTATCTTACCTTGTTCCATGCGAATGGCTGCTCTTGGAATGGTTGGTTTTCCTTTTTTATCGTCTTTGCCATAAGAATAATACACATGAAAGTCCCCGCCTTGTAATTGAGATTGCGCAGTTGATTCCCCGGCCGTGCACCAGCCAGTGCCATGTCCTTGTAAAGATTCTACCAGAGGCATGTGGTCAGAGTCTTGGTCATATTTAACCCATTCTCCTTTGGTGCTGGTAAGTTCGGACTCTTCTGTTGGAGTCACTTTTTCAATTGCGTAAGAATAGAGTTTTCCAAAATTTGCGCCTTGGAGAAGTTTTTGAAAATCAGGATTATCAATTTGTTCCGGAACATCTTCTTTATTGGCTTTTTTGACTATAGCGTCTACTACATAAGCTAAAGCTTCGCGGTTTAAGTCAGCAAAAGGAGCAACTGTATCTTTTCTTCTTTTGGCAAAAGCTTTTCTCTCTTTATCATAGCTAGACAGCTTGAGCATGCCGTTAAAAGCCCAGTACTTAGCCCACATTGGAAAGCTTTTGGAATCAGGAGAAGAAAGATAATCCACCCAACCGTCTAGGGTTGTTTCTTGGTCTGTGATAATAACTTCAGTTAATTGGGATTTCATTTCATTAGTCAATTCAATATCACCATATCCTTGTTCACGAGCTAATCTTCTTTGATTTTCATAATAACTTTCTGGTATATCTTCTTGTTTAATAATTACATCCTTGTAAAGATTTTTCTTTAACATATTAATATTTCTTTCTTTTCTATCAAAATCTTGATGCTTTTCTAGTGATTCAGGATTTAAGATATCTTTTAGACGAGTTAAATGAGCCTCAATTTTATCAGCTGGTTTTTGTGAGGTTTTTTCTTCTTTGCTTTTTAATCTTGCTTGTGTGTTTTCAATTGGTTCTGTTGTATGTAATTTAGAATCCTTTTGA
>CEPV01043359.1_pt1 | contig 15081 bp, 12 predicted proteins | sample 530451 | NCBI WGS metagenome assembly CEPV01 (sample SAMEA2620097, study PRJEB7988) | marine metagenome | isolation source: saline water (ENVO:00002010), including | reverse complement strand
CTGAAGTCATGAGAAATCCGTATCACACTCTCCACCGAAGGAAGTGACTCAATTTCTTCACTGTCGACTTTTGCTGTATTACCGATTAAATATATCTCAGTCAGTCGCTGCCCTTTCCCCTGAACATGATGTTTCTGCAAACGGATTTCAGGAAGCCCCTGGAGATGTTTCCAGGTTCGTTTAAATTCTTCTGCAGATTCGTCTGTATTTGGATGTAAAATTACCAGCATTTAATGATTAATGTTTGTGGATTAACTTTGAAAGAAGCTTTAAAGCCGGCTAAAAAGGCAAATCATCTGTAGCATCACAATCCAGCCAGCCCGGTTTTTCTTCCTGCACAGGCACGGACTTTCCACTGTTCTGAATATCTTGAGAGTGAGGTTTTGCGACTTCCTGTTCAGCAACAAGCTTCCAGGCCTGCAGGGAATTAAAATATTTCACTTGTCCCTGAGGACTTGTCCATTCTCTCCCCCTTAATTCAAAGTGAACTTCAACTTCCTGACCTTCCTGGAATGAGTCCAGTAATTCACAGCGGTCCTGCACCAGCTCAAACTGAAGGGGCTGAGGATAGTCCGGATTATTTGCGTATTCCACCACAAATTCTCGCTTGCGGAATCGATCAGAAATTTCAACAGTTTCTGAGATATTTTTAATTATGCCTTTGATTTCCATAATTGTTTCTAATTACTTAAGGTTCCTATGCTTTCGGGAGTTCGTTTTCCACTAGCTTTGCCCAATAAGCTGCACCAATTGGAAGAACATCGTCGTTAAAATCATAGTTCGAACTGTGAAGTGTGCAACCATTTTCACCCTCTCCGGGGCCGATTCCCAACCAAACATAGCATCCCGGTCGAGCCTGAAGCATGTACGAAAAATCCTCTGATGCCATACTAGGGGTCGGATTGCGCACAACTTTGTCTTCTCCTACCAAATCAATTGCAACTTTTGCAGAAATATCTGTCTCCGAAATTGAATTAATCGTTGCCGGATAACCATTGATATAGTTTAGTTCACAAGACGCTCCCATGGCGGTACAAACTCCTTCAGATACTTTTAGCATTTTTGAAGGTATTTCATCTCGTGTTTCGGGAAGAAAAGTGCGTACTGTCCCATGCATCCGAACAGTATCAGGAATGATATTGTATGCGTCCCCTGCGTGAATTTGAGTGACACTTATAACCAATGAATCCACAGGATGAATACTCCGGCTTGAAATGCTTTGCAGGGCATTCAACACCTGCGAAGCAACAATAATAGGGTCAATGCATTGATGAGGCATGGCAGCATGACCGCCTTTACCATGTATTATCAAATCAAAAGTGTCCGCAGCAGCCATAATAGGTCCCGCTCCTACTCCAAAATGCCCCGCTTCCAGTCCAGCCCAGTTATGTATTCCATAAACCGAATCAACAGGAAATTTTTCAAACAAACCTTCCTTAACCATAATATCACCACCACCGCCGCCTTCTTCTGCAGGTTGGAAAATGAAATGAACTGTGCCCCGGAAATTTTTACTACCTGCTAAATACTTAGCTGCTCCAAGCAGCATTGTGGTATGTCCGTCGTGTCCACAGGCATGCATTTTACCTGGATTTACAGAAGCATGTTCAAAGGTGTTTTTTTCCTCGAGGGGCAAAGCATCCAGGTCAGCACGTAAACCAATCGAAGGTCCCTGACCATTTCTGATTGTTCCAACAACTCCCGTTGTTGCCAGACCACGATGAATCTCTATTCCAAATTCTTTCAATTTTTCTGCTACAAAATCCGAAGTACGCGTTTCCTCAAACGCTAATTCTGGATGCTGGTGAATGTCCCTGCGCCAGATGGTCATTTCATCATGAAAATTTTCGATCTCTTTGATCACTGTAATTTTACTCCATGGAATTTTAAATTATTTTTTTACCTGAACACCATTTTTAACCACAATCTGATGATTCGTGCGATCGGCTACTTTGGAAATATCCTTAACAGGATCCCCGTTAACTATCAGAAAATCCGCATAAAAACCCTCTTTAATAATTCCTCGATCCTGCAAGTCCATCAAATCTGCGGCATTCGAAGTGGATATCTTCAATGCATCAAGATTGGACACTCCAAGATCAACCATGTATTGAAGTTCTTTGGTGTTGTCACCGTGCACATTGAATGGTGTCCCCGCATCTGTACCCATCGCCATATTCCCTCCAGCCTTATAAAACATTTTTATTGAATTATGGTGATGGTCCCGGATACGTAAAGTTTTTTCCACGATAAAATCCGGAATACCTTTATCCCGGTTAAGATAAATATTGTTAACTGCAGAAAGTGTCGGTACTAAATATGTCTGTTGTTTGAGCATAGATTCTAGGCACTCCTGAGTCAAAAATATTCCGTGCTCAATCGAATCCATCCCTGCATTTACAGCATTTAAAATTCCTGCTGATCCCTGTGCATGACTGGCGCATTTCCGATTGAACCGATGTCCCTCATTTACACCAACCCTCAATTCCTCCTCAGAATAATGCGCGTCTTCTGGATTTACACCGGGTGTCATCACACCACCAGTGGCCATCAATTTGATCACATCTGAACCGGCATGAATTTGCTCCCTCACTGCTTTAAGAACTTCATTCGGTCCGTCTGCAACCCGGCCAAATACATTCCCATGGCCACCTGTCATGCAGATCATCCGACCTGCAGCTCTCATTGTTGGTCCCGTTTGCCTCCCTGAATTGCAGGCATCTCTTACAGCAAACTCTAAAAAATCCCTGCCTCCTAGATCTCTGATTGAAGTTATGCCATTACGTAAGGTTTTTTGAGCATTTTCAAGCGCGTTAATTACTATTTGACCGGACTTCAGTTTCAATAAATGTGACTTTGGGTCTGCCTCCCCGCTATAGACTATGTGTACGTGACAATCGATTAATCCAGGCAACAGTGTTCCACCGGAAGAATCTACCTTTTCACCACTGAAACCTTCAAAGTCCCCAAGCGGAGCAATCCTGGAAATTTTCTGGCCATCCACCAGAACACCATGGTTCTCAAGTAAATTTCCGATTCCATCGAAAACAAGTCCTCCTGAATAAAGTGTTGTCATCAAATTTAGATTTATTACTTTTAATAAATTGTTTCATCAAGAAAGAACTGTATATACTAATCTCCCCTTAGTAAACTTGGCAAGACAGTTGTGCCCTCAGCTTTATAGTTTGCACCAAAGGATAATTCATTATGCCATTTGGTTTACCAATAAACTTGAGATTAAAGCTTCCCAAGCTATAAACTGCCTTTATTTCATATTAACTTAAATTTTTCCAAATTTTGTTTAATCACATCACTAAACAGTTGAAGGAGATTTTTTGAATAAAAAAACAAAAATTTATCAGGCAAAGACCATAATCACGATGAACAGTTACCTTCCTAAAGCAACCCATGTTGCGGTGCGGGAAGGCAAAATTCTTGGAGTCGGGAATCTAGACCAGCTTTCCGGATGGGGAGAACACACTCTCGATACTCTTTTTGCTGATAAGGTGCTGATGCCTGGGTTTGTGGAGGGTCACTGCCATGCTCCTGAAGGACAGATATGGAACTATACTTACCTGGGATATTTCGAACGCCATGATCCTGAGGGCAACTTGCACTCAAAACTCCGGAACATGAACGAGGTACTGGAGCGAATTCGACAGGTGGACGAAAATATGAATGACCAGGAAAAACCCCTGTTTGCCTGGGGCTTTGACCCAATCTACTATAATTCTGAACGCATGACAGTTAAACATCTGGACTCGGTTTCCACAACCCGATGTATCATCATCATGCATACGAGCGGACACCTGCTAAACGTCAACAGTCTAGTACTGCAAAGGGCTGGAATTGATTCCTCCACAGAAGTTCATGGAGTATTCAAGGATGAAAAAGGCAACCCTACGGGTGAATTGATCTCAATGGCTACTCATTACATCATTCAGAAAGTTGCCGGGATGCCCTTTTTCAACTCTATGGACTCCCGCGGATTTTGGCGTTTTTCTGCAATGGCACGAAGAGTGGGGGTAACAACCGCCACCGACCTTGCAGCGCGCTTTGATGAAGAAACTCTTGCTGCATATCAAGAAGTAACTTCTCAACATGACTTCCCTCTGCGTATCGTTCCGGCAATGCGAATTCAGGAAATGCCGATTCAGGAAGGCATAGCAAAGATAAGAAAATTGGTGCAAAGCAATTCTGACAAACTGCATTTTGGACTTTGCAAAATCATTGCTGACGGATCGATTCAGGGTTTCACTGCACGACTTAAATGGCCCGGATATTACAACGGTAGTCCGGAAGGTGTATGGTACATTCCTCCGGAATCCCTCGAAAAAATGATTAACGCCTACCACGCAGAAGGTATGCACCTGCACATCCACACTAACGGAGATGAAGCCACAGAGGTAACCATCAGTGCCCTCGAATCAGCATTAGCAAATAATCCTCGTTCCGACCATCGCCATACCCTTCAGCACTGTCAGATGGCTGAAGAAGCTCACTTCCGGCGCATGGCCAGGCTGGACATTTGCGCAAACCTATTTTCCAACCACATTTTCTACTGGGGTGACCAGCACCTGGAGCAGACAATGGGGCCTGATCGTGCTGCCCGTATGGATGCTGCCGCTACAGCAAAACGGCAGGGGGTCAATTTTTCGATTCACTCTGATGCACCTGTAACACCGCTGGGACCTCTATTCACTGCTTGGTGTGCCGTCAATCGCCAAACTGCTTCCGGACTGATCCTCGGGGAACATGAGAAATTATCTGTAGAAGAGGCGCTCCACGCCATAACAATTGGAGCCGCCTACACCATCAAACTTGATCACCTTGTAGGTAGCATCGAATCCGGAAAGTTTGCAGACTTTGCCGTGCTTGAAGATAATCCTTACGAAATTGCTCCGGAACAGCTAAATAAAGTACGTGTTTGGGGAACTGTGGTTGGTGGAACACCCTTTCCTGCTGTTTGACCCCTTATAGAAAATCTAATGGCTTATTCCGTCACATCACCTGTTCCCTTCACTGTTATTGGAGGCTTTCTTGGAGCTGGTAAAACTACCCTGCTGAATCACCTTCTTGCACAATCTTCGGGGATACGATTTGCAGTTCTTGTTAATGATTTTGGTGATCTCAATATTGATGAATCACTGGTTTCATCACATGACGGACAGACTATTTCACTGGCAAACGGCTGCGTGTGCTGCAGCATCTCCAACGACTTCAACCAAACCGTGATCAACCTGGTAAAACGTATTGAGGAATTCGATCAGGTAGTGGTGGAGGCCAGTGGAGTTTCTGAGCCAGATCGTATCATGGACATCGCAAGGCTCGACCCAGAGCTTAGCCCGAGCGGGATAGTGGTGCTGGTGGACGCTGAGGAGATACAGAAACATGCTGGTAACAGTTACGTCCGAAGTGTCGTTGTCAAACAACTGCAGACTGCTGAACTTCTGATAGTCAACAAGACTGATTTGGTAAGCAGGGGAAAATTAGCTTTACTGGAAACATGGCTTGAGGATGTATCGCCTAATGCAGTTCGGTTGAATACATCAGGAGGGGTTGTTCCTGTCCAGATGATATTTGGTGAGAAAATAAAGGGTAATGGATTTAGTGATAAAGCTGATGATGAAACCAACAGGACTGAAGACAGCAATTACTCGCATCATAATCACCAGTTTAAAAGCATCGCTCTTTACAACAGTAAAAAATTGAATCGTAAGACTTTTGAAATCTGGTGCGAAGCTCTTCCTCCATCTGTAATACGCGGGAAAGGGATCCTGTACTTTGGCGACTCGCCTGAAAACTCATGGGTCTGGCAGAAGGTCGGGAAACAATATTCCATCAAGAAATTTTTGGCAAATAACTCAAATTCAGAGTTGGTTCTGATTGGAACACCCGAAATGCCTTCCCCTCAGGAACTTGAGCTTCCTGAGGGTTTGATGACAATCGCTGAGGGAGTATAGGGAAGGAAACAACAGCTCTTCAAGCTGTGTGAAAATAAACTGAAAACCATTTTCATTGACTTCGAAGTTGCATCAAATGAATATGCTTCGGTATTGTTTGTAAAATAGCAGTTGATAACTGATATCAACTACTGAAGTGAAAGAGAATTTTTAATTGTTTAGGCCAGATGACATGCAACTTTTTGATTTCTTTCAATTTGTCTCAGTAATGGGGTTTCAACACGGCAGCGTTCTTCCACAAGCGGACAGCGTGAAGCGAAACGACAGCCTGGAGGGGGATCAACAGGACTTGGTGGTTCCCCAAAAATTTCTATTTGTGGTTTTTTACGGCGTTTAGGATCGGCAGAAGGAACAGTAGCAAGAAGTCCTTTGGTATATGGATGCAGCGGATTTTGGAATAGAGATATCCTATCGGCCTGTTCCACAATCTGACCAACATAAATCACCGCAATCTCATCACACATGTGCTGGACCACACTCAGGTCGTGCGAGATAAAAAGGTAGGTCAGTCCCATTTCCTTTTGCAGCCTCCTCAACAAATTAAGGATCTGCGCCTGCACAGCCACATCCAAAGCGGAAACAGGCTCATCGCAAATAAGCAAATCCGGATGGGAAGCTAGTGCACGTGCGATACCAAGACGCTGTCTCTGTCCTCCAGAGAACTGATGGGGAAAAAGATGCTCCTGCTCTCGACTTAAACCAACCTGTCCAAACAGCTCATTTACCTTTCTGTTCCGTTCTGTCGGATTTCCAACCTTCAGTCGGTCCAAAGCTTCCTTGACCAACCGACCTGCACGCAGCCTGGGATTCAGAGATGAGTAAGGATCCTGAAAAACAAACTGGATATGCTTTCTCTGGACGCGAAGTGATTCTCCTTCCAATCCAAGCACTTCCGTGCCCATGATCTTAACTGAACCGCTGCTGGCTGGGACAAGTCTTGCTATAGCAAGCCCTGTAGTAGTTTTTCCTGAACCAGATTCTCCCACAAGACCCAGAGTCTTTCCAAATTCCACCTTTAAAGAAACACCATCCACTGCATGGAGATGGCTGCGTGCCTCAAAGAGGTGCTTGCGTTTCATACGGAAATGAACTTTCAAGTCATTGACCTCAAGAACAGGAACTGAAGCGGTCATACGAAAACTTTCTCATTATTTGTGTTTTCCACCCAGCAGGCTGTAAGGTGGTCTGCAGACCGTTCAGAATCAAGTGGTCGCTGGTTAAGGCAGCGATTCTCGACAAAACTGCATCGCGGAGAGAACAGGCACTCGTTTCGTCCAAAATGTCTTATGGAAGGTACTATTCCAGGAATCTCCTGCAAGTCTTGCCTTTCGAGGGAAATTGTCCCCATCAGGTGAGGCACGCATTTGATAAGCCCCTGGGTATATGGATGCAGGGGGTATGTCAAAATTTCTTCAACAGGTCCTTCCTCAACCTTACGTCCGGCGTACATAACCATAACTCGCTCTGCCATTTCTGCTACGGATGCCATATCGTGTGTTATCAGAACGATAGATGTTCCTGTCCGGTCCCTGAGATCATGCAGAAGTTCAAATATATGTGCCTGAACTGTGACATCCAACGCAGTGGTCGGTTCATCAGCAATCAGGACTTTAGGCTTACAGGCAAGCGCAATGGCAATCATTACCCGCTGGCGCATTCCTCCTGAAAGCTGGTGAGGGTAATCATTGACCCTTCGGGAAGGCAGCGGGATTTTGACCGATTCGAGCAGTTCCACTGCCTGCTCCCTTGCTTCACTCTTGCTCAATCCCTGATGAGCTGTCAATACCTCTGCTATCTGCTCTCCTACACTGAAAACAGGATTCAATGATGTCATAGGTTCCTGAAAGACCATGGATATTTCGTTTCCACGTAAACAACGCATTCTTGCTTCAGAAGCAGACACCAGATCTTCTCCAGAGAGCATAATTGAACCGGAAGTGACTATTCCCTGTTCCGGCATAAGCCGCATTATTGCCAGCGAAGTCATGGTTTTTCCGCAACCTGATTCTCCTACAATACCCAAAATCTCTCCGGGAGCAATACTGAAGGAAACATCATCAATTACAGGAACCTCCCCAAAACGTGTCTTAAAGACAACTGTAAGGTTTTTTACTGAAAGGAGCGGATCAGGCATGGTGGTCAACGCTTCCTTAATTTTGGATTGAGTGCATCGTTCAGTCCATCTCCTACCAGACTGATTGCTAAAACTGTGATGAAAATGGCCAAACCCGGATACATAAGTATGTAGCCCTCCAGCAGAATATACTGCCGATTATTTCCCATAATTGCACCCCAGCTCATTACATTTGGATCACTAAGTCCTAGAAAGCTGAGACCTGCTTCAAAGAGGATGGCTGATCCGACCATCAGTGTGGACTGTACAACAATTGGCGGGAGTGCATTCGGTAAAATCACCTGCATGATCAAGTAAATATTCCTGGCTCCAACTGAACGTGATGCTGTCACATATTCCAGTTCCCGGATTCTCAAAAACTCTGCCCTCGTGATCCTGGCAACAGCTGTCCAACTGACAATACCGATGGCAAAAGTGATAACCGGAAGCGAAGCCCCAAAAAGAGCCACAATCACCATAGAGAAGAGCAGTGTGGGAAGCACCTGGAAAAATTCTGTAATACGCATAAGTACCTCTTCTACCCAGCCGCGATAGAAGCCAGAGAGTGATCCAATGGTAATGCCAATGAATACGCTTAGCAATGCAGCAGCACAGCCTACAGCAAGTGTGACCTTACCCCCGTGTATGATCTGTGCCAGCAGATCCCTTCCAAGATAATCAGTCCCCAGAATGAAACCGTGCTCTCCGGGTTTAGTGAATGGTGCCCAGACCATTTCAAAAGGGTCAGTTGAATAAACAAACGGACCTAACAGAGATATAACAACTATCAGCGATAGTACTATTAGACCCATTACTGCGGAGTAATTCCTTAGATACATGCGGGCAGTTTCCACTAACGGATGTTCCTCACGGAAATTTTCCAGCTCAAGGGTAGATGTAGCTGAATGCTTAGTCATCGGAGGTTTTTATGCGAGGGTCAATAATGCGATAAACCAGGTCGGTCAGCAGATTTGCCACAACTACAACAAGCGAAGAGAAGAACAGTATGCCGAGTATGGTAGGAGTATCACGTGCTACAATTGCCTGCACTGCTAATGTACCAAGTCCTGGCCAGCTGAAGACGGTCTCCACCAGCACTGCTCCTGAAATAACTCCGGAAAACACCAGCCCTGCCATCGTTACCACCGGAAGCAGGGCATTGCGAAGTGCGTGCTTGTAAACCACCAGAAATTCAGACAACCCCTTTGCCTTTGCAGTACGAACATAATCAGAACCCAGAACATCCAGCATACTGGCACGTGCAAGGCGGCTGTAGAGAGCCACAAAGATGGAAGCCAGAGTTATGGAAGGTAGCACCAAATGGTGTAATACGTCCAGCATTTTTGCCAAACCTTCCCGTTCCACAGATACATCCATCAGGCCTCCTATGGGAAAAATAGGCATAGTAGAAGAGAATAGTATTATCAGCATGATTCCTGTCCAGAAAACAGGTGCAGAATAGCCCACCAAAGCAAGTACAGTGACAAAATGGCTGGTAATTCCCTGCGGATTGCGGGCAGCAATTACACCCAGTACTACCCCAATCGTAATCGCCAGCAGCTGTGCGCTGATAACAAGCAGGAGCGTTGCTGGCAACCGCTCCAGGATCAAGTCAGTTACCGATATGTTGTAATAAAAGGAGTAACCCAGGTCCAGTACAGCAACTTTGGACAGATACTTAAGGAGTTGCTGCCAGACTGGCAGATCCAATCCATAATCTTTACGGATAGCATCCATCATTTCCTCATCAGCTCCACCTGCATCGATGGCGATAGTGTCGGCAATATCTCCTGGAGCAAGATGCATCAGAAAAAAGTTCAGAATCAGGACTATGAACAATAGAACCACTCCAAATCCGACGCGTTTTAATGTTATCGATAGAAACTGCACTGAGAATATTGGGAAAGAACTTTAATAGAATGCCACCACAAAACGAAATGGGCCTTGTGATGTAAATACTTTGAAAGAGTGCCCGCCGCTGAATCACAGAGGACACAATAGCGATCTTCGGAAGAAACCTACTTCAGATAGATTTCATCCAGAGGTGACGAAGTCCCCCAAATAGTGCTCGGAGGATTCCCCACCTTTGTATGATTGTAAATAGTGTGGTAGGGGACTGTGTGTGTGAAGTAGATTGGCACATCTTCAGCAATTATATTCTGAGCTTGGGAATAAAGAGCAATTCGCTTCTGTTGATTATTCTCCATCCCGGCTTTTTCCAGAATAGCGTCAACTTTAGGGTTGCAGTACTGCTGGGTGTTAGACCAAATTACACCTTTCTTGGCATTGTTACAAAGGTATGTACGGTGCACGCCAATCACTGGATCACCCCAGTTGAACACTACATCCACAGTCATGTCAAATTCCCAGGTAGAGATACGTTTTGCCCAGGATGGGAAATCAGGTGACTGCCTGACAGTCACATCGATTCCGATTTTTTTAAGCTGTGGCTTGACATACTCCGCCATCGACCTGGCGGATGGCCAACCAAAGTCAATGTTAAGTTTGAATCGCATGCCATCACTTCCCCTGGCATAACCAGCCTCATCGAGAATAGCATTTGCCTTGTCAACATCAAGATCGTAGCGTTCCACGTTTGGGTCATGAAATACGCTGCCCGGATGAAAGCCAGTGTAAGCTGGCTGTGAAGTTCCCATCATCACAGCATTCACCAGGAAATTTCTATCCACGGCAAAAGCGATAGCTTGCCGGACACGCTTGTCGCTGGTGGGCTTGCTCTTGGTGTTGAAGGCAAGCCACGTGATAGGTCCAATTGCCGCATATCCCTGATCCGTTGCAGTAAGATACGAAATTTGTTTGGAATGATTTATGTCCTGAGGAGTTGACTCAAAAGTTGAAAGCAGTAATTCTCCATTTTTCCTTCCAAGCGCACGAGCTGCTGGATCCTTGATGATGCGCATTACAATTTTATCCACGTATGGACGGTCCTTTATAAAGTAACCATCGTAACGCTCCAGAATAATATGCTGGTCTCTAACGAACTCCACCAGCTTGAATGGACCGGAACCAACCACCTTATCGGAGTTACGCGGGTGCTTCTTAGCATCTTGTCCGTCACCATATATGTGTTCAGGAATTATTGCGCCTAACTGGGAAGACAATGCCAACAGCAAAGCCGGGTGCGGCTTGGAAAGCTTGATCACGGCTGTGTGCTTGTCCGGTGTCTCGATGTTTTTTACTGCAGCAAACATCGTTTTAAAAGGGTGGTTAGCCTTGATAGTATTGATGGAGAACTTAACGTCTTCTGAAGTAATCGGCTCACCATCATGGAATGTAGCACCCTTCACCAGATTAAGAGTCACACTAAGCCCGTTAGTTGAAATCTCCCATGACTTTGCCAGATATGGTTGAGGATTCCAGTTCTCGTCAAAACGCAGCGGTGTTGCAAATAACTGTGCCCCCGGTTCTCCGGTGGCAATACCTGACTGTACTGCAGGATTTAAGTGCCTGGGCGTGCTCCCAATACTCCATACAAGGGTGCCCCCACGCTTAGGGGTCCCAGCCAAAATGCTTGAGGCTGTAATTAATGTAATCGCCAGCATTGTAATCAATTTCATTATTTTTCTACTCATCTTGCGTCTCCAGTTTAAATTATATAAATCATACCCTGTCTTGCAATTTCAGCAAGAATTTGAATATTTTGAACTGTTTCTTAAATTCTGTGGCGTTATAATGAAAATGTAAAGTAAATAATTTTCTAAATTTTACCATTTAATTACTTGCTTCAATAATTTCAATTATTGCTGAATTGCAAAAAAAATCTATGCGCTGCTATATTAGTTTTCTGCTTGTGGCAGATGATTTTAATTTGCAAAAAAAATCATAAGAAACCATGTATCCTATTAACCAATATAGCTCCAACGGTTTCGCATCTCCGATAAGGGTTGTGACGGGATCTCGATCAGCTGAACTAGCTGACAAAGTGCAAAAATTGAGGAAAACTGATCCACATCTTGCTGAAAGGGCATTAGGGACCAATTGTCATCTGCTGTTTCCATGGCTCCATGAGCTGACACACATGACTGAAATCCTTGATGAAGTTGAAAAGGTAATTGGGCCAGATATTTTGCTGTGGTCAACCAGTTTCTTCATCAAGGACCCTGGAAGTAAATCATACGTTTCATGGCACCAGGACAGTACATATTGGGGGCTTAAGCCACTGGAAATTGTCACCGCCTGGCTGGCATTCACCCCAAGTAAAACCTCAAACGGATGTATGCAGGTAATTCCAGGAAGCCACCTTAGAGGTCAATCAGCACACAAAGATACTTTTGCTGATGATAATTTGCTAAGCAGAGGACAAGAAATCGAAGTTGACATCAGTGACGAAAAGGTGGTCGACCTGGTTCTGGAACCAGGAGAAATGAGCCTTCATCATGTACGAATCTTTCACGGGTCTAACAGCAACGATTCAAATACAGCCAGAATCGGTTTTGCCATGCGCTATATCCCTGCCTATACCCGCCAGGAAGGAGGACGTACATTTGCTGAACTGGTAAGAGGTGAAGACCGTTTCAGGAACTTCGACACGCCAACACCACCTACCGTTGAAATGGGAGAAGAAGAATGGGCGATTCAGCAGGAATCCCTGAAACGACTAAACAGCATTCTACTTGATGGTGCAGTGCAGCAGAGCAAAGTAATCGGCCATCAGCCTTATGTATAAGTCATGAGCAAGAAAAATTCTCAATCCCTTTAAATTTCTGACATATTAAACAAACACTGAATGAGGTAAAAATGCAGCTGAAAAACAGTTGGCCGCTACCATCATTTCCAAAACCTATAGTTATTATTGGGGCTGGAGGTATCGTAAATGACGCACATATGCCTGCATATCGTAAGGCCAACTTTGATGTACTTGGTCTCTATGACGTTGATCGAAAAAAAGTCCTTCATACTGCTAAGAAGTGGGGTCTTAAATCATATACATCTCTGGATGGATTGATATCCGATGCTGAAGAAAATCAAGCTGTCTTTGACTTGGCTACTCCACCATCAGCAATACAGGGAATCCTGAAAAAAATCCCTGTTGGAAGCACTGTCCTGATACAAAAACCGATGGGAGAAGATTTCAAGGAAGCAAAGGGTATTCGTTCTATCTGTCGACGTAGAAAACTTACAGCTGCAGTTAATTTTCAGCTCCGCTTCAGTCCAATGATGATGATCGTTCAAGATTGTATAAAACAAAATGTGATTGGAGACATTACCGACTTTGAGGTTCACCTTAATTTGTTGACTCCATGGGAGCTTTTTCCTTTTCTTAAGAAAATGTCCCGCGTTGAAATTGCTGTTCACTCCATCCACTATCTTGATCTTATTCGTTCATTCCTCGGCAATCCAAGTGGAGTATGGGCCCAAACATTAGGACACCCTTCCTCCAAAGAGTTTGCGCAGACCAGAACTACTGCTATTCTCAACTACGGACCTGATATTCGCTGTAGTCTTTCAATTAACCACAACTATCGTAAAGGTCCAAATTTTCAGTCTGCACAGATACGTATAGACGGCATTGAGGGTGCAGCGTTGATTAAGCTGGGGCTTTTGCTTGACTACCCCAAAGGAGAACCGGATGAAGTTTGGATATATCCCAAAGAGGGACATGACTGGAATAAAATAGATTTTGAAGGAGGCTGGTTTCCTGATGCCTTTATCGGCACAATGAGCAATCTTCAACGATTCTCATCAGGGGAGGATAAAATTATTTACACATCAGTAGAGGATGCCTTTCATACAATGTCCCTGGTAGAGAGTTGTTACATTTCCAGTAAAAAAGGCGGCACTGCCCTGCCAAAATGATGCAAAATGCCAGGAATAATTGAAATTAAGAGGAGAAGGATCGGATTAAAGAGGTAGATATTTTTATTACTTAAAATACATAACTCATCTTGACTGCCACTGAATTACAAATGATTTTCTGCTGAAGGAATTCAACAGTAAACCTAGACTCCAGACTGCAAGCAGGGCAGCCATGATCCAAAGCATCCATGAGAAATCATGCCAATGTAAGATCAAGCCACCAATTATCGGGCCCGCAATTTTACCTGCATTTTTAAATGATCCAATTATTCCAGCACCTGCTCCGGTGTGACGAGAATCAATTTTTTGAGCATATAGAGCAAGAATTGATGGAAATATAAGTGCCTGGGCAAGACCGATACCCATAGCCAGCAGCAGCAAAGGCTGAGATGATGTAGCAAACGGCATTAATCCTAATGACAATGCAGCCAGTATCATTCCTGCAGCCGCTACAGGCAGGTAACCTTTACGGTCACTCAAACGACCACCAAAAGGCCTCGCTGCAAGGTGAATTAATTCCTGGATCGTGAAAAACAGGCCCACCCATAATACAGGGATGTTCTGCTGCAGCGCGTAAAGAGGTAAAAATGCTTTTGCTGAATACAAGCCAATGTAAACCACAAATTCCAGTAACCCAGTAAACCAGAGTTCGGCTGTCTGGAATCCTGATCTCATGGCATCCTCAAATTGTAGTCTCCAGCTTTTAGAAGATCTTACAGGAATTCTACGATTTTTAAGTAATAGGACAGGCAAGAAAGCACACGAACTAATTAAACCGATGGCAGCGAAAACGACTTCTGGTTCAAAGACTGTAAGCAAAGCAGCCGCCAGTACAGGTCCAAGCATGTAGCCTGCAGATCGTGCCATCCCAAACCAGCCCAATCGCTCAGCACAATTACTGTCTATACCACCTTCTTCCTTCCCCTGCTCTATCACCCAGGCAACAGTGACTGGACCATATATTGCCGTTGCAGTTCCATGAAGAAGACGCAGCATTAACAGTTGGTGCGCATTTTCTACCCATAAGTAAAAGAATGGGACTATGGAAAACAGCAGTGTTCCAATAAAAAACCAGATCCAGCGACCACACCTGTCTGAAAGCATACCAAACAAAGGTTTGAGCAGCATTCCTGTTAAAGTGGAAGCAGAAACGATGAAACCTATAAAGGTGGCGTTTGCTCCCAAGCT
>CEPV01094445.1_pt1 | contig 15131 bp, 18 predicted proteins | sample 530451 | NCBI WGS metagenome assembly CEPV01 (sample SAMEA2620097, study PRJEB7988) | marine metagenome | isolation source: saline water (ENVO:00002010), including | reverse complement strand
TCCAATAGATATCAATCGATATCAACTGATATATAAACTTTTCTATAATTATAGTGGAGGAACTAAATAATTGAGCAAATTATTCCGCCACTATCATGAAAATCATAGCTTTCCAAGATCCTCGAATAGTTTATTGACATAAAATATCATTAAATTTTTAAATATCCCTAAATAAAACCAATTAGTATGAAAAAATCAAAATTAGATAATTTTAAAATTATTGGAATTTTGTTATTGCTTGCAGCCTTCATTGATTCTTATTTCTTGCTGACCAATGAGCATTTTTCTCAGGTATTCTGGTTTTGCAATACAGGAATCTATCTGCTCGCGTTTGGCTTTTATTTCAGGAAATCAATTATATTGACCGGAATACTCATAGGAGCCTTAGTTGCACAGATTCCCTGGGTTTTGGATTTTTTAGTGCAATTATTTACTGATTACAGCTTATTTGGAGTCGCATCTTATATGTTTGATTACAGCTTTAACAACATAAGATTCTATGTAGAATTAGATCATTTGTTTATTATACCAATAGCTATTTATGGAACATATAAATTGGGTTTTCATAAATATGGGTGGGTATTTGCTGCTATTGTAACCCTTATATTAAATGCAGCTGCTTATAATTTTTCTTCCTTGGAAGACAATGTAAATTGTGTTTTTTATTCCTGTTTTGACGAGCAGATAAGCCCAAAAGAGCATCCTTTTGTTTATATGATTGGATTTAGTTTTTTAATAGTTTTTGCTATGTTTGTTTTGAATCAGATTATTTATATGATAATAAATAGAAAAGTAAAATTATCTCTTTATCGGAACATCCCTTTTTTTTAAAATTATCATAATAAAACATTTTTTTATGGAATAACTTCATAATTCTGGTATGCATCAAAATCATTTATTGAAATTTTGCTCTGAGCAACAAGTTTTTTAATGATTGGATAAACTTTAATTAAATTTCTAATTAGGTGCTTTACACTATTACATACAAGCTTATAGCCTTCTTCATCCCATTGGTTTTTATGATTTGTATATAAGCATCTTCCACCACATAAGCTGAAAACTTCGCATTTATGGCAATTATGTAGCACGTAAGCAGGTTTAATATCTTTTGGACTTAAGTCAGCTATATTCCCTAAATCATATTCAGGAAATTCTCTTATAACCGGACAAGGATAGATATTACCTGTTGTTGTGATTACCCAAAGGTTACATCCAGCTCCACATCGTAAATTATGGACTGGTGAATTGGTTAATAATGAATGTATAATTCCCATGAAGGGGACTAAATTTATTACATTATTTTTAGTTATTATTTCTTTTGTCCACATTTTTACAAGTGAAGTTATTTTTGGATTATAAGAATTTATTAACCAGTCTTTAATTTCATCTTTATTTTGCTCCCAGTCTTTAAAATGGAATAATACATTTAATTGCCAGTGTATACTATCAAACTTGACCTCGCAATCATTTATAAAATGATTAATATCTTGTTCAATATTATTTCCAGGATTTGTTGTCATCCTCACATTTAATTGATTATGGTATCCTTTATTTTTAATTAGTTTGATTTGGTCAATTGCTTTTTGATAAACTCCTTTTCCCCTATATTGGTCAGTTGCTTCTTGGGACCCATCTAATGAAACGGATATAACATCAAATTTGTTTAGGATATCGTTATCGAGTTTGTTTAGCATTAGTCCATTTGTCTGTAAATTTACATGATTATTAGGGACCTTGTTAAGTACTTCTTTTATAAGGTCAATATTTAATAATGGTTCACCTCCATAAAAATGAAGGCTTAGATTAGGCACCTTTCTAAGAAAATCAATTAATAAATCTTTATTATACGTTAAATCTTGAGCGTAATAATTTCTGTCTTTAATTCCATCACAGTATTTACAAGTTAGATTACATTTTTCAGTTGTGTATATCGCAAAATCCATTGTAAAAATTATTTAATTTTGTTTAGGTTTTTTACTGTCTTGGGGTTTGTATAAAAATCAAAAGGAATATCTTCATAATATATTTCCTCTTCAAAGATCCCATTAATTATTGGATTAGTATCCTTTGTTGTAAGAAAGTGGAACAAAAATTCTTTTCTTCCAAGAGCCGCAAGATACCATTTATCAAGTTGTGATAGGTTTTTATTATTTTTAAATACAATTTCATTCAATTTAGCAAATAAGCTATATTTTTCTGCTAAATAGCTAGGGATTATATTATTAGCTGGCATTGATTTTCTTTCAATGAAAAGTCCCATTTCGTTAATTATATCCTGAACACTTAATTCATCATCCATGATAGGCATCTCGCACGAAAATGATGAGAATATATGTAAATGTAGATCTTTCTTCAATAAGTCAATACATCTAGAGATAAAAAGTGAAAATCCATTTGGATAATATGGTGAATCAGTATATGCCGCATCAAATTTATGCAGATATTTTTTCGGAATTTTTTGCCTTAAATCATGCTGAACACACGTTATTGGAAGATTTTTCTCTTTTGCGATTAAGTTTATCTTATCGATTATTCTCTCATCTATTTCAAAAACCCATATCTCATCGAATAACCCGGTACTTGCAAGGCTAATAGATAGAAAATCATCATCACCAAGCAAAACCATCTTCCCTCCGCCAGGACAGGTTTCTGTAATATAGTTAATCCTCTTCTCAATATCTTCATGGCTTACAAGAAGCTGGCATACTTCGGGGTTTGATTCCAGCCTTTTATCGCTCTGGTCAATAATTTCTTTTGGCTTCTTTTTTTTTGCTTGAGATTTAATTTTATCTCCATTTATTTCAACCAATCCTTCATTTTGCAGCTCTTCAATTATAATTAAAAATAAAGGTATAGGATATCCTAGCTCATAAATAACATCCCAGATATTTTTTTCTTCGGTGAAATGAAACAGAATTTTGTAAATTTCCTCTAATGCTATATGTATGGTGCTTTTTTTATTAATCCTGATTTGAGAATTTAATACCTTGCTTTTGATATCAGTAAAAGGTTTAATAATCATTTTATCAACATATTGAAATTCTTCCTTTGAAAATCCAGGACATAAGGTTTTTTTATGGCATTCACTGCATTTCTCATCATAAACTCTTTTTTTCAGTAATATATTTTTTTGTCCATAATAGCTGTTTTCTGGAAATACGCAAAGGGGAATGTTTTCAAAACCCACCTGGATTAAGGTCTCATTTGGTAAATTAGAAATATTTTCTTTCAGATTATGGTAAATCTTCTCTTTGTAAAAAAAATCATAAGTTGTGGTTTCCGGGAGATAAAATAAAAAATTAGAAATGCCATAATCTTCCAAAAAATTGATTGTATCAATCAATTTATCATTGTTTTCATTGACTATCGGGATTGTAATGTTAACCTCGTTATCAAATGAACTTAAATTCCTGATCCCGGAAATTGCCTGCTTAAAACTGCCTTCTGAATTTGATATTTTATCGTGAATTTCCTCATCCGGACCAAATACATCAATAAAATATTTTATTTTATTGCAATTTTTCAGTCTGTTTGAAAACTCACTATAGCTAAGCATTCTTGCGTTAGTCTTTAGAATTATGGACTTGCAGCCATATCCGATTATAAAAGCTACTATCTTGAAGAAGTTTGGATGTATTGTGGGCTCACCAGAACTAATGATGACTTTTTCCGGGAAATTATTCTTTTTGAGCTCTTGTTTTATTTCTTTAAGCTCTCTAAAAGCATTATTTTTATTTTCTTTAAAAATAGGATTATTATTGTCTTTTCCCCCAATATCCAGAACAAATACTTCATCTGATTTTGACATCTTTAAATACTTCCTCGGGTTGAAAATTTCTTATCAGACTTTCACATGCTTTTTCAGCCTTTTCTTTGGCTTTTGGGATATTGCCTTCATTCAGGAAACAGCAAAAAACGTCAGCAGCAACAGACTTATGTTCGGGCCATGTATGCACATGCATATGAGATTCTGCCAGAAGAACAGTTCCTGTAGCGCCATGCGGCTTAAATTGGTGAAATGTGGATTTGAGTGTAGAAAGGCCAGCATCTTCAGCTGTTTTAAAGCAGATTTCCTTTACCGTTTCTACATCCTTCAACTTCTCTCCAGGGCATCCAAGCAAGTCTAAAAGAATGTGCACCCCCATCTTTTTATTGTTCATTTTAGCCTTGAATTGTAAAACTTATATATGTATAAAAATGTTTCTGTGGCTAGATTTTTGTATTTTTTATTTTTTCAAAATGGCTAAAAGCATTAAATTTACTAGTTACAGGCTATAAAACAGCATTTTTAGTTTTGTTTTTTGAAGTTTATGCTTGTCGTCGAAAACTACAAAAGTCCACTGTGGGAAAATTAGTTATGGGTGGGTAAGGCTATACTTACAAACAATTTAATATTATCAAAATCCCGCAGGGTTTCATTTTTAAGTAATCCCCCTTTGCACTTCTCCAGATAATAACATTCCTTGCATTTATTATTGACTCTTCTATAATTCCTTATATCTTCCATTTCTTTGGAATTCCAAATATCTAAGATGCTATGTTCATTAATACTTCTTAATAAATCATTAGAGTAATAATCTGTTTTGTAATGGCCGTTACAGTCAATAACTATCCTGGAATAGCCAGAATCAAAAATCCCGCCCTTCGAAATGGAAGCTAAATCTTCTTCTATTGCGCAAAAAGGCAGGGCATTTGCTATTTTAATGTTTAAATCATATTTTTTATTATAACTAGTAACTTTTTCATAGATTTTTTTAATGTCTGCCTTTGATAAGGGTTCTTTATTTGTTTCATTTGGAATTTGTCTTAACAAAAACCATTCTGATAAGTTTGGCTGTTTAAGGCTCGATACTAACTTATAGAAATTTTCAAGATTTTTTATATTTTCCTTTGTCATGATCGTTGCAAGCATAATTTTTAAATTGTAGTCCTTTAATAATCTCGTCGATTCTTTTACTCTTTCAAATCTATCGATAGAATGCAAAGAAAAAAGGACTAAATCAACATAATTAAGGTAATGTATATTTTTTTGATTTATTAAGAACCCATTGGAATTTAAAATTACATATAAACCTAAAGATTTGGCTTTTTTTAGTATTTCAATTAAATCTTTTCTTAGGAATGGTTCGCCACCCGTAAATCTAACAGCTTTTATTCCGGAATCAGAAATATCTTCAAGTATATTAAAAACATCTCTTTTTAGAATGGGCTTAAAATCTGATTGTTCTTGCTTATTAAAGCAAAATTTACAGTCTAGATTGCATTCGCGTGTTAATTCAATTATAATTTCATTTGGGATTCCCATTCTGTCAAATGTTATTGGAAGTGATACATTCAGTGGTTTTGAGCATGCTCGGAAATATACCACTTTCCACTTTAGATGGTTGATTTCATCCACTGGTTAAAAACCAGGGGTATATTTCCGACATATTAAAAATATGAATTGATAAAATATATTTGACTCCTAATAAGAACAGTGTGAAACGTGTTGGCTGTGTGCTGGGCTATGGCTATGAGACCCTACAGCAGTAGGCTCAATATAATCTACAGATATTTGGTTTATATGTGGAATAACAGTAGATTGGTTTGTATGTGCACCACCATGAGATTCTACACCTGGAGGCAAAGTTAGCGCAGCCGCGCTTAGCAACACTCCGGTCTTAAACAGCTTTTCTTTGCTGATTTTACCGTCCTCTTTTGTCAAGAAAGAACTTATTTTTTTATTTAATTTTGGTAATTTGACCATTTTAGCCTCTTTTTAATATTATCAACTTATAAATATTTAAGGTTTTCTTAATTATGATTGTTAATTCATAAATTTATTCTTTACAACCCAATTAAATTGCTCCATATAAATCTTACACCTGCCTGTTTGGCTGATTTTAGCAATCACGTTTCCTTGCTCTGTATAATTGCAAACTGGGCATATTCCGCAATATGGCTTATATGCGCAGTCATTGCAGGCATATTGGTCGTTAATTGAAGCATTAATAACAGCGCAAGCCTTGTTAGACGTTATGATATCTTTGTAATTATCCTCCATTACATTCCCTAATAAGAATAAATTGTCTTCTCCCAACATTCTGCCCTCATCGCAAGTGTATATTTTACCATCATGATTATAGGCTAGCTGGCCTATAGCAGCGCCGCACGGGCTTCTTAAATCCAGGTAGTCGGGATCAAACTCATTGTTCATCTTATTAATCATTATAGAAACCATCCTTTCATTGATTTTTACTCCCTTCTTTTTCAATGTCTCAATATATTCAACTGCCTTTTTCCAAAAAGTTAAATAATCTTGAACTGAATAGCTAATATCGCTCCAAGCTTGCTTTGCAACACCTAAATTATTTAAAAATCTCATATGGATATCACTAAGGCCTAATCTTACATATTCATCAACTATTTCTTTTGGGTACTTTAGGCTTTTTCTGGTTAAAGTTACTAAAGCCCCTATTTTTTTATTTTTGATACCTTTCTTTTTATATTCCTCATTAAATCTTTTAATCCACTTTACCACATGGTCATTGCTGCTCCCGTTCAGGAATCTTCTGTTGTAATCATGCAGTTCTTTAGGCCCATCTAGAGAAGTGCAAACAATAACATCATTATCAATTAAATACTTCATCTTCTCTTCATCCATTTTGGTAAGATTACTAACAATTGTTATCATCAAGGTTTTTTTTGCTTCTTTATTTTTTCCCCGGGCATATTCTATTACTTGTTTAACAACATCCCAATTTAATAGTGGCTCTCCACCCTGGAATTCTATTGTTATTCCCTTGCTTGGGCTTTGAAAAATAAAATCAACAGTCTTTTTTGCAGTTTCTTTGTCCATATCGAATTCTTTTTTTTCTAAAGATTTGGGGCTTGCATGGCAATAAATACAATTCAGATTGCATCTTAGTGTAATAACAATAATATGCAGAGAGGTTCCAGAATACAAAAATGAATTTCTATTTCTTGTTAGCCTTATTGCTTCTGTTAAGTTAAATTCATTAATAATAATTTCCCTTTCAGTTAATTTGCTTTTTAAATTTTTATCAATCTTATTTTGCTTTAATTTTTTAAACTCGTCTTCAGAAAGAACGCAATTGCTGCCGTGATCGGTTGTTATAAAATATTTATCTCCTAATTTCTTATGCCTGTAGTAATTAAGAAAATAGTCCATTTAAATCAGCTTATCTTTTGTCAAGCCTAAAACATAATTGCAAAATTCCCCTTCTAAATTTTCTACTGGCTCCTTAGGCTCTAATTCAACCTCTATGCTATCGTTTAAAATTCTTCCCTGACAGACCCCAGCAAAATCACTTAAAGCTTCTTTAATAGCATCTTTGTCGTAGAATTTATTGCTTAATTTTATCTTTATTTTCTGTTTCATCTTCTCTTTTATATTTTTCATCCCAGGGAATTGCTATATCATCTGTATCATCGAATTTATCATCCTCAAGGCCTTTTATTAAATCATCGAATTCGGGGCTTGTTTGCTTGATAGGATCGTTTGTGAACAAAGCTCTTTGCAGCAATACTTCCCTTATTTTTTGGGTTTGTTTTGCCCTTGTTCTATAGTCTGCATAATTGACCAATTCATTAAAAAATTCTCCACCCAACTTTTCAAGATCAATATTTTCTTTTGGCTTCAATGTTACTAAAATTTCTTTTTCTGGATCTCCATCCAAAAAAACATATGCTTTGTCCAAAAAAACATAAGAGGCAGAGTAAATTACCTCTAGATGATATAATTTGGGGTTTATACTTAATATTACTGAGTCCCCTATAATTTTTAATTTATTATCCATCGCTCTATAAAATGGAGTTTTTAATATATATTAAAATGTTTCCCTTTACAATGATTGTCAAAATAACTCCAAAAAAAATGAAAGGAGCAAAGGGAATCATCTGGCTTACTTTTATTTTTTTAAATCCTATTTTTTTGATTTTATTTATTTGCTCTTTTGTAAGTCCTTCTGATTCTTCATCTATGAAATTATCTATATCCACAAAAGATTTAGGCTTTTTGATATAATTAATACCTTTATTATTAAAAATTTCAGCATTATGCATTTCTTCGTACTTTTTTAATTCTTGTTTTGATATTTTTTCCTTTTTTTGTATAATTTCAGCTAAAACCATTCCTGGCTTTAATTTATTAATGCTAACGTTTCTTGTAAATATCTCAATTGTAATTTTTGATATAGCTCCAGTAAGGAAACTGCGTATAAATTTCCAGATGAAAAGCATGATTAGGAACCCAACCAAAAACTTAAAAGAATAAATGTTCTTATCAAGAATAAATCTAAGAACCGCTGCTAATATTAAAATAGAGTTTGTTTTGTTTCCAAGCTTTTTCTGTATGCCAGCAGAAGCAAGCATTGTAAATGTCATCATCAGAAGAAAGTTATTTCCCAAGCCAATAATAAGAAGAATTGCCTGTACAATCCAAGAGATTGCAAAAAGAAACAGAATAGAGCTTATGAGCTGTTTTGGATTTAAAAACTCAACTAAAAATTCGGTTATGAATTTTTTGGTTGTGCTTAATTTTAACTTAAACAGCATAAGCCCAAACATAATAAAGAATGAAAGGATGAAAATATTGAGTAATAATGCCATAGAAGGTATCCATTCCAGATATCCTATCTTATATACTGAAAGAGGTATTAACGCTGAAAATGCAATAAATAGCTTTCCATCTCCTGCAGTCCATAATCCAAAATACCATGCCCCAAAGCCAATTGCTGTTGCAAACAAAAAATTTGTTGATAATTCTATTAGAAAATGTGTGTTTATTGTTGTTTTAAGATAATAATGGGTTATTATTATGGAATAAACCACAAAAGCGTAAATCAATGCCAGAGAAATCCATTTGTTCCTTATCTTTCCGAACCTAAAATCTCCATAAGAGGTTACAATACCTAAAAACAAGATCATTGGAAGAAACCAGTAAATTAGCATGAATCTGACCATAGTCAATTTTTATAAAAATTTATTGATTTTTATTTTATCTTTAAGAAAAAATGAATAAAGAATTCTTAACCTCTTTCTGCTGCATCCTAAAACTGTAAATAATCTCTATCTTGTGTACAATCTACTCAACCATCACAATCATTATCTAAACCATCAAAACATGTTCTTTCGCTTATAGTTTTTTCCAAACATTTTCCTGAAACAGCGGTATCACAAACTCCAGCTGTATTATCGCAAGTGGTATCTTCGCATTGTTCATCTACGCCATCATTCATCTGCATCATCTCCAGAGTATACCCAGTCCCCTTTAATACAGGTTCGGTATCTATTACCGCGGCATTCTGTTGTATTGTCAACACAATTACAGGAAAAAATCTCTTGAGTTACAGTCTTATTATCCATAGTGAACCAAGCTGTATATGTTCCTATCTCCCCGCATCTTCTGTAATCAAGTTGGCAGATAAAGTTATCAATTCCATTGCATAGCTGAAATGCTACTACCACCGCATTTGGGTCTTTTATCTCTAATCTGCCAGAGCCAGATATAACATTAGAACTAGATAAAATAATGAACACTATTGCAAATAATAAAATTAGCCTCTTTTTAACCATAAAACTCACTCATTATTAAAATTGTATTTTGACTATATTTAAAATTTGCTGTTTTTAATCCAGCAGAATGCAGCTATTAATTAATTTGACAAATTTTTATAAAGATTTATAGATTCAATAGAAAATAAGTTAGAAAATGAAAAGATTGGATATCAAAACTGGATTTTTATGCAATAACCATTGTACATTTTGTGTACAAGAAGGCAACAAATTTAGTGGTAACAGAAGTTTTGAGGAAATAAAAAAAAATTTAGAAGATTCGAAAAAAAGATGCTCTGGAGTTGTTCTTACGGGTGGTGAAGTTACAATAAGAAAGGATTTTTTTGATATTGTTAAACTAGCTAAAAATCTTAAGTATGAAACAATTCAGATACAAACAAACGGTAGAATGTTAAGTTCTTTAGAATTTTGTAAAAAGGCTTTAGAAGCAGGCGCTACTGAGTTTAGTCCAGCAGTGCATGGTTACTGTAATAAGCAACATGATTTTCTTACAAAATCCAAGGGGAGTTTTAATCAAACTGTAAAAGGCATATTAAATCTAAAATCTTTAAATGCTTATGTTTTAACAAATACCGTAATCGTGAAACAGAATTATAAAGATATACCAAAAATTGCAGAGCTTCTTGTTAAATTAAATGTAGATCGATTTCAATTTGCGTTTGTCCATCCAATGGGAAATGCATGGAAAAATTTTGATGAAGTTGTACCTAGAATTTCTTTAGCTGCTCCATACATACACGAAGGATTAAAAATTGGAATCAATGCTGGAAAAAAAGTAATGTCAGAAGCTATGCCTTATTGCTTAATGCAAGGCTATCAATATTATATTGCAGAGAAAATAACTCCTGAAACAGAGGTGAGGGGTGAAATTTATCAAAATGCTAATAATTTTACTTTGATGAGGCAAAAATATGGGAAATCAAAGTTTCAACAATGTAAAAAATGTAAATATGATAATATTTGCGAAGGTCCCTGGAAAGAATATCCAGAAATCTATGGCATTAAAGAGTTCCAACCCATAATATGAAAAATAAAAAAAATACCATTGTTTGGTTTTTAAAAATTCAGTTGCTTAAATAAGGAAATAAAAATAACATTTAAACAAATTGCCAGCAAGGTTTAAATAGTTTAGAGTAAATTGAATAACAAAAAAAGGCAAAATGAAGTTAAATAAGTTAAAAGAAAGACTTCCGGGAAAAATTTTGTTATATTCTAAGAAATCATTATTAAAGAATATTATCATACTTATATTTTCTATAGTTATAATAATCTTAATAGGTTATTGGTTAAGTGCTTTTATTGGAAGTGAAAAAGGCACAGAAGACGAAGAAGATGTAGAGAAGGCTATAAATATCTGCATTGAATCATTTTCCGACCATTATTATTTAGCATTACTTGAAGATGATGTTGAGCGTTGCAAAAAAGCTGATGATCGTTATGATTGTTCCGATGGTTATTATATCATCAAAGCAGTTCGAAACAATGATATGGAATTATGCAAAAAAACTAGTTCGAATGAAATGGCATCTGCTTGTCGCGGAGTGATACAAGGAAATGCTGCTGTTTGTGATGCATTTGAATCAGTAACAGACATAACTTATTGCCGGGCTGTTGTTGGAAAAGATGCATCAATTTGCGATAGTATTGAAGATGAATCAGAAAAATCCAGCTGTAAAGAAGATACCTATCTTAGAAGAAGTTTAGCTGCTAAAAATTCAGAAGAATGCTTGAATCACGATGATGAAGGATTTACGGCTTTTTGCACAGGATTATTCGAAAATAACAAGCAGATTTATCTGGATAAGATGAGAGTCCTTTGCAGTAAGCCCCTGCCGCCCCCATCTTAGAAGATAATCAATTAGATTCTATGTAAAATTTATATTAACAATAGCATTGTCAGGTGCGGGTTCATTTGCTTCTTTTTTCTCAAGATCAAAACCTGTAAAAATAGAGTCTGACACTATATTATTTACTTTATAGCCAAGCTTCTTTAACTCTTCTTTCCACCAGTCCGCATCATTGCAAACAGGAATAGAATTGCCATCTTCGTCAATAAATCCTTCCGGAAAGAAATTTGAAAATTTAACAGCAGCTTCTTTATTCCAGACCCTTATTGTCAAATTCTTGGATTGATTCTGTTTCAGAGTATTTGTTATTTCTTTTTCATCCATATACAAAAAACTGAACAAATCAATTACCAAAGGGCTATTATCATTATCTGATAGACCTTTTATATTCAGCTTACTGTTCTCAACAATATTTTTAAGTTCGTTGTGAGTTTTAATCACCATATCCAGAATTTCCGGGGGATTATAATGCTGTCGAAATTTTTCATAATTACCTGTATAAAAGCTGATAATTGTAAATTCTCCTTGCTGCTTGCTTAAATTCTTTATAGCTTCCATTTCATACCGCATAAAGTACTCATACAGCATGAGCTGGTAATTGTACTTGCGTACATCTGGGTCTTTAGCCAGATTTGATAATATCTCTTTTCTGACTCTTGAGTTACTAGGCAGATAATGCAGTCTTTCCAGAGGGTACATAGTTACCTGTATGCAAAGGAGGTCTTCCATATCTTCTACAGTAAAGTATTTTCCATCTGCAAAAGGGAAAAGATATGGGTGCAGCTCTCCTAATTCCCTTCCTCTAATAAGCTCTTCATGTTTTTGGTATTCCTCTGTTTGAGGTATTGGTGTAAAAAACATGAACAAAGGCCTTACTTTATTTTGCCATACAGTCCATAAGCTGTCTATTTGTGATTTTAATGCCTGCTTTGGCATTCCTACAAGCACAAAGCACCATATATCTTTGTTATTAAATCCTCCATCTAAGAGATACTTGATACTATTTTCAAAATCCCTCATCTTAGCTACCCTATGAAACCTGTCTTTATTCATATCCTCATCAGAGCTTTCGAGAGGAATATCGATAGATTCTAAACCCGCATTATATAGCTTTTTAGCAAGTTCAGGAGTCAGTAGCTGTGGTGCAATCCCTTCCGGAAGTCCAAAAATAATATCTCTGCCGCTTTCTATTATGCCGTCTAATATCCTTTCAAAATGCTCTTTGAAATTAATCAGTATGTTTGATTCCCATGCCTTAAACTGCTTTATTCCGTATTTTTCATTTACATAAAATATTTCATCAAGAACATCCTGGTAATTTCTAGTATGTACTTTCCTGCCTTCAAAGAAATGCACTGCGCAATATGAGCAGTTAAACGGGCATCCTCTAGTTGATTTGAATATGTAGTAGTCTGGCTTATAATCCAAAAGGCTTATGTCTGACCTATATTTATCTGCTTCCCATATTGGACCCTTGTGGATATGGTCTGCAAGAGTATTTTTTTTTGTATGCTCAGCGCATAATGAAGCATATATTCCCCCAACTACAACCTTGGCTTTAGGAAATATCTCTTTGCATAGGTTTGTAACCTCAGCAACAGATTTTGCATGAAAGGTCATGCTGCTTGTTATGAATATTTCATCAGGTTCCTTCTCTTTTAACAGTATATCCTTGATTTCTTCCATGTTGTTTCCTATAAGAAATATCTGATACTCTTTTTTTCTATTACCGGTTTTTCTTGTCCCGTATTTATGCAAAGAAATTTCATTTGAATCCCATGAATGCGGACCAAAGTCCAATAGCTTCACTTCATGATCCTGCGCTTTAAGGTAAGCCCCTATTTTCAGCAGCCCGTAAGGCAGGCAAACTTCAACGGTCTTCTCAAAAACCATATACTTGTACAGCATCCTGTCTCTGAAATTAGGTAGTTCCGGATAAGCTTCCTCTAGTGGAGGCCTTATTAATAAGTATCTTTTTTTCATCAGATTTACATATAATTACATTGTTTAAAATATTTCTGCTTGTAAACAACCCCCAATCAGTGATTGGGGACATTTCCTCTCTAGGATGCAAAGCTGCTTAGTGTAGTTTGTTCTTTACCAAGACCTTTCTCCCCATACTTCTGTTTTTTTATGTAACTCATGTTTAGCAGTAATTAAATCATTTCTTCTTTTTTTCCAGCTTTTCTAATCTTAAGATTTTCTCCAAAATCTTATTTGCTGTGCCTAAATATTTCACTACTTTCTGTATTTTTTTCCCGGTTGAATAATCATCTCTAACCAGATAATAATATGTTAGCCATTTTCGTCTAACACCATGTATTTTTTTTGCCCTTAGATGTACCATTTTATCACCAAATATATTGAACAAGGTAAACTTTATAAATCTATCTATGTAAAATATATTAAAAATTTGAACAAGGTGATAAAATCTCTTTTTTTAGTGAAATGTCAAAGTTGGGCTTAAACTTGGAGCTTTCAAAAATCATCCCAGTTATTGCTGCTAAAGTATCAGGTACGTAATTCACATTTCCGGGTTTGCATAGTTCAATAGAATCGCAATAAGATTCTGAAAATCTTGCGCAATATTGTGCAACAAATAGAGAATCATCACACAATCCTGCATTAGAGCTAACATCTGAGCACTCTGCTAAGCAATCATTCCAATATGTATTTCCATCATCTCCACACACAGGTTCAAACTAATTTACACAATCTCCAGCCTTTCTCAATACACTTCTCTTCTGGATCCCATTTTGTGTTTGCTATGCAGTTGCATGCAGATGGAGATTGATTTACGCTTGTTTGTTTAACATCCTTTTCATAAACACCGTTGCTGCATTTGCATAGCCCTTTTATACACGCACTTTGCTTCAAATAGCTTCCAAAAGTCTCAAAGGTTAATGTCCCAGGCTGCACTCTTGTCCCTTTTACATCATAACATCCTGCAATTTTCTTCTGACAACCGATATAACTTTCATTTAAGTAAACGCACTTGGGTTTTTGTTTTCTCTTGTTTATAAGCTTGCATTGTTTGTTTTGAGAACAGTTTTCTTTAGATAGTTTAGGACATTCTATTTTTTCTAAAAAAGGAGATTCAACCTCTTCATCAACTAATTCTTCTTCATAAGTTGTATCAACTCCTGTGGACCCTTCGATAGTAGCAGCACAACCATTGCTGTCCACAGTATAAAAAGTACTTGTACTGGGACATAAATCAATATGATCTGGAACACCATCATTGTCTCCGTCACTTTGTGCAACTCCGTAAACCACTAGAAAGATAAATATCAAAAATCCAACAATTGCAAATATTACTTTATTATTCATTTTACGTGCTACAGATATTATGTACTAATGGAATGTCTGTAAGGAAATCAAATACATATGCCAGATACACCTTAAAGGGAGGCATTATATATAATTCTTACTAATATAAGAGTGATTTATATTCTCAAACCAAGAATTTACTACTTTTCAATTTACTCAACTTCCCCATTAACCCACTTATCATAGCTTTCATTAGCCTCTGCATCAATCTTCAATATACAAGGAACATCATAGCTGTGTATTTTAGAAACCTCCCCTTTTATCTTGTCATAATTTTTCCCCAATGTTTTTGCAATAATAACAACCTCCTTATCATCCTGCATCTTCCCTTCCCACCAATACATACTCCTTATTGGAAACATATTAGAGCAAGCAATT
>CEPV01092900.1_pt1 | contig 15131 bp, 12 predicted proteins | sample 530451 | NCBI WGS metagenome assembly CEPV01 (sample SAMEA2620097, study PRJEB7988) | marine metagenome | isolation source: saline water (ENVO:00002010), including | reverse complement strand
GGCTCACACATAAAGCCCCCGGCTTGGCCGGGGGATATTTACTCTGGGGAGACGCAACCCTGTTGCCGGATCTTGCGCGACTTGAGTCAGCTGGGCTGCACTCAGCATATTTTGCTGTTGCTGCAGTTCTGGCACTGACGCTGTTGCAGCAGCAACTGCTGCGTACATACCTGGAAACGCCTGAACAGTACGTCCCCTTGGATGGTCTGCTTAAACGCTCCATGCCGGTTGCCATGCTCGCCTTAGTGGCGGCGCCCTTCATACCTGCCATGCAACTGCTGATGGTGACGGTCGCAGCCTATCTGGCAATTCAGATGGCAGATCTTGCGCTGTCGCTCTACGTCGCGGCCGGCGGATCCAAAGCGGCCAGGATTTACAGCGCGGCTCTGCTCTTCACAGCGGCGCTCTGGACGTGCGGACTGCTGCTACCGGAGAGTGATGGATTTACGCGCCTGCTGCTAATGCACCTCTTTGCCAAGCTGGGGTTTGTCACGCAGATCATCATACTGACCTTGGGGATGGGGCTGCGGATCTACTCCATACGGCAGGACTCCCACCGTCGATTCGAGATTATCTCCCGTGAGAACGAAGATCTCTCCAAGCAGAATCTGCGCTTGCAGAAGGCCAGCCATACAGACGGTCTGACCCAGGTGGGCAACCGGGCCTATTTTGAATCTTCCTTCAATATGGAGTGGAGTCGGGCTCTGAGGGAGAAATCACATCTGACTTTACTGCTCATCGACGTCGACGACTTTAAAGAAGTAAACGATACACGTGGGCATCCTTTCGGAGATCAGTGTCTGGTGGGCGTTGCGCTGGCAATTCGCGGCTGTCTGCACAGAGGCAGCGACAGGGTGATGCGCTACGGGGGCGAAGAATTTGCCGCTCTGCTGGTAGGAACCGACGTCGATGGCGTACCAATCGTCGCCGAAAGGATCCGCCTGGCGGTCAAATCTCTGGAATTTGACGATTGCGCGGTAACAGTCAGCGTGGGCGGCGCGGCTATCGTTCCCAGGGCAGAGCAGAAGAGCAGCGATTTCATCGAGTTGGTGGACGGGGCGTTGTACGCTGCCAAGGCTCAGGGCAGGGACAGCGTGGTGGTTAGAAGCTCCGAATCCAGCGATATGACCGCTTCAGACGAAAGATCCGCATAGCCCGCGCGCCGTTTAATACTTCAGTTTTGGACTAGAATTAATAGGGATACGTTTATCCTAAGGCACCGCTGTCTTTGACAGCTGCAGCACAGATGACATTCGGGACATCACTCTGAGCGGAGTTCTTCGTGGTCGACCAAGATACAAAGAAGATGTTCAGGTCAATGAAGGCACTGATCGTGGAAGAGGGCGCAACACCCAAGCTCATCCTGAAAAGCATCTTGAACGTACTCGGACTCGGTAGGGTCGAAAGCGCCAGCAGCGGCAACGAAGCAATTCAAGCCATGAAGGAGATACACTTCGATCTGATCCTGTCCGACTACAATCTGGGTTCCGGCAAGAACGGGCAACAGGTTCTGGAAGAAGCGCGCGCCAGCGGTCTAATCGACGCGTCGACGGTGTTCTTCCTGATCACGGCGGAGACCAGCCGAGAATTGGTGATGGGCGCAATGGAGTATCAGCCGGACACATATCTGGCAAAGCCGTTCACCCCCAAGGACCTTCTCAGCCGTCTTACCGCGACAATGACAATACGGCAGGAGTTTGCTGAGATAGATGATGCCAACCGAAATGAGCAATACGAGCAAGTCATCATCTTATGTGACCAGAAGATCTACGAGAGTCCCCGCCACCGTGTGCACGCGCTGCGGTTAAAAGCCGAAGCGATGCTGGCGCTGAATCGCTACGATTCGGCCACTTCGGTGTACCGCCAGGTCTTGCGTATCAAGCAAGTGCCGTGGGCGATGCTGGGCATTGGCAAAGCGCTCTGTCTGATGCAGCAACCCTTGGACGCGGTTCGCCAGTTCAGCAATGTGATCCGCAGGCATCCCGATGTGGTCGAAGCCTACGACCGGCTGGCGAGACTGCTGGAATCTGAGGGCGACAGCGAACTCGCCCAGGACACGCTGGAGAAAGCAGTCGGCATATCGCCCAGAGCCGTGCTCAGGCAGGTAGAATTGGGTCGCCTGGCAGCAAAGAACAAGTCCTGGCAGAGGGCCGAGGACGCTTACCGGGCATCCATCTCCCTCGCCTATGATTCCTGCTACAAGACCCCAGACAACTATCTGGCATTGGCAGATTCCCTGCAGGTGAAGCTGGACGACAGCAAGTCCCAGGAAAGTCTGGAAGCGCTCGCAGACGTCAGCAACGTTCTCGACCAGGTCCGCTCGGAGTATCAGGGAGAAAAGTCCATTGAGTTCAAAGCGACGGTTCTCGAAGCGGAAAGCCATGCAGCGTCAGGCAATGATCAGATAGCCAGTGACAAGATAGGAAGAGCGGAGGGTATCTACCAGAAGTTTAGCAGTGAAGAGAAGGTAGACCACTGTGACGGGCTGATCAAAGGGCTCGCCGTGACCGGAAACTACAAACGCGCACTGGAAGTGGTCGAAGAGATTGACGATGACGGCAGCGACTACCAGGAACTGATGGCGGAGCTTCGGGACAAGATCTCCCACATCAAAGAGGATAATCGCTGTCAGGAACTCAACAAGAAAGGGATCGCGCTTTTTCAATCCGGTGAGATCAAGCATGCCTATGAGCTTTTCCGTGAAGCTGCCGACATGGAAGACGCCAATTACAGCGTTATTCTCAATGCCACCCAAGCCTGTCTTGAATTAGTCCGGCAGGAACGCATGCCTTCGCCGGATTGGTCTGGCGAATGCGAGGTCTATTTCGACAGGCTGAAGGGAATCGGCCGCAAGAATCATCGCTTTGGTCGCTACACCACGCTACAAGAAAACTTCAGAGAACTCCGACCGTAATCCGTGCAGCCAGGCATGACCCGTCCGTACACATGGATATTAAACCTACAATTAGATGGGTTATTATAGGCAGCACTGTGGGTTGACCGGCAGAACAACGGAGAACGGAGGTCGTACGATGGCACTTTCAGTCGTAGATAAGGTGGGCGAGGTCCCAGAAGTGGCCCCAGAAGTGGTCCCAGAAGAGGTCCCAGAAGTGGTCCCAGAACGTCCGCAAGATGAATTCGTAGCAAAACTGCTTGAGAGCATAACCACCATAGCACCGATACCAAGGGTAGAAAGGCTGCGGGAATCCTTTATGACCCTCAGATCCACCCCTTCCATCGACAGGGCGCGCATTGAAACCCGGGTGATGAAGGAGACTGAGGGCGAGCCGATGATCACTCGCAGGGCGAAGGTGTTCGCTGCGCTGGCGAGGGAGATACCGATCGATATCTATACGGACGAGCTTCTGGTGGGTTACTCCAACGTCAAGCCACGCGCCATCAGTGTCAGCCCCGCCAGCGGCCCCGGGCTGGAAGCAATGCTGGCGCGAGAGGCAAGCGTCACAAGTCTCACCAACTTCGCCGGCTATGATACGTTCGATCCAAGCGATTTCAGTGAAGAGGAGAAGAGGGAGCTGAGAGAGGAGCTCATCCCCTATTGGAAGGGAAACGGCAACTACGAGAAGAGTTTCAGCGGACACTACGGCCACAATATCATCGGTTACGACAAGGTGATCGAAAAGGGTTTCCTTGGCATCTTGCGGGATGCTGAAGAGCGGATTGCACGATTGGACCCTGCTGATCCGCAGGATCTCAAGAAGTCCGACTTCCTCGAGGGCGTGGCTATGGCCATGCAGGCGGCGGCCGAGCTGGGGAATCGCTTCGCTGTCAGGGCAAGACAACGGGCCGAAGAGGAAGAAGATGGCGACAGGAAGGCAGAGCTGCTGAGAATTGCCGAAGTATGCGATCGCGTGCCGGCACACCCGGCACGGACCTTTCACGAAGCGATACAGTCCTGTTACTTCACCTGGGTGCTGCAGCTATGGGAGATCCCCACTGCCGGCGGTCAGAGTGTGGGTAGAGTGGATCAATACCTGTACCCATTCTACAAGAGTGATATGGAGGCGGGACGCATAACCAAGGAACAGGCACAGGAGCTGATCGACTGTTTTCTCATCAAGCTCAACCATGCCCCACCGGTTGCCGCCGTTACCGTTGGGGGTGTCAAGTCCAATGGTCAGGATGCCAGCAACGAAATGTCCTACATGATCATCGAGGGCATGATGCATACCAGATTGCGGCAACCGTTTTTCAGCGTGCAGGTGCACAACAACATGCCTGAAGCGCTGCTGATCAAGGGATGCCAGCTGAGTGCTCTCGGTACCGGTCATCCACAATTCATCAACAGTGATGTGCTGATAGCGCAAGCTCTGGCCCGGGGAATTCTGGGCGGAGCACCGATGACGCTGCAGGATGCGAGGGCCGGAGCGCCCATCGGGTGTATTGAGCTCGGCATCCCCGGCAAGGACTCCGGTTATCTTTACTATGGCAGTACCAATCTTGCCGCGGCCATGGAATTGGTGCTAACCAATGGTGTGAGGCGCTCGGATGGAAAGAAGATAGGACTCGCGACCGGCGATCCCAGACAGTTCACCACCTTTGAAGAGGTACGCGAAGCCTATCGCCAGCAAGTTGCCTTCATGAAGAGGAATACGCAGATAGGCGGTAGTAAGCGTGAACAACGCCTCATCGATCTGGCTCCGACGGTGTATGAGTCGGCCCTGATAGACGATTGCATTGAGGCGGGGGTATGCAGGGAAGAAGGGGGTGCCCATTACAATTTCAACACAGGCTGTGTGGCCAATGGTTCAACCGATGCAGGGGATTCCCTCGCTGCCATCAAGAAGCTCGTGTTCGATGATGAGCAGATGACCATGGGCGAGTTGTGTGATGCCCTCGAAGCGGACTTTGAAGTCGATGCAAACGTTCGCAACAAGCTTCTGGAGGCGCCCAAGTTTGGCAACGACGATGACTATGCTGACGAACAGGTGGCCTGGGTGGTGCATCAGTGGGCATCTGAATTCACCAAGCTGAAGAACTTGCGCGGTGGATACGGCTGCCCCGGGGGCTCACCCATGCAAGCCTACGTGCCGCTCGGCAATGCCGTTGGGGCGCTACCTTCAGGAAGGCATGCCTGGCAGCCGCTGGCAGAGGCGGCCTCACCGGGCGCCGGCAGCGACGTGAACGGCCCAACTGCGGTGCTGAAGTCGATGGGTAAAGTGGATGCCGTCGAGGTGCTCGGCGGGCTGATACTCAATATGAGAATCGACCCGGCGATCGTCAGGAACGGCAATGTGCAGAGACTGACGCACCTGATCAGGTCATTTGTCGATCAGAAGATATACCACGTGCAGATCAACGTCATATCCTCCGATACGCTGAGAGCCGCGCAAGAGGAGCCGGAGAAATATCGAGACCTGATGGTCAAGGTGGCCGGTTACAACGCCTTCTTCACGCAATTGAGCAAACAATTGCAGGACAGCATCATCGCCAGGACTGAGCATAGCGTTTGACGAGGAATAGTTCAGCTCGATTGACCGACGAGCAGCCCGATCACGCCGGTGCAGTTGACGCGTGCGACTGGACGAGCTGGTCAGCTCGTGCGGCGAAGATGAAGTCGCTCTCGGTCAGTCCATCGATCTTGTGCGTCCATACCTCGACTCGCACCTTCCCCCACGCCAAGTAGATATCGGGGTGGTGTTGCTGTTCGTCTGCCATCTCGCCGACGCGGTTGACGTAACCAAGAGCAGCGGCGAAGTTCTTGAATTTGAAGCTTCTGCTCAGATGGTGTTCATCGATAATCTCCCAACCATCGTCGATCTGATCGCGTAGCTGGTCGAGCTCTGCTCCTTTGAGGGGCGGAACACCACCGCGACAAGGTATGCATTGCTTGCTCGAAAGGTCCATATTCACTCCTTGTTCGTGTATTGGTTGGCTGCTCGGCGCAGCTCATCCCATAAGTTCCTCGAATACGGCGAGGAGTTCTCCCGCACGATGGGTCAGCGTGAGCAACCCTGTGGGCCCATCTGACCTGCTAGATCAATTTGGTAAACCGGAGAGTGTCAATCTCTTGCCAGAATGCGCTGCGACGATCGTCCGCCTCTTACCGCGCGCACCAGGAAGTCATTGTCTTGCACGTTGAAGTGGACAAAGCCAAAGTGGAAGTCGACGTACCAGGCCATCGTCTTATTCTTGGCAGAAGGGGTGATCGACCAGTAGGCATCTTCGTCGCGAAAGGGAACCTCTTGTCGCATGGCAGGCGCGGCCCTGCCGAAGTCGATCAACGAGATCAGTTCCTTGATGTCAGGGCAGCGCCAGTCCTCATGGCCAGCGTAGCCGTCCCTATTCAGCTGATTGATATAGGTTTCGATTTCTGCGAATGGAAGTGACTCTGACGATTTGTGCGCCGCCCATTCGACCTGGGTGTCTGGATCCAGCCAAGTTTCATCCAAGATATCTCTCCTCTGCACCATCAACCGCTGTTGGGTCGTCAGTTTGTCACGTAGCGTCGGAATCGGTCAATGGGCCCGCGATGGCAGGCCCTCCCAGGAATTCTCCCCTGGGCACGCCGTGATTGCATCCTTTGATAATATTGGTGATGTGAGCTCGTATGTTTAATTTAATTGAATCGTAAGTTGATATTATTTAACTCAGAGGCTAGAATACTGAATATATTGGAGCGAACAATGGATATATCCAAGGCCACCTGCCCAGAATGTAATGAACGTATGGAGATCCACCAGGTTCAGTGTGCGGATTGCGGCATGACCCTGCAGGGTCAATTCGAAATCTCGCCGCTCGCACATCTCGCTCCGGAGGATCAACTGTTCCTGACAGCTTTTCTGCGCTATCACGGCTCGCTCAAGAAGATGGAGGAACTCTTCGACATAAGCTACCCAACAGTCAAGAACCGTCTCAACCACTTGGCGGCAAAGCTGGATGCGCAGTTTCACGTCAGAACGCCCGAAATAGAGGTCCTTGAACAACTGGAGAGCGGCGAAATCGATGCGGACAAGGCGCTGGAGTTACTAAGATGATTCCGCCGTGGCTGTTGGTGATCAAAATCGATGGTAAACGCAGGCTGAATCTATATCTGCCGTTAGTCCTGTTGTGGCCCCTGTTTGCCATTTTGTGGGTGCTGGCGGCAGCGTTCTGGCTGATTCAGACCGACCGGCAGAGAGGGCACACAAGCAGGTCTTACCAAATACTCGCCGTGCTGCAGGCTGTCGGCGCCTTGAGAGGCTTGTTGGTGAAAGTTCACAGTGTCAAAGAAGACGTTATGATTGAGTTTGTATGACTTTTTAGCGAGGAGATCTGCTATGTCAGAAGAGAGAAGGAAAGTGTTGGACATGCTGACAAACGGGAAGATTACAGCCGAGGAAGCCGATCTCCTGTTAGATAAGCTTACTCAGAGCAATCCCGACTCCCAAGTACGTAACCCTAACCTCATCAAACAGGATGATAGAGCCGGTCACGTCCTTCCTAAGTTCTTACGTGTTGAAGTGGACAGCAAGAACGGCGAGACCGTGGACATCCGAGTTCCCCTGAAGCTGATCAGTACGGGCATCAAACTCCAGGCGATGATGCCGAGGGGCGCCAGCGAAAAACTCGAATCGAGGGGGATTGACCTCGGCGAATTCAGCAAGATGGATACGGACGAACTTATCGACGCACTCGGTGAACTGACCGTAAACGTAGATGGAAATGGCGACAAGGTCAGGATCTACTGCGAATAGTGGATACGCGCCGCTGGTCTTTTGATCCCGCTGTGTGGTCAGTTCTCGATGCCGGTCAGCTTGTACTTTTTGATGACGTCATCGAGTGCTTCGCGCAGCAGCCGTGCCTCCTTGATCTCCATCTCTTCTGCCAGGCTTGACAGTCGTTCCAGTTGTGTCTCTGTGTAGTGGGTCGTTTTTGGCACCATGCGCTCATCCTGGGCCAGCAATACCTGGTTTGAACCTGCCAGTTTTGCGCGGTAAAGCGCCTGGTCAGCTTTACGCAGCAATTCGTCGGCAGCGTTGCCGTCCACCGGACAGGAAGCAATTCCCACACTGATGGTTGCTTGTATTTCCGCTTCGCCGTAGGTTTCTCGCTGTTCCATTTCGCCCCGAATGCGTTCCATTGACAGGAACGCTTGTTCCCGAGATGTATCGAGAAACAGCAGGATGAATTCGTCCCCGCCAAATCGAAATACCAGGGTCTCGTCACTGACATTGCTGCGCAGTGTGGCAGCCAAAACTCTCAACACCTCATCGCCGCCCTTTTGACCATGGTCCTGGTTGATCTTCAAGAAAGAATCCAGATCGACCATCGCTAACGTCAGTGGGTAGCGATGCTCGTTAGCCTGGCTTATACGGGTGGCAAACTCCGCCTCGAACATCTCGCGCTTGAGGAGTCCGGTAAGCTTGTCGTATGTCGGATCATTCTTCGTCATATTAGATACCTATAGTCATACAAACACATATCTTTACATATGATAATAACATATTAGACACAGATATGGTACAGGTCAAGCCTGTCTTACCCGTGTAGCGAAGAAAGAGCCACATGAAGCGCTTGGAATCGGCGCCTTGCGCAATCGGAAGGGGTGTCAGGTCGTCGAGATCCCTGTTGGCGGCTACATGCTTGAGTTGAGCTTCGCCGAAAAGAAGTAAAAGACGCCTCCGACAGCAATCAACCCCAGCCCGAGCAATCCCTCCTCCGGGCGCTGAATCAGAATGTACACGATCGTCCAGGTCGTGATCAGCAGGTAGATGAGCGGCGTTATCGGATAGAGAAGCGTCTTGTAAGGCCTTTTGCGAAGTGGTTCACGCCAGCGCAGGACATAGATTCCAGCAACTGCGAACAGGGTATTGACCGCAAGGGTGAACCCTGCGAACACGAGGATGGATTCAAACGTGGCTGTTAGGATGAAGATTAGTGTCATCAGTGATTGAACGGTAATGGCCATGACTGGAATCCCGTCCATGTTCTTCATCGCAAACAGTCTGAATGCCTTGAAGTCTTCGCCGATAACCTGCAGCACTCTTGGCCCGGCCATGATCATGGCGCTGACCGTAGAGATTAGAAGTGCCGCCAGGATGATGCCCATGATTTTGGCGCCGCTGCTGCCGAACGCATATTCGGCGGCGATATACCCAATCTCTACCTTTCCGGTCATGGCCTCCATGGGGGCGACATACAGGAAAGTGAAGTTGATCATCACATACAGCGCTAGAACGATCAGCGTGCCGCCTGTGAGGATCAGCGGAAGATTCCGTTGCGGCTCATGAAGTTCGTTAGTCAGATAGGTTGCTGCATTCCAGCCTGTGTAGGCGTAATTGACGAAGATCAGAGAGACAGCGAACGCGCCGCCAATCATCACCACCCCGTCACCGGGTTGTGGCAGGAATCTCACCGGCTGCGCTACTTCCACCAGAGCCAGAGCCAGACCGCAAAAGGCAACGATGACTATTACCTTGAGTATGGAGAACACTAGCTGCAATTGGCCGCTGTTGCGGTGCGTGGTGCAATGAACGGTAGTGAGAAGCATGACCAGGATGCAGGCGGCGAATCTGGGATTGATGATGGGGAATACCGCAGCAAGGTAGGTGCCGAAGGTGATGGCTGCGAGGGCCGTCGGGGCCGCAAAGCCAACCGTGGCGGATATCCAACCGGAGATAAACCCCGCAGCGGGATGATAGATCTCAGTCAGAAAGTTATACTCGCCGCCCGATCGAGGCAGGGTAGATCCGAGTTCCGCGTAGGTCAGCGCACCACAGAGAGCCGTGATACCCCCGATCACCCACAACATCATCAGTGGAAATCCGGACTGGATGTCGACGAGTTGGAAGCCAAGACTGGTAAAGACGCCCGTGCCGATCATGCTGGCGATGACAACAGCCATGGCCGTGGAACGATTGAAGGAATTCATGACAGACCGATGCCTGCTCCCGCTACCACGCTGGCAGGCATGGCTCAAGTTACTATGTGTTGGACCCCTGATTGACCTGGCTAGCGAATCTCCGCCTGGACCAGTATGTGCCGAGGTAACTGATCACGCCTAGAGTCAGCGTGCCTCCGATCGTAACATAGGCAATCTCGCTTGCTGAAATCCCCTGGCTTGCATCGGGCGTCGGTTTGCCTCCGCGCAAAACCACCTCGGGCTGCGGGGCCTGGGAGAACTGTGTGTAGGTCGCGAAAAAACCCAGAACAACCAGTAATATGAGTGGAATCAGATAGGTCAAACACCTTGTGATTCTCGCAAAGATACGCACCTTGTTCACTATTGACTGTAGCTCATCGGTGCCATGCAAGGCGCCTAGCTCTGATGGAAGCGGGGTAGGGTCGAGCATTATCGGCACGATGGCGACATCGGCCATCTCCAGTGCTTCCCGCCATTCTTCCTCAACGTGATCTGATTGCGACGAGCTCTTCGACCAGAAGAGTAGGAATCTCGTAGAGCGACTGATCGCTTCCGTTAGCTGCTTCTTCCAGTTTGAACCATAGTCGAGATCTTCGAGATCGATAAAGACATCACTGCCCGAAGCCCGCAACAGTTTCACAAGCGGCTGAACAAGTGACTTGTCGTTTCTGGCATAGGAAATAAACAGCATGTCTACAACCAATTGCCCATCAGAACAAAGGGCGACCAGTAGAATGGGTGGTCGTATTCGTCGGACTCGATAAACGAAAGTTGTGTCTGCCTGAGAGCCGCGCCTTTGGACATGCCTTCGCCGCTACGAAGTGAGTAGAACTGGCGCATGAACGCTGCCGTGCTGGCGTCCGCTACCTGCCACAGAGTCGCCAGAACAGCCGAGGCACCTTGATTCTGAGCGAGCGCACCGAACCCTTCCACCTCACTACCATCCGCTCCTATGCCGGAAACGCCGGTGTTGCATGCCGACAGTGTCAGCAGATCCAGCTCGTTAAAGGGGTAGGACCCATACCTGATATCACTCACGGACAGTCTGTTTGAATTGCCGACCAAGAGAAACGACTCCGTCTCCCTTCCGGGTTTGAAATCAAAGTGACTGGCTATATGCACGACTTTGTATTTATCCGTGTCTCGGCTGAGCTCCTGGGAGAAGCGATCGATGGTAAATCGATCATCGAGAAACACCGAGCCCGGCAGCACGCCGTTGTCATCGCTGCCATCCTCCTTCACGATGTAGTCAAGTTCCTCTTTCACCGTCGGCAGTGAACTGAAGTCATCGCCGCCTTCACTCACGCCAAATCCCGCCACCCTCCAATTGGGTGCGGGTTGTCTTTCGATGCCCAGCCTTGCCGCGGGTGTAAAAACCGAAAACTGATATCGCTTGGTCAGAAAGTCCGAACCATCGTGGAGGGCAACCATGGGCACATACCGGAGGGTACCATCCAGAGACACCATCAGCTTTGTTATGCCATCATTTGCTAACGGTTGCTCCAGAGGCGCGAAGATATGACGATACAGTTCATTGGCGGCCTTTATCACGTCACTTCCCGGATCCTCCAGAGCCAGTCTCACTTCGGAAATAACGCCATTGAGATCCTTGAATGCGATCTGTGCTGTAAACGCAAACTGTTTGTCATGTGTTGTTAGAAGGATGCGAACTTTATCAGGTAGAACCAGGTAGTGTATGAAAGCAGTGTCCTGGCCTAGTCGCTTAACTACGCCCTGCAAGGCATAGATACTGTCGAGGTTCTTTTCGCCAAGCTCGAGCATGCGCTTCATACCCAATCTGGCGAACTCGGTTTGAATCGTCTCCAGTTCCCTGCCGAACGAACGCCTTGCTCCCTTAAGTTGCGATTTCAGTTTCTTGAGCTCGGACTTTTCGCCGCTACTGATCGATTCACCTCGCTGTTCCAGAGACCGAATGCGTGAATTCAGTTGAGGAAGATCGTCCGAGACCGATCTAAAACGCTGGGTTACCTTTTCTTCCTCGGCGTTTGCTGAGATCAGGGCGACTTCTGACGACTCAGCGGAGCCGCGCAGGAAATCCGAATACTCGGACCGCTTCAACATGGCGACAACCGTCTGTGTCTGCCCGATGTCGCCGGCCTCTATCAGCAGGTCGGCAAGATGGCGATACACATCTTCCTTGTCGCCCACAAACGCACTCTGCAGGTTACTGCCGACCGCCTGCAGACCGGTGCGAAGCTCCTGGATATGATTGACCGCGAGTTTGCCGAAAAACACGGCACTTGCCATGTTGCCTTCCGCTTCCTGCAACTTCGACAGCATGTCTTCCACTGGCCACAGTAGGCCGGCCAAGCCCAGTTCCACCAGTTCAGGGTAGATCTCCTCAAGCGCGCCACGTGCCTGCTTTAGGCGACCCATCCTAAAGTCACACTCTGCAATGCGGCTCTTGAGAAATAGCTGGGTCATGGGAGAACCGAAGGACTCGTGTCTTGCGGCCTTCAAGAACCCCGCTCGTGCATTGTCGTATTGGCCCGCATCCAAATACATCTCTGCTCGTAGCTGGTTGAACGCGGCAAACATTACGTTGCTGCTATGGAAGATCGACTCTGCCCCTTCGATGGCATCTCCAAAGAGCTCGATGGCTCTATCAAGATCACCCCTAAACCAAGCGAGAAACGCTCGCCACTTAATAAGATCAGGATGGAACGTATCAAGTTGCCAGTGTTCTTCTGCCAGCGCGATTGTTTCAGCAAATGTCTTGGCGGCCTCAGCGTTGGCACCGATTTCCATATAGAACATGGCCATAAACGCTTTGGCGTTGACGGTCTGCATATGACCGTCGCCGCGCATCTCAATGTTATCGCTGTAGGCTTTTCTAAACGCTTCTTCGGCCTTTTCGAAATCGCCTAGCGCAAGATAAACTGAACCACGCGAGGCCGTGTTAAAGATGGCATCGACACTGCTGGGCATGAATCCTTCAAATTTCTGGTATGTCTCTTCGCTGGTCTTGAACGCGGCCTTCGCCGCAGTCACGTTACCCAACTCCAATTGATATGTGCCGAGGACTTCGTACATTTGAGCGATATTCACGACCTCTGTCGGCGACCATTTGACTGCTGATGCGATCGCGTTTCGCAGCAGGTTTGTGGCTTCCTCATAGTCGCTGATCTGTGCGTGGAGCGATGCTCCCTGTGCCAGAAACGCTGTCATTCTGGGGTGATCGAAGGAGAAATTCGTTCTTAGAGACTCTGAAGACTGACTCCATGCTGCGATGGCCTTGGTGTAGTCGCCACGACGTCGTATGGAAGCGAGGCCCCTGTCCGTACCGGCTTTGCGTGCGTGTTCCAGGGCAGAGTCAAAATCGAAATGTGCAATATAGGCCATGGCCAGCGCGTTCTCGGTGCCTTTGATTGCATCCTCGATGCCGTCTTCGCACTCGGTCATTTTGTCTCGATCGAGTTCCGCTGTGGTTGGCTGACGCCACTGCCCATCGCATCCCCACCAGGTCTGGTAGCTGTCAAGAGTCGCCAATTCACTGAGACCTTCATTGTATAGACGGATGAGGTCGTTCATTCTGACTTCCATGCGGTAGCTGCCGGCGAGCAGTCCACCTGCACGAAAGATCTCCGCATGATCCGTGATGTCGTTGGCTCTCAATATCTCCATGCTCCTTCCGGCATAGTCACGGGCTTTCTCGGGGCTGCCAAAAAACACATGGGCTTCGGCTAGCGTGGTCAACGCATATGCCGTAAAGCGATTGTTGGCGCCGAATGCCTCATCGTAAATCTTGATCGCCAGGTTGAGGAGCCGCTCGCTTCTTGCCATTCCATTGGAAAAATCCAACTTCGCGAGTAGATGAGCAATGTCCGCCCTGATCGGATCGCCCGTGGCAAGCACTCTGGCGGATGCGCTGAATGCGGTCTCCAGCGCTCTCTTGCTGTGGGAGACAAGACCCATTCGATTGTAAACACGACCCAGATCGTAAAGTGCCATGACGGCATGGGGATCGCGGCCGCCAAAGGCCTGTGACCTGGTTCGGTAGACGACCTCGGCCATCTCTATGAGGACTTTCTTGGAATCCCAGCTTCGTCCTTGCGTGATGGCCCTGGACGTGCGGTCAAGTGACTCGCGCATCAGCGCATGCGTTGTCTCAACGAGTTCCTGACGCAGCTTTGGTTCGTCGTTCGGTGCGCCGTTGATGTATTTCTGCAGCGCACTCTCGGCGCGGCTGACAGAGGAACTCAAGGCTGACGCTGAGTAGAAGATCAAGTAAACGATTAGCAGGTAGCGCACGGTCTATGCCCTGTCTTGTCTACGCTCGCTCATTGTGAGGCGGCTACTTTACCACACCGTTTCGGTGTTAAGCAGATACGTCAGTCTGGTGGCTTTGCGGTAAGGATCGGGCATGATAAAGTAACCAACCCGGTACTGAAAAAGCAAGTCATGGCAGCGAGCAACGTCACAATCAATCGGGCTCCGGTCCTAACGCTCTGGGCATCGGTTGTGGCTGAGCGAATGGGCTATGAACACGCGACAGCGCTGACCCTCGGCAAGTGCGTGGCGGGCCTCAACGCACAGTCAAAGGGACGAATGCTCGGCATCTTCGGTCCACCTAAGGGACCTGAAAAGGGATCGACACCGAAGAAGGTCGGATTGGGGGAAGACTTCTGGATCGAGATCTGTGAACGAGGCGTTCCGGTCAAGAGTACCGATGATGGCATAAGAGCGGTCGTCAAGGATAAGCCGATCGATCCCGCCAAAGTGGAAACGTACCTGCAGAGTAAATTCGGCGCTGACCTGGAAGCGGTCCTTCTGGCAATGACGGACCTGGCCACGTCCCTGCAACCCGAGGATCTGGCGTCGCGCTCTTACACTTTGTACGAAAGATTCCGACCCAACATTCCACCCGGCCAACGAGGATGGGGGGCTAAAGGAGAGCTGGATCTGAAGTTAATCAGATCTCTGGGTGACGATGCGTGATCGGTGCTGCGTGACCGGCCGGTTCAAGGTCTTCTTTCAGCAGCAGATTGATCGTCTTCAGTAACCCTTTAGGTAGGTGCCTCTTACTTGCTCGCCTCGATCTGAAGTTCCGCCTGTTCACGAATGTAGTGTTGCATGGCGCTGAGCTGCCGATCGGACAGGTTATCGTAGGATGGCATGCCGCGACTGCGGCGCTCGCCGCCGCGTACGACGCCGGCGAACGACTCGTGCGAAACGACCACGGGTGAAGCTCTGAGATCCGGTGCCAGACCACCGGCGATGGCGTAGAAACCGTGACACGCCGTGCACT
>CEPV01010735.1_pt1 | contig 15177 bp, 17 predicted proteins | sample 530451 | NCBI WGS metagenome assembly CEPV01 (sample SAMEA2620097, study PRJEB7988) | marine metagenome | isolation source: saline water (ENVO:00002010), including | reverse complement strand
ACTTGGAACTGCTGGTATGATGAACTGTGTAGACTTTACTGTTGCAAGACAAGGTGAAACTGTTAGAGTATTCTTTGTAATAGAAGGAAGTAGTATACCTGATAATGTAAAAGTTGAAAAATTCTATTTAACAGGTGGAGATATTGGAGAAGGTGTTGAATGTGGAGGAGCTGTGAATGCATATTTAGATCATACTGCATTAAAAACATTAGATGAATCTTTTTCAAATTCAGATACTTCTAAATCATATATGGTTTTTCCAAGAAACTCTAAACAAATGTTTTATGTAGGTGCATGGTCTGCTTCAACAATAACTGCTGCTGATACTGAGTTAGATAAAGCAATGTTATTTGCAGATGCAGATAGTGATTGTAGTGGTTTAGCAGAAATGTCTGAAGGTAAGAAACTAAAAGCAAGCCTAGTTATGGAATACAAAGTAGGTGGATCACCAGAAGGAAAGAAATTCAGAGGAGAAATTGTAGCTCCAATGGAAGTTGGTGATACAGTATTTACATTAACACCATAAAACCATTTTATTTCTTTTTTTTCTTTTGATTTTAATTCTTTCCTATTAGGTAATCTATAAATATAAGTTTATGTTTAGATATAAAAATGACAAAAAAATCACAAGTAGCAACTGAGTTTTTACTAATAACTGGATTCTTTATGTTAATCATGATTCCAACTATTTTTTATTTTTATGCTTATACACAAGAAGCAACCATAGAAGTTGACACATCAAGGGCAGCTTCATTAGGCGATGCAATTGTGTCAACTGCTGAGTCTGCTTATTATTATGGACGAGATACAAAACTTACACTTAATATTGATCTTCCTGGTGGAGTTTCTAACATGTATGTGGAATGTTATGAAGCAGGTTTACCAGAAGGCCAAGATCCACGAAAAGAATGTGCTCTTAACATTAATATGTCTAATAATGAGCTTTATTTTAACTCAGATGTACCAATTAAAGGTGAGTTTGATGAAAATGATCTTTTACAAGGAATGCATGATGTTGTGTTTGTAACTGAAAAAGATACTTTAGGAATGTATGTTAATATAGAATTTAAAAAAGATGAATAATTATAAAAAAACACAAATTTCTATGGAATTCATGCTATTAATTACTTTTATGCTTTTTTTCTTTATTGTATTTTTTGGTGTAGTTCAATATAGAATGGCTGAAGCAACATCTACAAAAGAAATGTTGTTGTTAAGAGAAGTAGGTGATTATGTTAAAAATGAAATTAGTTTAGCAGCTACAGTTGAAGATGGATATGAAAGAACATTTGAAACTCCGATTGATGTTGTTGGAAGAGAATATTATATGCATTTGTATAAAACTGCAAATGAAGACGATGATAGGGTTCAATATTATTTAGAACTTAGTTATTTGTATCAAAATTCTACTATATTTGTTAATTTACCTTATATTGATCTTGATATTGGTGATAAAGAAAAAATCTTAATTAATAATGGTGAAAATTTAATAAAGAAAGTAAATGGAATAATTACTCTTGAGATTCCTGAATCTTCTTAATCTTTTTTTCTATTTTTTTTGATTGTTGTGATGTTTTTTGTTTTAAAACACCTAACCATTTTTTAACTAAATCTTTAGAAGTATTAAATGCATTTTTGATTTTTAGTCCATATTCTCCTGTTACTTGGCCAAAGTCATGAATAGTATTTTTCCATTTTTCAAAATAAACTAAATGTTCTAAATCAATTTTGTCCGGTACATTTGGTTCTTCATCAGAGTAACCAATAGTAATGATTGCTTGTGGTCTGATATCAGGTGACATTGAGAATATATCTCTTATTTTTTCTTCGTCAAATGCTCCAACCCAGCATGAACCTAGGCCTAAAGCTGTTGCTGATAATAACATGTTTTGTGTTGCAGCTGCACAGTTTTGTGTATTATATAATCTGTTAGCTCTTTCTCCATACAAAGATTCTGAATGTTTTGGTTCTGCACAAACTATGATTAAAACAGGTGCGTTTGAGATCCAAATTTGGTCAACGCATGCTTTTGATACTTCATTTTTTTTTTCTTTGTTAGCGCAAAGTATAAATTTCCAGTTTTGAAGATTGCCTGCAGATGGTGCTAATGATCCAGATTCTAGAATGTCCATTACTTTTTCCCATTCCACTGCTTTGTCTAGGTACTTTCTAATACTTCTCCTCTTTTTAATACAGTGAAATACTTCCATATTATGGTTTATGTAGTAGTTGTTTATAAATTTTACTTTTATGTTTGTTTTTTAAAGAAATAAATTACTCATTACTATATTCTTTAACATCATCATCCTTTTTCCATGACTGAACTGTTTTTAAGAAATCGTGAGATGTGAAATCAGGAAATAACTTCTTTGCAAAGTAAATATCGCTGTGTACAGTGTCCCATAGTAAGAATCCAAACAATTTTCTTTTTATACCTGTTTTGATAATCATATCAGGTGGAACAAAATAGCTAATGTAAATGTTTTCTTTTATCATATCCTTGCTTATAGCTTCTGGATCAATCTTGTCTGCTTTAATCTTCCTTGCAATTAATTTGCATGAATCAACTATTTCATCTCTTCCAGAATAATTCATACAAAAGTTGATAAAAAAGTTATCATAATCTTTTGTTTCAGATATAATTTCTTTAATTGGATTAATTAAATCGTTTGGAAGGTCATACCATTTACCAAGAACAGAAACTTTTACTTGATTATCATGTATTATTTTTTCTTTTAATAACTCATTCATGAACTTAACTGATGCTTTTATTAGTTCTTGGTCACTGCTTCTAAACTTTGGCATAAAATATATTGTTAAGATTCTTATTTTATTCTCAATTTGTGTTTTAAATATATCTTTTAAGTTCTGGAATGCTTTATCATATGATTCTTGTATTGGTTTTTTGTTTATTTCTGAATATCTTGGTATTCCATTTATGGTTAAAGCGATATGTAATGGAATGTTTTCTAATCTTCTCTTTCCCCAATCTATTTTTAGAATATTTTTAACTGTGTCTAATACCATTTTTCTTAATCAAGGTATAATAATAAGATTTATAAACATTTGTATAGTCCTAAGCATATTATGATTGATAATATACTCTATACAATAGCATTAGTTGTGTTATTTGTTGGTTCATACACAGACTTTAAGAAAAGAGAAGTTGCTGATACCATTAACTGGGGCTTTTTGTTTGTTGTATTAGGAGTAAGATTAATGTATTCTCTTAGTTCTAATGATTATTTGTATTTTATGGATGGTGCTGTAGGAGCATTATTGTTCTTTATTATAGCATGTTTAATGTTTTATACTGGTCAATGGGGTGGAGGAGATTCAAAAATGTTGCTTGGGTTAGGTGCAGTATTTGGATTTTCTTTATTGAGTTGGACAAAGTTTCAGTTAATTGAAGTTTTTTTAATAAATGTGATGATTGTAGGAGGATTTTATGGTATGATTTATTCAATTGTTCTTTCTATTAAGCATTGGTCTAAGTTTAAGATTAAGTTTAAACATTATTCAAAGAAAATTAAAAAGACTAAGATTATTGTTATTAGTGTATGTGTTTTATTATTGATTTTAAGTTTCTTTGTACAAGATCCTATGTTAAAAATACTTGATTATGTTTTAATATTATTTTTAATACTAACTGTGTATTTTTATTTGTTTGCAAAAGGTGTTGAAGAAGCAGCAATGATTAGGAATGTTAATGTTTCAGAGTTAACTGAAGGAGAATGGATAGTTGATGATATTGTTGTTGATGGAAAAAAAGTTTGTGGTCCTAAAGATTTAGGTATTGAAAAAGAACAGATAGAAGAGTTAGAAAGGTTAGAAAAGTTAGGTAAAGTTGATAAGATACTTATCAAAGTTGGAATTCCTTTTGTTCCTAGTTTTTTATTAAGTTTTTTAGTTACTGTGTTGTTTGGTAATTGGTTGGTATTTTTATTCTAAGGAATATGTCTTAACTGCTTCAACCTATAATCTTCTTTGTCAGCATCTAATTGATTTGATTTTTCTTTTTTTATTGTTTCTGGTTTTTGGTTACCTTTGTCTTCTTTACCAATAAAATCTGTTTCACTTTTTAATTTTTTAACAATATCGTCTAATGCTGTTTGATCTGCTTGAGATCTTTTAAAATCAAAGTTTATACCATCATTTTCTTTTCTAGGGATAACATTGATTGAGAAATGTGCCCAGTTTTGTCCTGATGCTACTCCATTATTAACTGTGATATTTGTTCCTTGGACACCTAATGTTTCAAACACTAATGAAGATACTTTGTTTGCAACTAAAAATAAATATCCTATTAAATCGTCAGGTATTTGTTCCATTATTTGAAAATGTTGTCTAGGAATAACTATTAAATGACCTTTAACTGCTGGTTCTTTTGCTAGCATTACAACTGCTAAATTATCTTCATAGATAATATTTTTATCTTCTTTTTCAATTAGTTCACAGTATGGACATGTCATCTTTTTAACTAAATAGGTTTGCGATCTCGTCTAAATCAATTCCTTTTTCTTTTTTTGATTTTGTTTTTTTCTTTTTAGGTTTTTCTTTTGTTTCCTCTTCTTTTGGTGGTTTTTCCATTTGTTTTGTTGTCTCTTCTTGTTCTTCACTTTCTTCTTTTGTTAATTCTTCAGTTTCTTTTTCTTCATCTTTATTTTCTTTTTTATTATCTTTTTCTTCTTTATCTTCTTCCATTGTATCTTCACCTTTGTTCAAAACTTCTGATATAGCATCTAAATTCATTTTTGGTTCAACAATTTCAACACCCTGATTTATTTTCTTAATTATTTTATCAACATCTTTTCCTTCAAATAACATCTTTAGTTGAGCATTTGTCTGAATTAATTGTTTAAGTTGGTTAGGATTAGTAGTAATCATTTGTTTAAGTTGAGGATTTGCTTCAATTGTTTTTATTAATTGTTCTTCTGTTATTTTTGGAGTTTCAACTTTTGGTGGTTCTTTGCCAGGTATTGGATTTTTAAGTAATTTATCTCTTAACATAATATTGATATTATTTTTTAATTGAGGTATTATTTGGTCAAGTTCTTTTTGATCTATATCTATTTTTTTTAAATGGAAATTTTGAATATTATCTCCTTCATCCCTTGGTATGATGAAAACCATGAAATGGTAAGCAGTTTGTCCAGCAATTCCACCATTTGCAATAAATATGTTTGTTCCTTGGCAAGGGATTTTTTTAAGACAAGCATGAGAAATATGTTTAACTGTTTTGAATAAGTGTGATAATGTTTCCTCTGGAATTGTTGGCATTATTGGAAAGTGTTCTTTAGGCATTACTAAAACATGGCCTTTAGAAATAGGGTTAATATCTAATACTGCAATTATTTTATCGTCCTCATAAACTTTTTTGCTAGGTATTTTTCCAGCAATTATTTGACAGAATGGACACTGTTTTTTTTGTAATTCTATGATTTCTTCTTGTGACATGTTGCTAGTGTCTATTGTTTCTGGCATAATTAGATTTATGATGTTATAGTATTTAAAGTTTGCTTAATTATTTGTTTTTCACAAAAAATAAAATAAAATATAAAAATTAGTAAAAAATAGTGCAAAAAGCAAAGATTTTAAGCAAAAAACACAAAAATAAAACTTTTTAAAAAAAAAATTTAAAAAATTAATAAAAAATAGAAAAAAAATCTAAAAAAAGTAAAAAAAGACTCAAATTTGTTTAAAAAATTAAAAAATCTATAAAAAACTAAAAAATTCTATGAAAAAACTATTTTTTTCTCGTCGATAAAAATAAATCTAAAAAAAGTAATAAAAATCTAAAAAAATTAAAAAATATTGAAAAAAAACGAAAAAAATAAAAAAATCTCTCGTCGAGAAAAATTAAAAAAGAGAACCTTTATAAATGATTTTTACAAAAATATATATTAGTTAATAAAAAAAGGTTGATAGATTATATGAAAAGACAAAAAGAGGTTACACAATTAGTATCTGGAGAAGATTTTGAAATAGTAACAGATATTAGTGAGTGTGAAAAACTTTGGAAAACTTTTAGTGTAAACAAAAAGATTTCTGATATGTGGGAGTTTAAGTTCTGTTTTCATAAATATTTTAATAATTTACCACATTTTATTGTTCATAAAAAACATGGGAAAGTTGTAGGTATGCTTCCTTTGTCTTATGATAATGAACAAAAGTTGTTTAAGTTTTTTCCTGGCGATGATGATTGGATAGAAAAGAATTCAATATTTTTGCATAAGAAAAGATCATTAAAAGAGTTAATTAAGATGTGTCCTGCAAATACAAAATTGACAGGTATTGATGAAATACCTTTATATAAAAAAATGTTTCAGGATGATGATTGTACTTATTCTTTATATCCAAAAGAATTTAATTATAACTTAAATAATTATCATAAATTGTTCAAAAGAAAACACGTAAGAAATATTTTAAGAGATCTTAGGAAAATAAATAAAAAAGGTGTTGATATTATCAGATGTCCTAAGAGTTATAAAAAATATTATAAGATTGTGAAAAAATGGAGTGTTAAAACATTTGGAGATAAATCTTATTTTTATGACAAAAGATTTGTTAAAGCGTTTTCAGATGTTCTGGATTTGTTTATGAAAAAAGAAATTATGTATATGACAGTTGTTAAAGTTGATGATGAATTGGCTGCAATTGATTTTGGTTGTATTTATGGCGATACTATGACTGTATTTGCAGGAGGAGTTAATCCTAAGTTTAGAAACCAAGGTATTGCTAAGTTCATTAACATGGAACATATTAAGTATGGTTTTGATTGTAAACTTGATAAGTTGGAATTCTTAGCTTTTAATTTTAATTGGAAAGAGATGTGGCATCTGAAGAAAGAAAAGTTGTTTAAGTTTATGAAATAGATTTCTAATATATATTTTACTGTGGGTAAATGTTTATAAGCTTATAATTTATCTTTTATCATATGTTTCCTATTTATATAGTTTTAGCAGAGCAATATGTTCAAGATACTTTTCAATGTTTTAGTTATACTTTTGGTATTGGTGATAGTCCTGATTCAGAATTTTGTTTTGGTACATGGAGGGATACAAGAGTAGAACTTAGAGATATTGTAGAAGGTCTTCTTGGATATTGTATTGATGGTGAATTTTCTGATATTAAATATGTTATTGTATTATCTGAAGGTGATTTTCCTAAAAATGAATCTGATAAAAGTTTGCCTTATACTAAACGTCCTGATATTAAAGTTAAACAAGAATTAACTAATTTATTAAGTGATTCAGATTTAATTAAAGAAGCACAAGAATATGTTGAATATAGAAGACTCAATCCTATTGGAGTTTCTGTTTCAGATGATTAGTTTTGAATGACCAAAACCAATATAAACAATAACTTCTTACCTTATATTATGCAAGTTCATAATTTAATAGATAATCAAGAGTTGATGGGCAGTGTTATTTCTAAACATGGCTATGCACCAGAACATAACTATTGGTATATGGTGAATATGAAAGATGATACTTCTGAAGTATTGTTTTGGGAATATGATGGTAAAGGGATTGTGTTTCTAAAACATGAAGATAATGATATTGAACTAATATCAGACATACTTTCTCCTAAAGAAGAACAAGTTGATCTTTTTGTTAAGTTCTTAGACTTTGTTTATCAAGAATATGAAGTTGATGAAGTGTTGGTAACATTTGATTCAAAGTCTAGGGAAGATTTAATTAACAAAGTTGGTGATAAATACAATATTAGTGACCCAAAAAGAACTTTTGTATCACCTGTGTTTAACATGAAGAAGTGGGATTCTGATTTAGGCGGAAAGAGTTGGAAAAAGATGAGAAATGCAAAGAACTCTTTTCTAAAGAATAATAATGTTCAAATAGTGGGCCCAGGAAAGTTTACTCAGGAACAATTAATTAACCTAATAGATGAATGGGCTTCTCGGGATAAATTAGAAATAAAAAAAGAATGGGCAATATGTTTTAAGAATTTTGTTAAGAATGATTTCAAAGGTTGTGATATTATTCGTATAGTTTCAGTACGTGGTGTTCCTTGTTCAATAACATCTGGTTGGAGAATACCAAACACAAATAATTATTATTCAGCTATTGGTGTACATAATTATAAATATCAATATTTAGGTGAAATGGCATACATAGATGATTTTGCTTGCATTAATCTACTTAAAGTTGATTATGTTGATATGGGTGGTTCTGATAATGAAGCTAATCTTAATTTTAAGAAAAAGTTTAAACCAGAATCTTTATATACCACTTACTTTATGTCTGTTACTAAAAAATAGGATCTGTGAAAAACCTTACTCACTAACGTTTGTTGTTGCCAGGCCTGTTCAGGCTTTCTTTTAATATTAGTCTTTACAACGGCAAAAACAATAGGCAACAACAGGTTTTATACAAAGCATAAAAAGGATATAAATAAATATGATTAAATTTAAAATAATAAAGAAAATTGAAGAATGTGAAATTCTGTGGAAAAAGATTTCTCCTAATAAAACATTATGGGACATATGGGAAGTAAATTATTCTTTTTATAATCCTGAGTTGTATAGGTTACATTTTATTGCTGGCTATGAAGGTGATGAATTAGTAGGACTATTGCCTTTGTGGTTAGACATAAAACAAGATGTTCATGGGTTCTTTGGTGGAGAGTTTCCTGAGAAAAGAACTTTTTTTGTTAAAGATAAAAAATTGATTCATGAGTTTTTTGAACAATTACCTGAATATATTCATTTAATGTATATTGATGTGTCTCAAGATGAACTTTTGCAAGATTATGAATTAGAAAAATGTGATACTAGGTATTTTTTTAGTTTAGATAAGTTTGGTTTTGATTTTGAGAATATTTTAATGACATTTAATAAAAAACATAGAAAGAACTTTAGATATGATCTTAAACAATTACAAAAACTTAATTATAAACTTGAATTTGGTAGAAAAGAAGATTTTAACAAACTTGTAGAGTTTAATAAAAAAAGATTTGGTTCAGAGTCTGACTTTGAAGACAAAGATTTCTTAATAGGTATGCAAAAGTTTATTGATTATTTAGATAAAGAGAATATGTTACATGTAATTTCTGTGGTTATTAATGATCAAATTGAAGGAGTTGAAATTGGTGCTAATTATAATGGAGTTTATTATGTTTTGAATGCTGGTTCTAATCGAGATATTAAGAATCTGGGAAAGCTTTTAATAGTGGAACATATCAAGAATGCAATGAAGTTAAAAGTTCCTGTGATTGACTTTTTATCTGGAGATAGTGGTTGGAAAAAGTTATGGAACTGTGAAGAAGAGATTTTATATGAATTATGATTTAAAACCCACCACCAACCTCCCGACCACCCACTCCTGTAGAAGTAGGCGGCAATAAAACTTATAAACAAATATCAAACATATAACAAAAATGACAAATAAAGAAAATCCATGCACAAAGTGCAAAGAACATTGTTGTATTGGACCAATTGGTACTTTTATTACTATTCATGATGCTAAACGAATGTCTGATTATTCTAAATTACCAATGAATGAGTTTTGTTTTTTTGGTAATATTAGTAAAGATCCTAAATGGCAAAAGGTTTTAATGGATGAAAAAGATCATTCTTATTTTAAAATCAGTTCAACTGGTAAAATACTTCAACTAAAATCAAAAGATAATGATGAATGTATTTTTTTAAAAGATTTTAAATGTGAAGTTCATCCTTCGCGTCCATTAGTATGTAAAATCTTTCCTGTAGGATATAAGTTTGATGGATCTTTATGTTATTTTGAAGAAGATGAATATTGTAAGTTTATGCACGAAGATGTTTGTGTTACTTGTAAAAACATTGGTTTATCTATTGACGAAGTTAAGAAAATAGTTAAACAACATTTAGAAGAAGTTGAACAATATAAAAAGTATGAGAAATATTTCTTAGAAGACAAGAGTGTTGAAGAAGTGTGGGAGATTGTCAGTAAAAAATAATTCCCTCCATCCAGTTCCCCCAACCACCCGCCCTTTTCTATAAAAAACAAAAACATTTTTATAATAATTCTCCTTTCTATTCTTCACAGGGGTGTTTTTTTGGAATTAATAAAAGATATAGATAGTAGAAAAGAACTGATAGAAACTTGTTTTAAAAAGTATGGTCATGAAGCAGAACATTGCTTTTATAATTTTAAGTCTCAACAAAATGATTCTGATAAGTTTTATTTTTTTCATTTTAAAGAAGGTTATGGAATGCCTGTTGTTCATTATACTAATCAACTGATTTGGTATTTTGAAACAGAACCATTAGCACCCAAAGATAAAAGGTTTGATATCATAGTAAAAACTATGGAACATGCTTTTTCTTTTGAATCTACAAAAAAAGTTTTACTCGAAACATCACCAGAAATGAGATTAAAGCTATTAAAATATGCAAGGGAAACTAATAAATATATTGTTCGAAGACCTTGTTATGTTTATTATTGTCCTATTTATGATCTTAAGAAGTGGGATCCTGCATTGCCAGGCAAAAGCTGGAAAAAGATGAGAAATGTTCTTAATGCTTTTAAAAGAGATAAAAAAGTGGAAGTTGTTGATTCTAATGTGGTTGATAAAACAAAATTGAAGAAAGTTATAAAAGATTGGGAAAAGAATAGAACAAAGCAGCATGAAACAATTGAAAATTATCATCATTATCATTCTGTGGATGATGGGTTTGCTAATTATAAAATGGCTCGTACTGTATTAGTTGATGGAGAACCTTGTTCAATAACAGCTGGTTGGCCAGTGCCTAATTCTAAGATGTATTATTCTTCTCTTGGTGTTACTAATTTCAAGCATGATGGTTTAGGTGAGTTTAGTAATATTGATGATTTGAATGCAATAAAAGCAATGGGTTATGAGTTTGCACATTTTGGTGGAAGTGATAAGTCTTTGTTACAGTTTAAGATGAAGTTTAAGCCGTGTAGGATTGAGAAAGAGTTTCTTTATTATATTGTTCAGAAAGGTGGTAGTGAGGATAGGAGTGTTGAGGAAAGGGTTGGTGAGGATAAATAAACTTACAACAACTTCTCAAATTTCTTCAAACTTAATGTGTTTATTATATCTTTTTGTGTTGCCCAGCCTCTCCTAGCCTGAGCAATACCATAAACCATATTATGTAAACCATCAACTGAATGTGCATCTGTATTAATAACCATCTTGACTTTCATTTCAATTGCTTTTTTTATGTAGATATCATTTATGTCTAATCTTTGTGGATGTGCATTAATCTCGATCCAAATATCATTGTCTTTTGCTTTTTGAAAGACTTTCTCAATATCAAGTGGATATGGATTTCTTGCATTAATCAATCTACCAGTTGGATGTCCAATTATTTTTACATAACGGTTATCCATGGCTTTTAACAAACGGGGGGTGTTGTTATTCTTAAAGCCAGAATGTATAGAAGCAGTTACAACATCCAACTTTGATAGAATTGATTTTTTATAATCTAGAGTACCATTACCTTTAATATCAACTTCACAGCTTTTAAAGATCTTAAATTTATTATATTTTTTATTTAACTTATCTATTTCTTTTATTTGTTTTAATAATTCTTTTACCTCCATTCCATTAGCAATCTTTTGTGACTTTGAATGATCAGTTATTGCTACATATTCATATTTTAGTTTTGTTTTACAGAAATCAGCCATTTTCCAAACAGAATGTCCACCATCGCTATATGTTGTGTGCATATGGAGGTCTCCTTTGATTTCATTGTATTTTATGAGTTTTGGTAGTTTATTATTCATTGCTGCTTCAATTTCGCCTGTATTTTCTCTTAGTTCATATGGAACCCATTGCAATCCTAATTTGTTGTAAATCTTTTTTTCATCTTTACTTTCTATTAATTTACCTTTTCTTGTAAAAAGTCCATACTCACTTAGTTTATATTCTTTTTTTATTGCAATTTGTCGTAGATGTACAGAATGTTGTTTTGAACCAATAAAATATTGTAATGAAGAACCATATTGTTTTTTTGGAAGCACTCTAAGATCAACTTGTAAGTTATTTTGTAATATTATTGATGATTTTGTTTTGCCTTTTGCTAAAACCTTTTTACCTAATTTTGTGAATTCATTTATTACTTTGTTTGGTTTTTTACTAATGCATAATATATCAATATCTTTGATAGTTTCTTTCATTCTTGCTAAAGAACCAACAATATTTATTTTTTCTATACAATGTAATTTTGATAATTCGTTTTTTATTTCATATGCAATTGGATATGCTTCACCTAACAACATCCTTTGTTTGCTTTGTTTGTTAAGTTTGAGTCCTTCTAAGATTTCTATTTCAGATTTTAGACCAAAACCTTTTAATTCTGCTACTTTGTGTTTTTTAATTGCTTTTTTTAGATCTGTTATATTTTTTATCTTAAGTTCTTTATACAATCTTGAAACTTTTCTTGGACCTAAGCTTTGTACATCCATTAATTTGTATACTCCTTTTGGTAATTGTTTTTTTAGTTTTGTTAGGTAGGGCAATTTACCAGTCTTAATTATCTCCTCAATCTTAAGAGAAATATGTTTACCAACGCCAGGAATATTGTCTAATCCTTTTAATCCTTTTTCTTTGTATATTGTGTAAACAGATTTACTAAGTGATTCAATATGTTTTGCAGCTTTTCTATAAGCTTGTGGTTTGAATTCTATTGCTTGTATTTCTAGAATGTCAGCTATGTTGTAAAAGATTTCAGCTATTTCTTGGTTTGATAGCATTATTGTCCCCGTTTTTTATGTGTATGGTACTATTGTAATCTTTGAAATGTTTATGGGTCGCTCGTGCTTTCTATGTTTTGTATGTACATGGCTCGTTCGCATGCTCAATGTGATTCCTATGGCAAATTGAGCCACAAGGCATTCTTACGATGAATAACATTTGCTCACTGGTCTTAACAGACGCCATGTACATTATTGTAATTATTTTAAACTATAACTCATAATCTTTGAAATGTTTACATAATGTTCTTTGGAAACGTGAGAATTCTTTGGAATTCACAAACTCATCTGCTATGTTGTCTGGTATGTGTCCTATGAAATTATGTAGAATCTTTATTGTATGTTCAATTTCTTTTTTTTCTTTTTTAAATTCTTTTAATTCTTTTGTTTCTTTTAATGTCTTTTCATGGTTTGTATGGAAATGTTTTTGTAATTGTGCTAATTTTATTGTTTGATTTTGCAATTTATCAACGTTTATCTTTAATTGTTTTTCTAATTGTTTTACTTGTTTTCCTTTTTCATCTAATTCATTCACTTTTTGATTCATTTGGTGCTTAGGATTGTTTGAAAACAACCATTTAACTTTATTGATGAAATTCATTTTTCTTGGAGTTTTTTGTTTTTTTGTCAATTTTAGCACCTCAACCTATATAATGATGTCCTTTGTGTTTTTTTTCTCTTAATTCTTGTTGTTTGATTAGGAATTCAATAGCATGTGATCTGTTTGCAAAGACTTTTTCTTTTGTTTTTTCATCTATCCAATCTAATAGTTTTTTGTCGATTGTTATTGTAATACGTTCTTTTCCCATTTTTTATTGTGTGGCTAAGCAAAGCGCATGCCTCACTTGTTTTCCCCAGGCTTTTTTTAAAAGGCTGATTGTAATAGTTATTCTGTCTTTTGACATGTTATTTTGCTCTATTTTTATATGATTTTACTTACTTTTACTTATATTTACATACTAAGTAATATATAAACTTTTTGTTTTTGGTTTTAGTTGACATTACATATTATTACATACTCTTACTTATTAAATGTGTAGAAATATATAAAATTATCGTTTTTTGATAATTTTATGCTCAAAAATCTATGATTTTTGTTGTATAAGGTTTGTGGTTTTTAGATTATATTTAGAAAAAATAATCTCTTTATCTAAAGAAAAATCTTACTTATCAAACAAAAGCTTTGCATTGGGAATGTCTTTTAGAAGTCCTTCATATTCTATTGATTTACTTTGTTGCATACCTGTTGCCATCTTCATTGGCCATAAGTCTATAGCACTTCCAGGAACAAGTTTCTCAGGCTTTTTCTTTGTACTTAATGATTTGAATAATTTAACTCTTTCAACTTCTAAGCTTATGATATCTTTATTAAGCTTTTTGTCTTTTGCTTCAAGATCTGTCATGAAATTCTGTAATTGTTGTTCTTTTTCAAGATATCTTTGCTCAATCTTTAGTTTTTCTTGAAATAATCTGTCTTTAAAATTAGCTCTTTTTTCTTTGATATCTGTGTGTAATTTTGCTAATTTCTTACTTTTTCTGTCTAAACCTTTTTTCATGCCTAAGATTTTTGTATATTCTTTTTCTTGTAATTTAAGATTAGTATGTTTTTGTTTAATCATAGAATGTCTTTTGTCTAAATGTCTATGCTGATTCATTAGTTTATCATGTTTTTTGTCTAATTGTCTACGTCTTTTGTCTAATTCTGAATCAAAATGTTTGAATTTGCTGATATTATGATTAGCTATGTTGTCTAGAATTTCACCTATTTTTTTTAATTTGTGTTCTACCATCTCTTTAAATCTATTTATATTGTTTATATATATAAATGTTATGATAAGTAAAGATATTTACAAGACCATAACATACCAGAATCTGATTTATAAAATAAATTATTATAAGGTTTATTGTTGTTATTAAAAACTTCTAAGAAGTTTTTGTGTTGTTCTATGACTTTTTTGTATTGGTTTATGTATTGTTTTGCTAGTTTTTTGTTAAATTTGTTTACAACTTCAATAAAACACATTCCTAAATGGCACCAGGTGGTATTACCTTCCCAGTTTGGTACAAAATATTTCATTGGAGACATTTCTTGTTGTTTAATTCTTTCTTTTGTGTATTTTAATGGAAATGGTTTGTCTAGTCCTTGTTCTTGTATTCTTTTCAAGCTTTGTTTGAATATACTCTTTTCACCAAATATATTGCACCAATAAGGAAAGGTGTTTGCATCGCCTGAATATACTTTGTTTCCAGATAAATCATCAATAAATCCATTTTTCCAAAAATGTTTTTTAATTGCTTTTTTAATATTGTATTCTTTGAATGGATTTTCTAAATTAAGTTTGTCTAAATTATTACTAAGCATTGCTAACATGCAATTATTATAACAAGATGAAATTCTAATAGAATTGTCTTTCATTGAACTAAATCTTTTGTCTTTTCTTAATAAACCTAATTT
>CEPV01005130.1_pt1 | contig 15197 bp, 13 predicted proteins | sample 530451 | NCBI WGS metagenome assembly CEPV01 (sample SAMEA2620097, study PRJEB7988) | marine metagenome | isolation source: saline water (ENVO:00002010), including | reverse complement strand
TCGACGTCGATGCTCAGACCCCACGGCAGGTCGGTGGGCCGCCCGAAGAGCTCCTGGTTGAACCAGTTGCCCCATCGGCCGATTGCCTGCGCAACCGGCAGGGTCGGGACGAGGGCATCGAGCACCCTCGGCATCGAGATGCCCTGACGGCGGGCGACAAGCAAGCCGACGACGACCCCGGCGGCCAGGCCTCCGGGAATGCCGAGACCACCCTGCCAGACGGCAGGCACGTCCTGCCAGCGGCCGCGGAACTTCTGCCAGTCGGTGGCCACGTGGTACAGCCGCGACCCGATGAGCCCGGCCGGCACGGCCCAGATGGCGATTGTCGCAATGTGGTCGGCGGTGCCGCCCTTTTCCACCCACCTTCGCTGGCCCCATGAGACGGCCACCAACACGCCGAGGGCGATCATGATGCCGTAGCCGCGGATCTCGAACGGCCCCAGGCCGAATGAGCCCGCAGACGGGCTGGGAATAGCCGCTATCACATCAGGGGTACAGAGAAGCGATCAGCACCCAGAGCCATCAGGTCGTCGAAGCCGGCGGTCACCGACCCGAGGCGACCCCGAACCAGCGGCAGGTGCTGCTCGGCCCAGAACCGGGCGATCACGACCTTGTCGGCAAGTGCGGGATCGTCGTCACCCGCGTCGGTACGGGCCACGGCGGCCAGGGCCAGGCGGGCAAGGAGCCACCCGCCGAGGAGGTCTCCGAACATGCGCAGGTAGGGCGTTGCGCCGGCCAGCGCATGGCGGGGGTCGGCGAGGCCGTTCTCCATGAGCCACCCGGTGGCCTCGTTCAGGGCATCGAGTCCGTCGGCGAGGCCGCCGCGGATCGAACCGAAGTCGTCGCCGGCCGTCGCAAGGTCGCCGTCGAGGCTGCCGATCTCGTCGAGGAGTCCCTTCACGACCGCTCCCCCGCCCATCGGAAGCTTCCGCCCGACCAGGTCCATGGCCTGGATCCCGTTGGTGCCCTCGTAGATCGGCGAGATACGCGAATCGCGCAGGATCTGGGCCGCGCCGGTCTCCTCGATGTAGCCGTAGCCGCCATGCACCTGTATGCCGATCGACGCCATCTCGACACCCAGGTCCGTGCTCCAGGCCTTCGAGATCGGGGTGTAGAGCTCGACCCGGTCGGTGGCCGCCTGCCGGACATCGGGGTCGGCATGGCGGGCGGCCACGTCGAGGGTCGCTGCGTTGAGGTAGAGCAGGCACCGCATGGCGTCGACCGACGCCCGCATCGTGAGCAGCATGCGACGCACGTCGGGGTGTTCGACGATCGGCGACGATTCGCCCTTGGCGGCACCGACGGCACGACCCTGCCGACGCTCCTGGGCAAAGCCAGCTGCCAACTGCAGGGCCCGCTCCGAGACGGCGAGCCCCTCGACGCCGACGCCCAGGCGGGCATTGTTCATCATCGTGAACATGATCCGCATGCCCTGGTGCTCCTCGCCGATGAGGTAGCCCACGGCGCCCTCACCAGCGTCTCCATACGACATGACACAGGTCGGGCTGGCATGGAGGCCGAGCTTGTGCTCGACGGACACACAGGTGAGGTCGTTGCGCTCGCCGATGCTGCCGTCGTCGTTGACGAGGAACTTGGGCACGATGAAGCATGAGATGCCCCTTGTGCCGGGTGGGCTGTCGGGGGTGCGGGCCAGCACCAGGTGGACGATGTTGTCGGTCAGTTCGTGTTCGCCGAACGTGATGAAGATCTTGGTGCCGAAGATGCGGTGGGTGCCGTCGTCGCAGGGTTCGGCCCGCGTGGTGAGTGCCCCCACGTCGGAACCCGCCTGGGGTTCGGTGAGGTTCATGGTGCCGGTCCACTCGCCTGACACCATCCGGGGCAGGAAGGTCTCCTTGAGGCGCTCGTCGCCGAACTTGTGGACGGCATCGATGGCGCCGACCGTCAGCAGCGGCCCCAGTGTCCAGGACCTGCAGGCCGTTCCGAGCAGTTCGGTCATCACCGTCTGGAACAGCGCCGGGAAGCCGCCGCCGCCGTAGTCGGGATCCTGGGTCACGGCACCCCATCCGGCGGCCAGGTACTGGTCATAGGCATCGTGGAAGGCCTGCGGGAGTGTGACGACGCCATCGGAGACCGAGCAGCCTTCAGCGTCGCCGATGCGATGGGTCGGAGCGATGACCTCTTCCGCGAAGCGGCCGAACTCGTCAAGCACGCCGTCGATGGTGTCGGGATCCACGTGTTCGAAACCCGGCAGGCCGCAGATGCCTTCCAGATCGGCGATCTCGTGAAGTACGAGGCGGATATCGGCCAGCGGGGCCCGGTAGTCGCTCACGTATCGCACAATACCGCCGGAGCGGCCCGCTGCCCGCTGTGGGACCGCTGTTGCCGACCCGGGATCGATGCCCTCCTACACTCACCGGATGAACGCCCTTCCCCCTGTCGGGGCACGCCTCAACGCCGGCGACCGGGCCACCGATGGGCCGCCGGGACCGGTGTGAGCCTCGACCCCGCCCGTCCCGACGAGCCGGTCGGCGACTACCCGATCGGCGATGCCGGAACCGCCTCCGACGCCGTCGGCGCCGCCGTCGAAGCCCGGTCCTCGTGGCGATCGCTCCCCTTCGGCGCCCGGGCCCGGACCCTCGAGCAGGCCGCCCGCGAACAGGGCGACACCGCCCTCGAGTTCTTCACCCGCACCGCCTACATCCGTCCCGGTACCGGGCGATGAGCGAAACGGCGGTCCGGCACAGCAGCCTCGACGAGATGCTGTCTGACCGACGCGCCGAACTGCGTTCCCCCGAGGTCGTCATGGCCCCGACCCAACTCGGGGCCGCCCGCCTCACCCGCTACAGCTTCACCCGCACCCTGCTGAGACGTGCCGCACGCGACGGTTGGCGATCACGGCTGGTCGAGTTCGACATGGATGCCGAGGGCCGCGGCCATGCCGTCTACCGGACGGACATCGACGGCCGCCAGTTCGACTTCGTCGCCTTCACGACCACGCTCGACGAGTCCCTCCACACCGACCGTGTCATCGCACCGGCCTGGGAGGTGAGCGGTGCCCTCGTCGAAGGCACCGTCGACGACGCCTACCTGGCCAGGCTCCGTGAATCAGTGCCGCTCCAGGAGGCCGCACGGCTCGACCCACGGGTCCTGGTGCTGACCCGCGGAAACCGCAGCGTGCGCTTCTACGACTACCTCGTCGACCGCCTGGCCGGCGGCCTCCAGCCCGAGGCCGACAAGGTGGCCGACGCCGGATACATCCTGCGCAGCACCGCCTTCTACGGGAACGGCAAGTTCGGCATGCGCTCGTACCCCGGGCTTTCCGAGGAACATCCCCTGCAGGCCATCGGCGCCACGAACGCCACGCCACGGGTGGCGCCGCCGGGCGGTTCGAAGGCGGTGCTCGGCACCAACCCCCTGGCCATGGCCGTACCCGACGGTGAGGGCGGGATCGCCTTCCAGTTCGACTTCAGCACCAGCACCGTCGCCCTCGGCAAGGTCACAATGGCGGCCGCTGCCGGCGAGGCGATCCCACCGGGATGGGCCGTGGATGCCGAAGGCAACCCGACGACGGACCCCGATGCGGCACTCGGCGGGTCGCTTCTCTCGACCGGTGGCTACAAGGGCTACGGCCTCGGGCTGATGGTCGAGGTGCTCGCCGCCGGCCTGACAGGCTCGCGCCTCAGCGTAGACGTCCCTCCACTCAAGGCCCCCGAAGGCGCTCCCCACGACCTGGGCCAGTTCTACGTCGTGATCGACCCGTCGGGCTACAGCGGCGACGGCTTCACCGAGCGCCTGTCCGCCCTGGCCGCCACGATCGCCGAACAACCGGGCGCCCGACTGCCCGGTGCCGCTCGGTTGGCGCCAGATACCGTCGACCTCGAACAAGACCTCTGGGAAGCCACTCAGGCACTCGCCGCAGGCTGAAGGTAACCACCATGGACAGTGCCACGGCCATCACGAACCTGCTCCACCGGTACGCAGAACTGTTCGATGCCGGCGAGCACGATGCCTGCGCCGACCTGTTCGCCCACGCACAGATCATCCTCGACCCGGACGCCCCCCTGGTTGTCGACCGCGCCGGGATCCTCGAGATCTGGCGGACGACGGTGATCATCCACGACGACGGAACCCCGCGCACGAAGCACATCGTGACCAACCCGATCCTCGACATCGACGAGGCCGACGGCACGGCCACGTGCCGCAGCTACTACACCGTGCTCCAGCAGGTCCACGACGGGCCGCTGCAACCCGTGGCCGCCGGCCGCTACCACGACCGCTTCGAACGGGTCGACGGCGAGTGGCGGTTCTCGGAACGCGACTACTCGAAACTCGACCTCGTCGACGACATCAGTTGGCACCTCCAGAACATGCCCGAGGCCTGAATCCTCGCAGAACCAGCAGGATCAACCCTCGATGGCTGAAGCGTGTGCCGTGACCCGGGCAACCCCACCGCTGTCGCCCGCCAGCCAGTGACGCCGACACCGCAGTTCGTAGGTGACCTGGTGGTCGTCGGGGTCGTCGACGAGGAACAGTTCGCCGTCGTAGACCTGATCGCCGTCGACCAGACGAGCGTTGTGGGTGGCCCGCTCGCCGCACCAGCAGCGGGCCTCGACCTGGATCTCGGCGGACTCGTCGGCCATCTCGAGGAGGCGCTTGGTGCCCTCGAACAACTCACCCTGGAACGACGTGAGCAGGCCGAAGGCGAAGACATCGGCACCCAACTCGTCGACGATCCGCGCCAACTGGCCGACCTGGGCAGCGGTGTAGAACTGCGCCTCGTCGCAGACGACGTAGTCGAGGTTCCCATGGCGTTCGACCATCGCCAGCGCCAACTCGTAGAGGTCGAGGCGCGGGCCCACCTCGACGGCGTCGGCTGAGACGCCGAGGGCGCTCGACACCTTGCCGTCGGCCCGGTCGAGTTGGCTGCACAGCAAGCCGTTGAGGTTGCGCGACGACAGGTTGTGGTGGATCTGGAGGGCGAGCGTGCTCTTGCCCGACCCCATGGTCCCGTAGGAGAACTGCAGGCGTGCCATCACGAGCAACCGCTGGTGGCACCGCAGTCGGTGCACACGTAACAGGACCCGGCCCGCTGCATCGCGATACCGCACATCATGCAGAGCGGGGCATCGGGTGACGAATCCGACGACAGGCGGGCGGCGAACTGTGTGGCAGACGGCACCGACGGCGGATCGGGTGGCACATCCTGACCCTGTGTCGTCTCGGTGGTGGACTCCTCGACACCGGGGAGCGTGGGCTGGGTGCGCTCGTTGGTGGTGAGGATGTTGAGTTCGGCCCGCTCCTCCGGGGTGAGGTACTCGACGGCCAGGCGCCGGAACAGGTAGTCGATGATGCTCGAAGCGATCCGCAGGTCGGGATCGTCGGTCATGCCGGCCGGTTCGAATCGCATGCCCGTGAACGCCTCGACGAACGCCCGCAGCGGCACCCCGTACTGGAGGCCGTGGCTGAGCGAGATGGCGAAGGCGTCCATGATCCCGGACAGGGTGGAGCCCTGCTTGGAGACCCGCATGAAGATCTCACCGGGCCGACCGTCTTCGTACTCGCCGACGGTGACGAAGCCCTTGCAGTCGGCGACCCGGAACTCGAAGGTGAGCGAACGGCGGGACCGCGGCAGGCGCCGACGCACCGGCTCGGCCGTGGAGACGGCTGCGACGACCTCGCCGACTGCGGCGGCCGGCGACTCGTTGCCTGATGCGAGGGGCTGCCCGACCTTGCAGTTGTCGCGGTAGATGGCGACCGCCTTGAGGCCGAGCCGCCACGACTCGAAGTAGAGCTCCTCGACGTCGTCGACAGAGACGTCCTCGGGCATGTTGCAGGTCTTGGAGATGGCGCCGGACAGGAACGGCTGGACGGCGCCCATCATGCGGATGTGGCCCATGTGGTGGATGACGTGGTCGCCCATCGAGGTGGCGAACACATCGGCATGGCCGGGCTGAAGGTCGGTGCATCCGGCCACCGAGTGCTGACTGTCGATGTGGTCGATGATCGCCGCCGCAGTCTCGTCGTCGTAGCCGAGGCGTTCGAGCGCCCTGGGCACGGTCCGGTTGACGATCGCCATGGTGCCACCGCCGACGAGGCGCTTGGTCTTGACCAGGCTCAGGTCGGGCTCGATGCCGGTGGTGTCGCAGTCCATGAGGAGGCCGATGGTGCCGGTGGGGGCCAGCACCGTGGCCTGGCTGTTGCGGACCCCGACACGTTGGGCCAGGGCGCAGGCCTCGAACCACGCCTCGCGCCCTGCCTCGACGAGGACCGGCGCCACCGAACCATCGAGCATCTCGGCCGCCTCGCGGTGCTGGGCGAGCACCCGCAGCATGGGCTCACGGTTGGCCTCGTAGCCGGCGAACGGGCCCATGCGGTCGGCCATTCGGGCCGAGGTGCGATAGGCGTGGCCGGTCATCAACGAAGTGATCGCCGCCGCCACAGAGCGCCCCTCATCGCTGTCGTAGGGCAGCCCGAGCGCCATGAGCAGGGCGCCCAGGTTGGCGTAGCCGAGGCCGAGTTGTCGAAAGTCCCGGGTGGTCTCGGCTATGGATTCCGTCGGGTAGTCGGCGTTGCCGACGAGGATCTCCTGGGCCGTGAACACGACCTCGACGGCGTGCAGGAACCCCTCGAGGTCGAACCCGCCGATGGCGTCGGTGTCGTGGTCGCCGAGGAACGACAACAGGTTGAGGCTGGCCAGGTTGCAGGCCGAATTGTCGAGGTGGACGTATTCACTGCATGGATTGCTTGCCGTGATCCGGCCGGTGTTGGCGGCCGTGTGCCAGCGGTTGATGGTGGTGTCGAACTGGAGGCCCGGGTCGGCGCACTCCCAGGCCGCCTCGGCAACCTGGCGGAACAGGCGGCGGGCCCTCAGGGTGTCGATGACCGAACCGTCGGTACGGGCCGTGAGGTCCCAGTCGGCATCGTCGGCTACGGCCTGCATGAACTCGTCGGAGACCCGGACGGAGTTGTTGGCGTTCTGGTACTGGATCGAGTGCGAATCAGAACCGTCGAGTCCCACCTCGAAGCCGGCAGCCTCGAGTGCCCGCAGCTTGTGCTCTTCGCGGGCCTTGCACCAGATGAACTCCTCGACGTCGGGGTGGTCGGCGTCGAGGACGACCATCTTGGCGGCCCTGCGGGTCTTACCCCCGCTCTTGATGGTGCCCGCCGATGCGTCCGCTCCCCGCATGAAGCTGACCGGGCCGCTGGCCGTGCCTCCGCCCTTGAGGGCCTCGCGTGACGACCTGATGCGGCTGAGGTTGACGCCCGCTCCGGACCCGCCCTTGAAGATGACGCCTTCTTCGACGTACCAGTTGAGGATCGACGTCATCTTGTCGTCGACCGACAGGATGAAGCAGGCCGACGCCTGCTGGGAGGTGTCGGGAACGCCGATGTTGAACCACACCGGCGAGTTGAAGGCGGCCTTCTGTGAGACGATCAGGTGCTTGAGTTCGTCGGCGAAGGCGTCGGCCTCGTCGTCGTCGGTGAAGTAGCCGTCGTCGCGGCCCCACGCTGCAATGGTGTCGACGATCCGGTCGGCGACCTGGCGCAGCGAGGACTCCCGCTCGGGCGTGCCGACCTTCCCCCGGAAGTACTTCTGGGCGAGGATGTTGGTGGCGTTCACGGACCACGAAGCGGGCACCTCGACCCCGAGTTGCTCGAAGGCGACGGACCCGTCCCGGTGGTCGACCAGACGGGACTCTCGGTGCTCCCAGACGACGGTGTCGTAGGGATGGACTCCCGCCTCGGTGAACAACCGCCGGATGCCGAGGACGCCACGTTCTGGCATCAGGGTCATGTCGTTGAAACCATCTTCCGCTCGATCATCTGTCCGGGTTGTTCCACACTAGGACCTGGGCATGGCCCGAACCGGGGACCAACGTCCCCGTTCGTCGCACCACCCTAGAAAGACCACCCTGTGGAGGGGAAGGGCATGAGTTGTGGAAATGGCGGTGGATGACCCCCGGTTTCTCCACAGCCGTCCACAGGACCCCGCCAGTCCCGACCAACCGGGCGACGGCTACCGTCGGGACGTGCAACAGGTGTTCCCCCTCCCCGCCGGAGACGACGTCGATCCGGTCGCCGTCTACCACGATGTCGAACGCCCCGCCCCCGCAGGGCGACCGTGGGTGCTGGTGAACATGGTCGCCTCGGTGGACAGGGCCACCGACGTCGACGGACTCTCGGGTCCGCTGGGCGGCGACGCCGACCGTCGCCTTCTTGGCGTTGTGCGCGGCCTCGCCGACGTGGTGCTGGTGGGTGCCGGGACCGTGCGGGCCGAGGGCTACCGCCCGCCGCTGACACCAGCCGCCGCCGTGGGCGGGCGCAGGGCCACCCGGGGCCAGGCGGTGCGTCCCCGACTGGCCGTGGTGTCGGGAAGCGCCGACCTGGACCCGTCGGCGGCGCTTTTCGCCGACCAGGATCCTGACGACCCGGCACCGTTCGTCTACACGTCGGCCGGCGTGGCTCCGGACCGGCTCACCGGCCTGTCCGGGGTGGCCGAGGTCGTGGTGGCCGACGGTGTGCTGGATGTCGTCGAGGTGGTGGCCGACCTGCATGACCGGGGCGTGGGCACTCTGCTGTGTGAGGGCGGACCGGGGCTCGTCGCCCAACTCGCCTCGGCCGGACTGGTGGACGAACTGTGCCTGAGCGTGTCGCCGCTCATCGTGGGCGGCGGAGCGGGCCTTCTGGCGGGAGCACCCTTGCCGACACCGATGTCCCTGCGGCTGACACATGTCCTGACCGCCGACGGCTTCCTCTTCTGCCGCTACCTGGCCCGCTGACGCTGTGTGCGTCAGCCGCCTACCGGCAACTCGATGCGCTGGCCGGGCTGGAGCAGCGGCCCACCCGCAGCGATGGTCAGGCGATCGACGGTGTGGCGCACGTCGATTCCCGCCGGGGTGAGCCGCTCGGCGATGGCCCAGAGCGTGTCGCCGGGCTGCACCACGTAGACGACAGGCTCACCGGCTGCCCCGGCCGGTGCCCCACCCGGGACGCCGTTGACCCGGCCTGCCAACTCGCCGGCGACCAGGGTGCCGCAGAAGATCGTGGTGGCCAGGACGAGTGCGGCCACCATGCGGCGACGGCGATAGACCTGGGTCGGCGTGATCTGGGCGGGAACGGCACGGAAAGCGCCGAGGGCGCCGAGGGACGGGCGGCCCGTGGGGTGGGGAACGAAGGTCGTGGTCATGGTTCTCATCCTCTCCCTGGAGTGTGACAGCGCCTGGATTTCCGGTTTATTGCGGGGGTGCTTGACATGGAACGCCTGTTCGGGGGAACATGTGTGCGACGAACGTCCGTTCGATACAGTACACCTTATCGAACACCTGTTCGATGTCAACCCCCGACACCAGATTCCGCCTCACCCTCAAGCACCCCAAGGAAAGAGCCCCAACCATGACCGGGACCACGCTCACCGCCCGCCAGCAGCAGATCCTCGAGCTCATCGACCGCCATACGCGGGAGCGGGGCTACCCACCGTCGGTACGCGAGATCGGCGACGAGGTCGGCCTCACCTCACCCTCCACCGTCCACTCGCACCTGGGCACGCTCCAGGACAAGGGCTACCTCAAGCGCGACCCCAGCAAGCCCCGGGCCATCGAGGTCTGCTTCGACCCGACCTCCGGTGCACCCGTCGAACGGGGCACCGTGCGCCACGTCCCCCTGGTCGGCGATGTCGCAGCAGGCACCGATGTACTAGCCCACGAGAACGTCGAGGAATCGATCCCCCTGCCCGCCGAGTTCACCGGCGACGGCACGCTGTTCATGCTCCGGGTCCGCGGCGACTCCATGATCGGTGCCGGCATCTTCGAGGACGACTTCGTCGTCGTGCGGTCCCAGCAGACGGCCGACGACGGCGACCTCGTAGTGGCCGGCATCAACGGGGAGGAGGCCACCGTCAAGCACCTCCGGCGCGATGGCAGCCACATCGTGCTCCGGGCATCCAACCCCGACTTCCAGGACCTGCGCTACCCGGCCGACGAGGTATCGGTCTTCGGCCGCGTGGTCACCGTCCTGCGCCGGCTCTGAGCGCCGGTTCCCCTCCCCTCCGGGAGTCGGCGCTCAGACGCCCCCCTCGAGGAACCGGCGCAGCACCGAGAAGTTCTCCTCGAGCATCGACCGGTGCAGGTGCTCGTCGGCCATGTGGGCCACCGTCGGGTCACCCGGCCCCAGGTTCACCGCCGGCACCCCGTGCTCGCTGAAGAACGCCACATCGGTCCAGCCCAGCTTCGCCCGAACCTCCAGTCCAGACTGTTCCACGAGCCCCGCCATCAGCGGATGACCGAGTCCGGGAACAGCCGCCGGACCGTGGTCCACGAGCTCGACCGAGTCGCCGTCGTCGAGGAACGGTGCCAGCATCGCCCGAACGTGGGCCTCCGCATCGGTGCCGCTGCGGTCCGGCGCATAGCGGTGGTTGACCTGCAACACGGCCTCATCGGGGACCACGTTGCCCGATATGCCGCCATCGACGGATACCGCCTGCAGCGCCTCCCGGTAGCGACAGCCGTCGACCTCGGGCTCCCGGTGTTCGTAGGCGTCGAGCGCCACGAGGAGGGCCCCCGCCCGGTGGATGGCGTTGCGGCCCATCCACGGCCGCGCCGTGTGCGCCCGTGTGCCCCGCAGCCGGACCTCGAAGCGCATCGTGCCCTGGCATCCCGCCTCGATGGCCCCGCCCGTCGGCTCGCCCAGGATCGCCACGTCGCCTTCCAGCAACTCGGGGACCTCGGCGAACAACTCTGACAGCCCACTGTGTTCGCGGGCGACCTCCTCACGTGCGTAGAACACGAACGTCACGTCCACCGCCGGCTCCGGAACGCTTCGGGCCAACTCCAGCATCACGGCCAGGCCGCCCTTCATGTCGGCCGAGCCCAGGCCCCACAGGGTGTCGCCGTCGATGCGCGCACGCCTGCCGTCGGATCCTGCGGTCCCCGGAACGGTGTCGGTGTGTCCCGCCAGGATCAGACGGCGTGATCGGCCGAGCCCGGTCCGGGCGACGAGGTTGTCGCCGATCCGGTCGACCGTAAGACCCGGCACATCGCCCAACCCGGCCTCGAGGTGCGCCACGATGGCAGCCTCGTCGAAACTCACCGACGGGATGTCGACGAGTTCGGCAGCAAGGGCCAGGAGATCGGTCATGGTGGGATTCCGGCGCCTGCTCAGGTGGTGACGCCGTGGGTGCGCAGGATTTCGGTCAGTGCCGACTTGTCGTGGCGCTCCCCCTCCTCGAGGCGCCGCAGCACCAGCACACAGGGCAGCCCGAACTCGCCGCCCGGGAACGACCTCGGTCGGGAGGCCTGCACCGCCACGCACCAGGGCGGAACCTCGCCGCGGCCCAACTCATCGCCGGTCTGGGCGTCGATGACCGGAATCGACCCGGTGAGGACGGCGCCGGCGCCGAGTACCACGCCGTCGCCCACCCTGGCCCCCTCGGCCACCACGCAGCGGCTTCCGATCAGGCACTCGTCTCCCACGACCACCGGAGTCGCATTGGCCGGTTCGAGAACGCCGCCGATGCCCACACCACCCGAGAGGTGCACGTTGCGGCCGATCTGGGCGCACGAGCCGACCGTCGCCCAGGTGTCGACCATGGTGCCCTCGTCCACATAGGCGCCGATGTTCACAAAGCTCGGCATCAGCACGACACCCGAACCCTGGTAGCTGCCCCAACGGGCCATGGCCCCCGGCAGCACCCTCACGCCACGGGAGGCGAAGTCGCGCTTGAGCGGGATCTTGTCGACGAACTCGAACGGGCCGACCTCGCTGGTCTCCATCCTGGCCTGCTTGAACAGCAGCAGGATCGCGAGCTTGAGCCACTCGTTGACGACCACCGTGTCGGGTCCCGGCTCCGCCACGCGGGCCTCACCGCGGTCGAGCAGTTCGATCGCCTCGTGGATGGCGGCGTTGGCGTCGGCGTCCTCGGGATCCAGGGAATCCCTGTTCGCCCAGAGTTCTTCTATGCGGGACTGCATGTCGGACATGGTCGTAAGGCTACCGACCGGCCCCCCTTGGATCGGGACGCTTTGCCGGCGTCAGGTGCGGCCGGAGCGTTCGGCGACGAGGTCCAGGCGGTCGTCGGTCGCCACGGCGGCGATGCGGACATGGCCGCCGCCGTCCGGGCCGTAGAACTCGCCCGGACTCACCACGATGCCCAACGTCCCGGCCAGCCGGTGGATGAGGCCCCAGGCGTCGCCATCCGGTGCCGCCATCCAGAGGTAGAAGCCGCCCGCCGGCAGGCTCGCCTCGATGCCCAGGTCGCCCATGATCCCGGCAAGCAACCCCAGGCGCCGGTGATAGCGGATCGCCTGGGCCTCGACGTGGGACTGGTCGGCGAGCGCCGCAACGCCGGCCACCTGTGCAGGCCCGGGGATCATGAAGCCCTGGTGCTTGCGGACCTCGCGCAGGTAGTGGACCAGTTCGGCGTCGCCTGCGTAGTACCCGACCCGCAGGCCGGCCAGGTTCGAGCGCTTCGAGAGGGAGTGCACTGCGATCACCCCCTCGGAGCCGTGCTGGAGCACCGACCGGGGCGGTCCGTCCCAGGTGAACTCGACATAGCACTCATCGCTCAGGACCGGAACGCCCCGTTCCCTGCCCCACGTCGCCGCTGCCCCCAGGTCGTCGAGGGCGCCGGCCGGATTGCCCGGGGTGTTGGCCCATAGGCAGAGGGCCCGCCCGGCATCGGCCTCGTCGATGGCCGACAGGTCGAGGCGCCAATCGGCGTCGAGGGGCACCGGCACGGACCGGCAGCCGGCCATCTCCGCACCCATGGCGTAGGACGGATACGAGATCGCCGGGAAGAGGACCGTGTCGCGCGAGGGATCGCGGAGCCGCAGCACCTGGGGCAGGCCGGAGACAAACTCCTTGGACCCGATGCATGCGCCCACCTGTGCCGGTTCGATGTCGACGTCGAGGCGCCGGTCGAACCAGCCGCAGACAGCGTCCAGGAGGTCGGCGCTCCCGACCGATGACGGATAGGAACGTGCAGCGTCGGTGGCGGCAGCCAGCGCATCGGCCACGACATCGGGCACCGGGTCGCACGGCGTGCCCACCGACAGGTCGACGGCGCCACCGGGGAGGGTGGCTGCCAGGGCGCGGGCCTCGTCGAGGAGGTCGTACGGGTAGGGCGGTGGCACGAACCCTCCGGAGCGTCCGGTGCTCATGGAGAATCCAGCACGATCGGCCCGCCGCCTTCCTCGGCGAACTCGGCGAGGCGCCCGACCGAACCCTCGTCCAGGCGCACCCTCAGGCGCCAGCCGTGCTCGTCCGACGACTCGTCCAGAACCTCGCCCTCACGGTGGGCCATGGCAAGCGCGTCGCCCCGGTCGAACGGCACCACCAGGGACACGACCCGGGCGGAGGACCGCAGTCGTCGGCCGATGGCGGCCAGCAGGTCTTCGATCCCCTCTCCGGTCACCGCAGAGACCGCCACGGCGCCCTCCTCCCTGGCGGCCAGGCGGGCCGCTGCCACCGGATCGGTGTCCGCCTTGTTGAAGGCGTAGAGCTCGGGCACGTCTTCGGCGCCGATCTCACGCAGGACCCCACGAACGGCGTCGATGTCACCGAACGGGTCGAGGGCGGAGGAATCCACGACATGGACCAGCAGGTCGGCGTCGACCACGACGTCGAGCGTCGTACGGAATGCCTCGACCAGCTGATGGGGCAGCTTGCGGACGAAGCCGACCGTGTCGGTCAAGAAGACCGCCTCGCCACCGGGAAGCTCGAGGCGTCGGGTCGTGGCATCGAGCGTGGCGAAGAGCCGGTCCTCGACGAGCACGTCGGCATCGGTCATTCGGTTCAGGAGCGTCGACTTGCCGGCGTTGGTGTAGCCCACGATTGCCACCGACCGGTTGCTGGTGCGGCGGCGCCTCTTCGACTGGGTGGCCCGGTTCTGCCGGACGCCCACGAGGTCCTTTTCGAGCTTGCGGATCCGTCGCATGATCCGGCGCCGATCAACCTCCAACTGGGTCTCGCCCGGGCCCCGGGTTCCGATGCCACCGGCCTGCTGGCTGAACGTGCGGCCCGAGCGACGCAGGCGGGGCAGGCGGTAACGGAGTTGTGCCAGCTCGACCTGGGTCCGTCCCGCCAGGCTGCTGGCGTTCTGGGCGAAGATGTCGAGGATCACTGCGGTGCGGTCCAGCGCCGACCTCTTCAGGATCGTCTCGAGGTTGCCCTGCTGGGCCGGGGTGAGCTCGTTGTCGAAAACGACGGTGTCTGCGTCGTGCTGTTGGGAGAGGTCGCGTATCTCGACCGCCTTGCCGCTGCCGACGTACGTGGCGATGTCAGGGGCGTCGCGGTGCTGGAGCATCCGGGCCACCGGGTCGGCTCCGGCCGTGTCGACCAGTCGGGCCAACTCGTCCATCGAGGCGTCGACCTCGTCGGGGTCTTCTCGGCCCAACGCCACGCCTGCCAGCACGATGCGTTCACGGAACGCACGGTCGATGAGGCCGCGGTTTGCGCCTCCGAACTCACCGAAGGCGCCCCGGTGTGACGCCCCGTCGGCAGGTTCTGCATCGACTCCGATGGGCTCCTCAGGAAGATCGTCACCCATGACCGACCTCGTGGTCGCCGATGTGGACCGACGGTCCGGTCAGCCGGATCGTGCCGCCCAGTTCGACGACGGCGCTGCCGCCCGCCATTCGGACCTCGACCCGCTCGTCGACGAGCCCCCACGAATGCACCAGGTGGGCGGCCGCACAGGCACCGCTGCCACAGGCCCTGGTGAGGCCGGCGCCCCGCTCCCACGGCCGGAGTCGGATCGTGGCCTGGTCCAGCACCTGCACCAGGTGGACATTGCACCCCTCGGGTTCGAAGAATGCCTCGATGGTCGGACCCACGACTCCCAGGTCCACGGCATCGACGTCATCGACCTCTATGACCAGGTGCGGGTTCCCCATGTCGACTGTGTCATGGCGTCCCGGTGTCGGGCCACCGAGATCAACGGCCAGACCGTGGGTGTCGGGTCCGATGCCGGCTGCACCCATGTCGACGGTTGCCGTGACCTCGGTGTCGTCCGGGCCGCCGGCGACGACGACCCGACGCCGGCCGGCCGGCGTGTCGACGGCCAGGTCGAGGTCCGTGGCACCGGTCGCCCGTGCGACGGCCTGCCCGAAGCAGAGCAGACCGTTGCCGCTCACCTCGGCAGGACTGCCGTCGCTGTTGACCAGCGTGAAGGTGAGGCCCGCCGCGGAGCCGGCCCACGGCGTGCCGAAGACGAGGCCGTCTGCGCCTATGCCGCTGTTGCG
>CEPV01050208.1_pt1 | contig 15201 bp, 13 predicted proteins | sample 530451 | NCBI WGS metagenome assembly CEPV01 (sample SAMEA2620097, study PRJEB7988) | marine metagenome | isolation source: saline water (ENVO:00002010), including | reverse complement strand
GCGTACGCCCGCGTCGGTGAATCTGGCCAGCATGGTCGGCGCCGGGTCGGTGCGTGGGGCGGTGGTCGGGCAGGACGACCGCGGTGCGACCGCCGAGGAACTGGCGCGCATGGTGGCGCTCGTCCGCGAAGGGCTGGCGGCTGGCGCGTGCGGGCTGTCCAGCGGTCTGGAGTACGTGCCCAGCGGTTTCGCCGATCTCGAGGAGCTGGTCGCGCTGGCCGAGCCGCTGCGGGCGCGGCGCTTGCCGTACGCCAGCCATATGCGCAACGAGGACGACCGGCTGATCGCCGCCATCGAGGAGACACTCAACGTCGGGCGGCTCGCCGGCGTGCCGGTGCAGGTCTCCCACTTGAAGGCCCAGGGCCAGCGCAACTGGTGGAAGGCGCGCGTCGTGCTCGACATGCTCGAGGCGGCCCAGGCCGATCGCATCGACGTCATGTACGACCGGTATCCCTACGTCGCCTATGCGACCGGCCTGTCCAATCTCTTTCCGATCTGGTCACGCGACGGCGGCACCGATGCGTTTCTCGAACGCGTGGCCGACTCGAGCCTCGAGGCGCGGATCGAGCAGGCGGTGCGCGCGAAGGTCGTGCAGCTCGGAGACTGGAACTCCGTCCAGATCACCTCGACCCAGTCCGAATCGCTCGCGTGGGCGCGGGGGCGCCGGTTCGGCGATCTGGCGGCCGAACGCGATGCGGAGCCGTATCTGCTGCTGAAGCAGATCATGCTCGAGGATCGCAGCGGGACCGGCATGGTCGGATTCGGGATGGACGAGGGGAACACCGAGCGCTTCCTGGCACACCCGTTCGGGATGGTCTGCTCCGACGGCGGCGCGCGCGCGCCGTACGGGCCGCTGTCGGAGGGGTCGCCGCACCCGCGGTCGTACGGCACGTTCCCGAGAGTCCTGGGCCACTACTGCCGCGAGCGGCAGGCGATGCCCGTCGAGACGGCCGTCCACAAGATCACGGCGATGCCGGCCCGCCGCCTCAACTTCCGCGATCGCGGCGTCATCAGACCGGGCGCGGTCGCCGACCTTACGGTGTTCGACCCCGCGACCGTGGCCGATCAGGCGACGTTCGAGAACCCGCACCAGTATCCGACCGGCGTGCCCCACGTGATCGTCGGCGGCGCGCTGGTGATCAAGGACGGTGAGCACACCGGCGCCGCGCCGGGCCGAATCGTCAAGCCGGACCCGGTCGCGGCTTGAGCGGCGCGGTGAGAACACGAGGTGACATGGGCTACCGCAAGATCGATCAGATCGTGACGGCACAAGACGCATCGGACGGGGCCGGCGTCCGCCTGAGGCGCAGCCTGGGGAGCCAGGCGCTCGGCAACCTCGATCCGTTTCTGATGCTCGACGAATTCCGTTCGGACGAACCGAGCGACTACCTCGCCGGGTTTCCGGATCACCCGCATCGAGGATTCGAGACGGTCACCTACATGCTGGCGGGCACGATGCAGCACGCCGACCACCTCGGCAACGAGGGCAGGCTCACCGCCGGGGCCGTTCAGTGGATGACCGCGGGGAAGGGCATCGTGCACTCGGAGATGCCGCAGCAGGAAAGCGGCTTGCTCTGGGGCTTCCAGCTCTGGATCAATCTTTCGGCCAGACTGAAGATGACCGCGCCGCGCTACCAGGACATTCCGGCCGAAGAGGTTCCGGTCTGGACGTCCGATACGGGTGTGCGCGTCAAGGTCATCGCCGGCACGTCGAAGGGTGTCGCCGGGCCGGTCGGCGGCATCTCGACCGCGCCGATCTATCTGGACGTCAGCGTGCCGCGCGGGAGCCGGTTCGAACAGGAGATTCCGGAGGGGCACAACGGGTTCTGCTACGTGTTCGAAGGGGAAGGCGAGTTCGGAATGGGGCCGAGCGAATCGGGCACGCCGCTCGGCGTCGGTCGGCTGGCCACGCTCGGCGACGGCGACCGCGTGGCCGTCGGTGCGGCGTCGGCCGACGTCCGCTTCCTGCTGCTGGCGGCGAAGCCGATCGGCGAGCCGGTGGCGCGCTACGGGCCGTTCGTGATGAACACACGGGCCGAGATCATGCAGGCGGTCGAGGACTTCCAGAACGGCGCCTTCGCGGTAGAATCGTGAGTTATTGAAAGGTGGAGACGGGCACAACCATGGCTGAGATCGGCAAGACACGAGCGGGGATTGCGGCGTTGGTGATGGCCTTGGTGGTGGGCTGGGCCCCGGCCGCGGCGGGACAGGACGGCGACGGCTACGCCGAAAGCGACTTCCTGTCGCGCGTGCGGCGGCTGACCATCGAGGGGAAGCGGGCCGGCGAGGGCTACTACCGGCCGGACGGCCGGATGATCGTCTTCCAGAGCGAGCGCGATCCGGACAACCCGTTCTACCAGATCTACACGCTCGATCTCGAGACGGGCGACTTGCGTCGGATCTCGCCCGGACACGGCAAGACGACTTGCGCGTTCTTTCAGCCGGGCAGCTCGCTCATCATGTACGCCTCGACCCAGCACGATCCCGAGTCCAAGGCGTTGCAGGCCGAAGAGCTCGCGTTCCGTGAGTCGGGCCAGGAACGGCGCTACGCCTGGGACTACGATCCCGAGATGGAGATCTACACGTTCGATCGGGACACCGGCGCCTACGACCGCCTGACGAACGTGCGAGGCTACGATGCCGAGGGCAGCTACTCGCCCGACGGGGAATGGATCGTCTACACGTCGATGCGCGATGCCTACAATCGCGACCTGCCAGCCGAGGAGCAGAAGCAGCTCGAACTGGATCCCTCGTACTTCGCCGAGATCTACATCATGCGCGCCGACGGGTCCGAGCAGCGGCGTCTCACCGACGTCGCCGGCTACGATGGCGGGCCGTTCTTCTCGGCCGACGGCGCGAAGATCGTCTGGCGCCGGTTCGACGAGGCCGGCCTGATTGCCGACGTGTGGCTGATGAACCCCGACGGCAGCGACCAGACGCAGGTCACCGATTTCAACTCGATGAGCTGGGCGCCCTACGTCCATCCGTCGGGCGACTACATCTTCTTCGCGTCGAACAAGCTCGGGTTCACGAACTTCGAGGTCTACATCGTCGACGCCGCAGGCGCGAAGGAGCCGGTGCGGATCACCCACACCGACGGCTTCGATGGACTGCCCGTGCCGTCGCCGGACGGTCAGACACTCTCCTGGACGTCGAGCCGCGCCGGCGGCGACGGCGCCCAGATCTTTCTCGCACGCTGGGATCATGCCAAGGCGCTCGAAGCGCTCGCGGCGGCTCCGGCGCGCGGCGCAGGGAACGAGTGACACCATGACGAGACCAACAGCGACACGGCGTTCGGCGGCGGTGGTGGCGTCGGCGATGCTGGCTACGCTCGGGTTTGCTCCGGCCGTGGCCGTCGGACAGCAATCGCCGGCACAGCCGCATGTCGAGGCGCTGGCCGCCGATGCGCTGGACGGGCGTTTGACCGGTTCGGCAGGGGCTCGGGGCGCGGCAGACTACATCGTCTCGCAGCTGGGTGCCATCGGCGCCCAGCCGCTGCCGGGGCGATTCGACTTCCGCCTGCCGTTCGAGTTCACGGCCGGCGTCAACGATGCGGGAACCTCCATCGCGTTCGGCGAGGCGGCCTGGCGCGAGAGCGAAGAGGTGCAGGCGCTGTCGTTCTCCGACTCGGCTCGGGTCGAGAGCGAGGTCGTCTTCGCGGGCTATGGCCTGGTCGTTCCCGAATCGCAGGATTTCGGCTATGACAGCTACGCGACGCTCGACGTCACCGACAAGATCGTCGTCGTGCTGCGCTACTTCCCCGAAGATGTTGACCAGGAGCTGCGGGGCATCCTCTCGCGCTACTCGGGGCTTCGCTACAAGGCGATGGCCGCCCGGCAGCGCGGCGCCAAGGCCCTGGTGGTGTTGACCGGGCCGCGGTCGCCGAACGCCGGCCTGACCGTGCCGATGACCTTCGATACGGCAATCTCCGGCTCGGGCATCGCGGCGGCCAGCGTCAGTGGCACGGTCGGCGACGCACTCTTCGAGCACGTTCCGGATCGAACGGTCGAGGAGATGCAGGCGGAACTCGACAGTGGCAACCCGCACGTCGCCGGCTTCGCGATCGACAGCGTCACCCTGACCCTCGACGTTTCCGTGACGCGGGAGCAGCACACCGGCTACAACGTGGCGGGGTATCTGCCGCCGACGGGGGCGCCCGTGGCCTCGGACGCCAAGCCCTACGTGCTGCTGGGGGCCCATTACGACCACCTGGGCCATGGGCTGCAGGGCAACTCGCTGGCGCGCGAGAGTGAACGCGGCGAGGTTCACAACGGCGCCGACGACAACGCGTCGGGTGTTGCTGCGGTGCTCGAGGCCGGCCGCGCGCTGGCCGACGTCGAACGCGGGCGCGGCGTGCTCTTGGCGTTCTGGTCGGGTGAGGAGCTGGGCCTGCTCGGGTCGGCGAGCTTCGTCGATACCGAGCCGGTGCCGATGGCGGAGATCTCGGCCTACCTGAACTTCGACATGGTCGGGCGCGCGCGGGATAACCGGCTCGCGCTGCAGGCCGTGGGCTCCAGTCCGAACTGGGAAGGATTGATCGAGCGGGCGAACGTGCCCGTGGGCTTCAACGTTCAGATCCAATCCGATCCGTATCTGCCGACCGACGTGATGAGCTTCAACGGCGCCGAGGTGCCCAGCCTGAACTTCTTCACCGGCAGCCACGAGGACTACCATCGGCCCAGCGACGATCCGGCTGGCATCAACTACGAGGATCTCGACCGGGTGGTGCGGCTGGGCACGATCATCGCCCGCAACATCGCGAACCAGGAATCGCCCCTGGAGTTCGTGCGGGTCGAGCAGGTCGAGCAGCAGGGACAGCGTGCGAGCCTGCGCGCGTTCACTGGGACGATTCCCGACTACACGGCCGAAGTCGAAGGGATGTTGCTGGGCGGCGTGATCGAGGGTGGGCCGGCGGCCGAAGGCGGACTGCTGGACGGCGACGTCATCGTCGAGTTCGCCGGGCAGACGATCACCAACATCTACGACTACACCTACGCGCTCGACGCCATCAAGGTCGACGAGCCGATCACCGTGGTCTTCATACGCGATGGCGAGAAGCATGAGATCGTCATGACGCCGACCGCGAGAAGGTAGAGCGCGGGCTGGACCTCGACCGAGCGCTCGGGCGGATCGGCTACGACGCCGTCCGTGCGCAGACGCTCGCCGCACTCGCGGCGCTGCAGCGCGCCTTTCTGCTCAGTGTCCCGTTCGAGAACCTCGACATCCATCTCGGCCGGCCGATCACCGTGGCGGGAGACCACGCCTACGGGAAGATCGTCGGCGATCGTCGAGGCGGGTTCTGCTACGAATGCAACGGACTCTTCGCCGACATGCTGACGGCGATCGGGTTCACCGTGACGATGCTGTCGGCACGCATGGTGGCGGGCGACCGCGTCGGTGAGCCCTTCGACCACATGGTACTCCGGGTCGAACTCGACCAGCCGTATCTGGTCGATGTCGGCAACGGCGAGTCGTGCCGCGAACCGCTCACGCTCGACGGCGCGACCGAGAGTCGCGCCGAAGGGCGGACCTACCGGGTGGGCGCGCATGCAGACGAGCTGGCGCTCTGGTTCCGGGAGGCCGACGGCGAGTGGGCACCGCGCTTCCTCTTCGATCTCGTGCCGCGCCGCCGCGAGGAGTTCGCCGAGCGATGCCACCACCATCAGACGTCGCCCGCGTCGCACTTCACGCAGAAACGGTTGATTACCCTGGCCACCGCGGGTGGTCGGGTGACGCTCATGGACCGTCAGCTGACGGTCCACGACGGTGACCGGCGCGACTCGCGCGAGTTGGCGTCGGACGCGGAGTGGCTTCGGTGTCTACGCGACTGCTTCGGCATAGAGTTGTAGCGAATGGCCCGGCTCTGCGTCGGCCGGCGGCAGTGTAGGATGAGCTATGTCTGATCTGCTCAAGAGCCTTGGTATCACGACGACCAACCCCGGAGGGTTCGCGGGCGAGTGGCTCGGCTCCGGGCCCGAGATCGAAGTGCGCACGCCGATCGACGGGTCGCCGATCGCGTCGGTCAAGACCGTCACCGAGGACGAGTACGAGCAGATCGTCGAGCGGGCGCAGCGAGCCTTCTTTGCCTGGCGCGCGATCCCGGCGCCCCGGCGCGGTGAGGTCGTGCGCCAGCTCGGCGACCGCCTCCGAGCGGCCAAGCCGGCGCTCGGCGCACTCGTGACGCTCGAGATGGGCAAGATCGCGGCGGAGGGAGAAGGTGAAGTCCAGGAGATGATCGACATCTGCGACTTCGCCTGCGGGCTGTCCCGGCAGCTGTACGGTCTCACGATGCCGTCCGAGCGCCCCGACCTCCGGATGTTCGAGCAGTGGCATCCGCTCGGCGTCATCGGGGTCGTTAGCGCGTTCAACTTCCCGGTCGCCGTGTGGAGCTGGAACACGGCGATCGGCGCGGTCTGCGGCAACAGCACCGTCTGGAAGCCGGCGAGCCGGACGCCGTTGACCGCGGTGGCGGTGACCCGCATCGCCGAGGCGGTCTGTCGCGCCAATGATGTCGATCCGGCGATCTTCTCGTTGACTATCGGCGGTGGGTCGACGATCGGCGAGCGGTTGCTGCACGATCGCCGCGTCGGCCTGATCTCGGCGACCGGAAGTTGCGAGGTCGGCCATCGGGTGGCCGAGGTCGTCAGTGGGCGCCTGGGCCGCACCATCCTGGAACTCGGCGGCAACAACGCGATCATCGTTACGGCCCACGCCAATCTCGACCTGGCGCTCCCAGCCATCGTGTTCGGGGCAGTCGGCACGGCCGGCCAGCGGTGCACCAGCACGCGGCGAGTCATCTGCCACCGCTCGATCCGGGACGAGCTGATGACGCGTCTGAAGCGCGCCTACGCCGGGATCCGCATCGGCGATCCTCGCCAGCCGGAGACCTTGATGGGGCCGCTGGTGAGCCACGACGCCGTCGCGGACCTCACGCGGGCGGCGACGCGCGTCACGGACGAGGGCGGCGAGATCCTGTGGGGCGGCGAGCGCCTCGATGATGCCGATCACCCCGGCGGACACTACGTCACGCCGTGTGTCGCGACCGCGGGGAACGACTTCAGCATCGTGCAGGAGGAGACGTTCGGGCCGATCCTCTATCTCATCGACTACGGCACGGCCGAGGCGACGCCGGCGCAGGCGGTCGACGAGATCGATCAGGCCGTGGCGCTGCAGAACGGCGTGCCGCAGGGGCTGTCGTCGGCGATCTTCACAGAGCACCTGCGGGAAGCCGAGCACTTCCTGTCGGCTCGCGGCAGCGACTGCGGCATCGCCAACGTCAACATCGGCACCAGTGGCGCCGAGATCGGCGGCGCGTTCGGCGGCGAGAAAGAGACGGGCGGTGGACGCGAGTCGGGCACCGACGCCTGGCGGGCTTACATGCGCCGCCAGACCAACACGGTCAACTGGGGTACCGAGCTGCCGCTGGCGCAGGGAATCAAGTTTGGCGGAGACTGACCGTCTGCGAACGAAGCCTCCGCGCCAGCCCAAGTGAGTTCTGGGGTCAGAGCCCGCCCACTGCCGCCTGCAGCAGGACGTTCGCGCCGTTCACGCAGTCGTCCCATTCGGTGAACTCGCGCGCCGAGTGGCTGAAGCCACCGGCCGACGGAACGAAGATCATGCCCGCCGGGCAGATCCGCGCCATCACCTGGGCGTCGTGGCCCGCGCCGGACGGCATCGCGACGTGGCTGAGGCCGAGGCGATCGGCCGCGCTGGCGAGCGCGTGCTGGGCCCGGGGGTCGAGCTGCACGGGCTGAATCCCGTCGACCTCATCGATCTCGACGCCGAGGTTTCGCGTCCGCGCCTCGGCCCGCACCATCTCTTCCAACGCGACGCCCAGCCGCGCGAGGTCGTCGGCGACCGGCGCCCGGAATTCGAGCGTCAGACGGGCTCGCTCGGGCACGACGTTCATCGCCCCGGGCTCGAACGCGATGACCCCGGTGTTGACGACGCTGTCAGGGAAGTCGGTCATGACGAGTTCCCGCGCTGCGAGCATCAGGCCGGCCGCGCCCTGACCGGCGTCGAGTCGGTCGGTCATGGAGATCGTCCCGGCGTGGTCGGCCCGGCCGACATACGTGACGTTCTGTCGGCGCAGACCGACGATTGCCGTGACGACGCCGATGTCCGACGTCATCACGTTCAGCCGGCTACCCTGTTCGATGTGCAATTCGAGGTAGCCCGCGATCATCGACGGGTCGCGCGTGGCGCCGAGAATCGACGCCTCCGTGAGGCCGGCGTCGGCGAGCGCGGCCTGGAAGGCCTCGAGGCCGCTCCCCGGCCGACGGAGTTCGTCGGCGGTCATCGCCCCGCTCACGGCCAGGCTGCCGAGAAAGCCGAGATGGGTCCCCTCTTCGTCGGTGAAGTCGATCGCCTCGAGATTCGTGTCGAGTTGGACGCCCGCGTCCTTCACGACCTGCAAGGCCTCCAGGGCGGCGAGGACGCCGAGTGCGCCGTCGAACCGGCCGCCGTGGCGCACCGAGTCGAGATGCGAGCCGAGGAGCAGCGCGGGCGCATCCGCCGGACCGCACGCCAGCGTTGCCGACTGATTGCCGGCGCCGTCCACGCGGGTGTCGAGGCCGATGGCGCCCGCCTCGGCGAGAAACCACTCCCGAGCCCGCAGATGATCGGTTCCGAGCGCTGGGCGGTGCACGCCACCGTCGCCGGTCGCACCGATTTCCGCCAGGGCGTCGAATCGGTTGCGCAACCGGTGTGCATCGATTCGCAGCGCCGCCCGTCGTTCGTCCATCGTCGCTCCTCCCTGGCCCGCCCCACGCGCCAACCACCCGCCGGGCCGGTCGATTATAATCGGCGCCGCGACAGACGATGCTGATTCGGCCGGCCGAGGCGAGGGACCGTGAGGGCGCATGGACGATCTTTCACGAGATCGTCGCGGCGGGTGAGACCTACCCCTTCGCGCCCGACACGTCGCACGACGAGGCGATGCGGCTCCTGTTCGACCTGCCGAAGGCGACCTACGTGGCCGAGACCGACGGTGAGGTCGTCGGCACCTACTATCTCAAGGACAATTACCCCGGTCTCGGGTCGCATGTGTGCAACGCCGGCTACATGGTGCGTGCTTCGGCGCGGCGGACCGGCGTTGGGCGTGCGATGTGCGAGCATTCACTCGACGCCGCGCGGCAACTCGGGTATCTGGCGATGCAGTACAACCTGGTCGTGGCGTCGAACGCGGATGCCGTCGACCTGTGGAAGCGGATGGGGTTCGACGTCGTGGGCACGTTGCCGAAGGCGTTTCGCCACACGCGTCTGGGGCTCACCGACGCACTGGTGATGTATCGATGGCTCTGAAGATCGCCCGCATCGCCGCGTTTCAGGTCGACCTGCCGCTGCACGAAGGCCGCTACCACTGGTCGGGCGGCAACTCGGTCGAGGTGTTCGACAGCACCATCGTGCGGGTCGAGACCGACACGGGTGTCATCGGGCACGGGGAGGTCTGCCCACTGGGGCCAGCCTACCTGCCGGCCTACGCCGGCGGCGTGCGAGCCGGGATCGCCGAGATCGGCCCGCACCTGCTGGGCGAGGACCCGACCCAGTTGGCGCGTCTGAACCGCCGCATGGACGCGGCCTTGAAGGGCCACCCGTACGTCAAGTCGGCGATCGACATGGCGTGCTGGGACATCCTCGGACAGATCACCCAGCAGCCGGTCTGCACGCTGCTCGGCGGCCGCTATGGCGACGACTTTCTGCTCTACCGCGCGATCTCCCAGGCGGCGCCCGAGGCGATGGCCGAACGGGTCGCGCAGTATCGATCCGAAGGCTACCGGAAGTTTCAGCTCAAGGTCGGGGCGGATCCCGATTCGGACGTGCAACGGATCCGCCAGGTCGCTGCGGCGCTCGACGACACGGACGTACTCATCGCTGACGCCAACACCGGGTGGCTGATGCAGGACGCCGCGCGCGTCGTCCGTGCCGTGCGCGACGTCGACGTCTTCATCGAGCAGCCCTGCGCCACCTACGAGGAATGCCTGGCGATCAGACGACGGACCGACCATCCGTTCGTGCTCGACGAGACCATCGACGGTCTCGGGGTGCTGCTGCGCGGACACGCGGACGGCGCGATGGACGCCGTCAACCTGAAGATCAGCAAACTGGGCGGCCTCTCGGCCACCCGCCTGGCGCGTGATCTCTGCGTGGCGCTGGGCATCGCCGTGACGATCGAGGACACCTGGGGCAGCGACGTCACGACCGCCGCGATCGCGCACCTGGCGCACAGCACGCCCCCGGCGCACCTGCTGTCGGCAACCGATTTCAACAGCTACGTCTCGGTGCGCACGGCCGACGGCGCGCCCCAGCGGCGTGACGGCCGATTGGCCGCGGGCTGCGAGCCTGGGCTCGGTGTTCACCCGCGTATGGAAACCCTCGGAGCGCCGGTGCTGGACCTGGCTTGACCGGTGCGGAGCGCCATCAACGACTGGAGCGTGTCACGATGCGACGAACGGTGATCTGGACGAAGCTGACGGTGGGTCTTGGTGTGATCGTGGTGACGCTCGGCGGGTGTGGCGGGTCACCCGCGCCGGCGCCGGAGGCGGAGATGGAGGAGGCTTCGGTGGAACCGACCAACCCGTTCCGCGAATTCGGCATCACGGCCAACAATGCCTTCTTCTACTATGACGACGTCGAACGCGCCGCCGAGTTCTACACCGACACGCTGGGCATCGACCTGGTCGCCGACTACGACTTCGCCAAGATCCTGCGTCCGGCCGGGACGTCCTATCTGATCCTCGTCGACGCCGAGATGGGGATGCACTCGACCGACGAGCCGAAATCGGTCGCGTTGGCGCTCCTGACCGACGAACTGGAAGCCTGGCACGAGTACCTCCAGGGGCAGGACGTCGAGTTTCGGTCGTCGCTCAGCGTCGATCCCGACGGCCCGCACGACGGGTTCGTCGTCCTCGACCCCGAGGGCTACCTGCTCGAGTTCGAACGGTTCAACGACCATCCGGAGAATGTCGAGTTGACGCCGCAGCTGGCGCGGCTGGAATCGCTCTACCCCCCGGCCGATCAGGGCGCGACCGCACCGTCGGACCTGGGCATCAAGGCGACGGTGCTCTGGCTCTACTACGCCGACATGATTGCCATCCAGGCGTTCTGGGAGGAGAAGTTCGGGCTCGACCTGACCGTGGATCAGGGGTGGGCGAAGCTCTACCAGACGTCGCCCGCCGGCTACATCGGCCTGGTGGACGGTGAGCGCGGGATGCGAGATGCGACCGAAACGAAGGCGGTCACCGTGTCGTTCTTCACCGACGACATCCGGGGCTGGTTCGACTACGCGCGCGACGAACAGGCGTTCGAGCTGCGATCCGAGGCCGTGAGTGAGGCCGACGACCGGTTCCTGGCCTTCGTCGGCTACGACCCCGAAGGCTACTTCCTGGAGTTCGACACCTTCCTGGAGCACGAACTGAACACCGAGCTGCTGGAGGCGCTGGCGCAGTAGGCCGCCGCGCGGGTCCCGCCGGAGACGGCCTGCTACAATGGCCTCGCCACACTGAGAGGCAGATGAGTATCCGCCCGGGCGCCTGTCCCGGCTGGCTCGCTCCGATCGGAGCGGTCCTCGTGGCTCTCTGCGCCGCCAGCCTCCACGACACCGCGGCGTCCGGCGAGCGCGACGCCCAGACCACGCTCACCGCCGTTCTCCGCCGCGCCGGCGCCTACGTCAGCGTCTACAAGCGCCAACTCGGCAGTGTCATCGCCGACGAGTACTACGTCCAGCGGATCAACGAGCCCGACCCGTCGAAGTTCACCTCCCGCGCTGTTGCCGGAACGAACAGCACGATCTTGAGCTGGACGCGGCAGGAGATGACCTCCGAACTGCTGCTCTTCATCCAGCCCGGCGACGACCAGCCCTGGATCGCCTTCCGCGACGTCTTCGAGGTCGACAGCACGCCCGTCGAGGACCGGCAGGAACGGCTGGTCGATCTCTTCCGGCGAACGCCGGAGGTCGACGCCGCGCTCTGGGAGCGTCTGGTCGCCGAGAGCGCGCGCTTCAATATCGGCAAGGTATACGGGAACGTCAACGTGCCGACGACCGCACTGCAACTGCTGACCTGGGCCGATCAGAACCGGGTCCGGTTCGAGAAGGACGGAGAAGATCGGATTGACGGCGTCGACACCTGGCGGATCGACTTCGAGGAGTTCGCGCCGCCGGCGCTGATCATCGGCGAGGGCGGCGTGCCGATCTACGCGACAGGTCGACTCTGGATCGAGCCGGGCACTGGCCGGGTGTTGCGAACCGAGATCGAGACCGACGATCCGACGATCGAACTTCGAACCGAGGTCACCGTGCACTGCGAGCCCGATCCGAGGCTCGGGTTGCTCGTTCCCGCGAGGATGAGCGAGCGCTACAGGTACGTCGAGTTCTACTACCCGCAGGAACGCTGGGGGCGGAGCCGGACAGCGCGCCAACACGACGGCGAGATCTTCTGCGAGGCCACCTACTCCAACTTCCGTCGCTTCGAGACCGAAGTCAGCTTCACCGTTCCGGACGTCGGCAGCCACTGACGCCATGCCCGTCGTCGCAAGGAAGACGAGCAGGACGAGCCAGAGCATCGCCTTCCATCCGTTCGTCGTTCCCTCCTTGTCGTATACTACGGCGCTCAACGATGGAACTCCGCTCCGCCGCCGCCACCGACGCCCTGGCGATCGCCGAGACGCAGGTCGATGCCTGGCAGACCGCGTACCGCGACATCGTCGCCGGAACATATCTGGACGAGATGTCGGTCGAGTCTCGCCGGTCGTCGTGGGAGTACCGACTGGGCGGTCGCGTCGCCATCAAGCCGGCGACATTCGTGGTGGAATCCGACCCTGACGGCGTGGTGGGATTCGTGTCGGGCGGTCAAAACCGCGGCGAGCTTTCCGACTACGACGCCGAACTCTATGCCATCTCGGTCCGCCCGGCACATCAGCGGCAGGGTCTCGGCCGGCGCCTGCTGTTCGAGTGTGCGGCGGCGCTCGATGACCAGGGCTTCGGACGCCTGGTGCTGTGGGAACTGGCGGCCAGCCCGGTTCGAGGGTTCTTCGATTCGGTCGGCGGGCGCGTCGTCGGCGACCGGCCGATCAGGCTCGGCGACGCCGAGTACCCTGGTGTTGGCTACGGGTGGGACGATCTGGGAGTCCTGGCCAGCCAGGCCGACTGACCCACGACTATCAGACGGGGTCGAGGGCTCGCGGGTCCTCGGCGTGCATCCGGCCGCCGCTCGCGTCGGCGATCCGATCGAACGCCCGCCGCGAGAAGGTGAGCTTCACGTCGGGCAGGCGGGCGAACGCCAGGTGGACCACGGTAAAGCCAAAGCGCTTGCCGAGCGTCGCGCGCAGTTCTTCCCAGGGCACGAAGATCGGTGCATGACTCAGCTCGAAGATGAAGGTCAGCGAGAGTCCGAGGCCGATCGGGTTGACGGTGATCGTCACGCAGCCGTTGTATGAGAGCCACCGGCGAAACTCGACGTACTGAAACCTGAACCGTCGGCCGTCGAGCGGCCCGGGTGCCGGATAGAGTATCGCCAGCGCGTCCCATCGGCTGAGCCGCGCGATCAGCCAGAACATCACACGGGCCGCGACGAAGACGAGGACGACGGTCCAGAGGACCACGGTCAGGCGGGAATCCATGCCGGTTCGAGGGTGGCGCCCCGTTAGCTTACCTGGTCCCGGAGCCCCGACGCACCGCGGGTTCCGGCGGTCAGTGTCCCCGGGGCGGTCCGCTGAGGTGGACAGTCCCGTCGGGGCCGGACGGCCGCTCCCGCCGAAACACCCTAGAAAGCGGGCTCGAGGTGGCGGCACACTTTATGCTCTCTCTGCTGGCGTGAGAAGGGGAGATCTGGGAGGGGCCGCCATGAAGATGCAGCCGAACAGACCTACACGGATGGTGTTCGCGGTCGCGGCGTTGAGTCTGGCGTGTGTGCTGGGGGCGACGCCGCAGGTGCTGGCATTCCAGCCTGCCGGCGAGCCCGCACGACAGCCGGCCGGGCGGTCCACCGAGCCCGATTTCCGATTCGGTCCGCCGACGGGCTGGGTCGGCGTGCGGTTGTCTAAGTTGTTCGTGCGGGGTGAGAGCGAGCTCTTCGACTTCGTGCGGGACGATCTGACGATCGGCAAGCGCGATTTCGATGGGCCGGGTATCAGCTTCGAGATCGGCGCGCCGATCGCGCCAAGAGTCGACATGGTGTTCGACGTCGGCTACAGCCGCGCGTCGGTCAACTCGGAGGTCCGGGAGTTCGTCGACGAGTTCGATCTGCCGATCGTCCAGACGACCCGCCTCACCCAGGTGCCGCTCGGCGCGAACTTTCGGTTCCTGCTGATGCCGCGTGGGCGCGAGGTCGGGCGGTTCGCTTGGGTCGCCAACAGCTTCACGCCCTACGTCGGGGCCGGTGTCGGCGGGCTCTGGTACCGCTTCGAGCAGGAAGGCGAGTTCGTCGACTTCGTCGATCTGGCGATCTTCGATGACTACTTCGAATCGTCCGGATGGGGCGTCAGCTCGCACCTGTTCGGTGGCGCTTCGATCAAGATCAATCGTTGGCTGGCGCTCGCGACGGAAGCGCGGTATATCTGGTCCAGCGCCGAGCTGGGGCGGGACTTCGTTGGCTTCGATGAGCTGGACCTTGCCGGCTTCAAGATCACGACCGGGCTGGAATTCAAGTTCTGACACGAAAGGATGGACCGATGCGCATCCGATCCTCGAGTGACGCGCGTGGCGGACGCTGGGGCCTGACGCTCGGTGCAAGCGTCCTGGCGTTCGGCGTCGCACTGGCCGTCCCGGCCGCCGCCCAGGTGGGTCCGACGCCGACAGGCGGCGACCTCGATCCGCGCTGGCTGCCGTGGATGGGCTGCTGGCAGCTGGACACCGACGTCGACCCGCTCGGCGATGCCGACGCCGGGGAGCGCTCGGTCGTGACCTGTCTCCGACCGGCGGACGACGGCGCCGTCGAGATGGCCGCCTTCGCGGGTGGCGCCCCGGCGTTCTCGCGGTCGATCCGAGCGGACGCCTACCGCTATCCGATCGAGGAGCCGGCGTGTCGCGGCTGGCACGTCTATCGCTGGGCCACGGCCGCCCCGCGCCTCTACTCGCGTGCCGAGCTGCGCTGCGAGGATGGCGCGTCGCGGACGATCTCGGGCATGAGCGTGGTGGCGCTCGACGGCGGGTGGCTCGACATCCAGTTCGTCGGCGCGGGCGAGCCGTCCGCGCTCACGATTCGA
>CEPV01069962.1_pt1 | contig 15224 bp, 12 predicted proteins | sample 530451 | NCBI WGS metagenome assembly CEPV01 (sample SAMEA2620097, study PRJEB7988) | marine metagenome | isolation source: saline water (ENVO:00002010), including | reverse complement strand
GAAAAGTTAAATAAAAATTTGATCATGTTTTATACTGGAATAAATTGCCGGTCGGATACCATTCTTAATGAGCAAAACAAAAACACGGATAATAATATAGATAACCTAAATAAAATGGTCACATTATCTGAAAATTTACGAGATGCACTACAAAACAATGAATTGCTTGAATACGGAAAATTTATGCATCAAGGTTGGAATTTGAAAAAGCAATTAGCTAGTAATATTTCAAACATAGTATTAGATGAATATTATGACAAAGCAAGGAAGGCTGGAGCTATTGGTGGTAAGATATTAGGATCTGGGGGAGGTGGATTTTTATTACTATATTGTGAACCGAAATATCAAAATAATGTTCGAGAATCTTTATCAAATCTTAAAGAAGCCACTTTTAAATTTGAAGAACAAGGCAGTAAAATTATTTATGTAAGCGATTAAATAGTAAAAAATTATATCTTTAATCCATTTTGAAATACATCTATATAAATTCATGAATTGTAAAAAAATAAATCAGGCTGTAATTTTAGCAGGTGGCCAAGGGAAAAGATTACGTCCATTAACAGATCATTTACCAAAACCAATGGCGCCAGTAAATGGTAAACCTTTCCTCGATTATTTAATTCATTCTGTAATAAGTGTTGGTATTAATAAAATATTGTTTTTAGTTGGTTATAAAAGTGAATACATAATTAGTAGGTATTCTAAGATAAATATATTCTCATCTGAATTTTCGATAGGTTCAGTTAATTATAAAACTGGAAGAAGATTATTGAATGCTTATAAACTCCTTGATGATTATTTTCTTCTATTATATGGTGATAACTATTGGCCTTTAGAATTAGACTTAATGCTTGATTTGTATAATTGTAAGAATGTTAATGTAACTACAACTGTTTTTTCAAATGAAAATGGGACTGGTGAATATGGCTATGAAAATAATATTTTTGTTCGGAAAAATTGTTTAGTAGGGGAATATGATAGAAAAAGAAAATCCAAGAAAACTAATGGAATAGATATTGGATATTTTATTATTAATAAAAGTGAATTAAATTCAAATATAGCCTTAAATGTTTCTTTTGAGGAAAATATCCTACTACCTTTAATTGAAAGAAATCAACTTGCTGCTTATGTGACAAATGAGCAGTACTATTATATTACTAATTTGGATACACTAAAAAATTTTGAATCAGTAGTTATTAAAAATAATTACCAATCATTACCAAGCCATTTATTTTAAATAGAAATATCATAAGATAAATATTTATAAGTATTATTATTTAGGCGAGTAAGGTATTAAATCTGTGAATGAATCAATACTATTTTAAGTTGCTGAAAGAATAAAACAAATCCCAAAAACAGGTAATAAAGTTATATTTGCTGGCCATGGTGATAGTTCAGCCATTGCCAGCCAAGTCTCTGTTGATTGTACATAAGTTGCAAAAATTAGAGCTAACAACTTTAACGAAGCAGATTTACTCACCTGTTTTGCAAATGATTATGGGTACGAAAAAGTTTTAGCAAAAGCGGTAGAATTTTATAGTGATAATGCTGATATACTAATATTAATTAGTAGCTGTGGTAATCCAAAAAATGTTATTAATTCTGGCAAACTAGCAATAATTCTAAATATTGGGGTGATAACTTTTATTGGATTTCATAAAAATAACAATTTATTTAAAATCGTGGATATAAATTTCTGGTTGGACAGCCAGGCTTATAATATTGTTGAAATGACTTATTATATTTGGCTTTTTGCCAATGTTGATTAAATTGTTGGTAAAATTGAGTATCTTCCATCATAATTAATTAGTAATGAAAATTCTTGTCACCGGAAATAACGGTTATATAGGTACTATCTTAACGGATTTACTTCAAAAAAAAGGGCATTCTGTTACCGGTCTAGACATCAATTATTATAAAAATTGTTTACTTGAACCTATAAATCATGAAATTGAACATATTACAAAAGATATAAGAGCTGTAGTTAATGATGATATTAAAGGATTTGATGCTATTATTCACCTGGCCGCACTTTCAAATGATCCATTAGGAGAATTAGATCCCTATTTAACTGATGACATTAATTTTAATGGGACTATGAAAATAGCTAAAATTGCCAAGAAAGCAGGAGTAAAGAGATTTATTTATGCTTCGTCACAAAGCATGTATGGTATATCAAATACAATAGACGAACTCGACGAATATAAAAGTGAAAAAATCCCGATTACATCTTATGCAATTACAAAATGGAAAGCAGAATTAGAATTAAATAAAATGAATAGTAATAAATTTGTTGTGGTATCTTTTCGTCCGTCCACTGTGTTTGGGGCAAGCCCAAGATTACGTTGTGATGTTGTATTTAATAATTTGGTTGCAAGTGCGTATACTACAGGAGTAGTTAATATTTATAGTGATGGTTCCCCGTGGCGGCCAGTTGTGCATGTAAGAGATGTTTGTAAAGCATTTATAGCTGGTTTGGAAGCTCCAGTCAGACTAGTTGGAGGTAAAGCATTTAATGTAGGTATTGCCGAAGGGAATTTTACTGTCCGACAATTAGCTAAAGCCGCCCAGGCAGCTGTACCTGGTTCTGATCTTATATTTTTAAATGAGCAAACTGATCCAAGATCATACCGTGTAAGTTTTTGTCGGATTTTAAATGAATTAAAAGATTATTATAAACCGACGTGGAATTTAGATAATGGGGGGAAAGAATTGGTCGATTACTTTAAAAAAGTGAATTTTACAGAAAATGATTTCAAAGGCAGAAAGTGTATACGTTTAAACCAACTAAAATATTTAAAAGAGACTTTGAAAATTAATCATCTATTAGAAAGAATTAAAGATTAAAGGTGCAAGTATAATAAATAGAAGTAATTATAATTAATAAAAAGGAATAATCAAGATGATCGAAGGTGTAAAAATAATTCCTCTTAAACAAATTCCTGATGAAAGAGGTAAAGTAATGCACATGTTAAAGTGTACTGATCCACATTTTGAAACTTTTGGGGAAATATATTTTTCTTGTTGTTGGCCAGGCGCAATAAAAGCATGGCATATTCATAAAAGTATGACTCTTAATAATGCGGTCATTTCTGGCAGGGCAAAATTAGTTTTGTTTGATTCGCGATCTGAATCTGCTACAAAAGGAAAATTACAAGAATTATTTATTGGTGAAGATAATTATTGTTTAGTAAAAATACCTTCTGGAATAACTAATGGTTATAAGGCCTATGGCAATAAAATGGTTGTTTTAGCAAATTGTGCCACCGAACCTCACAACCCAGAAGAAATCATCCATATTGATCCTTATGATAATGATATTCCATATGAATGGACAAGAAAAGACGCATAAAAAAAGAATTCTAATAACTGGAGCAACGGGTTATTTAGGTGCCCATCTTGTTATAAAACTTAAAAGGGATAATATTGTTTATGGCTTATGTAGAAAGCGACCAAAAGACAAATCAATACTGGGTATACCAAAAAGAAATATAATAGTTGGTGATTTAAGCCAAACTAAAACTTATACGGAATTATCAAATTATAATTTTAATATAATTATACACCTTGTTTCTCTTGATCATAAAAAATCTGAAACAACACCAAAAAAAGTCATTGATGTTAATGTATTGCCAACTCTACAGTTATTGGATTATTTTTCAAATAATGGACTTGAAAAATTCATAAATTTCACAGCTTTGCAAGTCTTAGGTCAGTTAAATCCAATCAAAATAACTGATACCTATGAGCCAAATCCGCAAAATAAATATGGACTAACGCATTTATTATCGGAAAAAGTAGTGAATTATTATAATCACACTACTGATGTGAATTGCATTAACGTACGTCTCGCTAGTGGATATGGAAGCCCTGTATTTGTAGATAATAATTGTTGGTGGCTAGTAGTAATGGATTTTTGCAGAACTGCTATAAATAATAAGATTATAAAATTGCTTTCTGACGGGTCACCTCAAAGGGATTTCATTCATATTACTGATATATGTAATGCTGTAGGCATTTTAGTTTCTAGTAACCCAGATAATCTCAAATATGATAATTATAATTTAGGATATGGGAAAACATATACAATTCTTGAACTTGCACACAAAGTTTCTCAAATATATCGAAAAAGATATAATAAAGAATGTCCTGTAATTTTAGGAAATGGAAATATTTCATCGAATCCGTCAAGTATTTCTAAAGATCCAAAGTTTGAATATGATATTCATCGATTATTTGATATTGGATTTAAACCAGCTGTTGAATTAAATCAAGGGATAAATGAGATTTTTAATTATTTAGATAATCTTTAGAAAAGTACGTATAACCTAAAACTTTGACAGAACATAGCTGGCTAAACATATTACGATCAAAATTTCCGACAATAACGGAAGCTGCATATCTTTATCCAATATTTGTTAATAGAAAACTTTTAAAAACTAAATACAATTTAGAATTTAGAATTTTTACTGAGTTGAATGTTAATGTATATGATTGTGACTATCTAATGATTACATCTAAATATTCTAAGTACAATAACTTGTGGTCAGAAAAAAAGGAAATTTATTCCTTCCTTGAGAATATTTCATCAAAAGTTAATTGTGTAATATGGGCAGATTTGACTGATGGATCAGGAACAACACAATTTGGAGTTTTACCATATGTTGATTTGTATTTTAAAGGCTGTCTACTTAAGAATAAAATGAATTATAAAAATCGATATTATGGCTCTAGAATATATGCTGATTATTACCACAATAAATATGGTATAAATGATGTTGACTCAGGAGAAGATCATTTAAATGTCATTCCAAATGAAAATGATTTTAATAAAATTAAATTAAGTTGGAATTATTCACTCTTTAATCATACGTATATTGGTCATTATTATATGAAATTGAGACGTTTTATAGAATATTTACCATACATGTATGTAAATAATTTTACAACTCCATTCAGGAAAAGAGATATAATTTTAAATAGCAATTTTAATGTTATATATAGTAGAAAAACTATTGAATTTCAACGAACAATGATTTCTAAACTTTTACAAGATAAGTATCCTGTGATAAATACAAATAAATATGAATATTTTAATAATTTAAAAAAGTCAAAGGTAGTTTTGTCTCCATTTGGTTGGGGTGAGTTGACTTTAAGAGATTATGAAACTATCATAGCTGGAGCTGCATTATTAAAACCAGACTGCAGTCATTTAATTACTTGGCCAAATATATTTCAAAGTAATGCTTATTATCTATTTAAATGGGACTTTTCAGATCTCGTTGATTTAATAGATTCTTTTGAATATCGTATGGATGAGATTGCCAATTTAGCCAATAACGCACAAACTTTGATGAAAGATTATTTGTTAAAAGAATGGGGAAATATTAAATTTTCTGAAAGATTTATTTCTCTTATTACTCAGAAAAATAATTAATTTGTGTATTAAATAAAAAAATAAAGGTTTTATTTATTTGTTGATTATTTTTCCTTTTTTTAATTAAAACATGAAGATTGCCTTTCTAGCTTTTACATCAATACCAAAGTTAGGCGGAGCTCAGGTTTTTGCGTTTAATCTAGCTAAAATTTTGTCTCTGCATTCTCATCAAGTACACTTCTATTTACCGCGTAAGTATCACAATCTTGTAAGTCGATTACCTATAGATCAATCAATTAAATTCAAACCAATTCTTTTTTGTGAAAATTGGTTCTCTAGTTATGCTCCACGATTTATTTATTGGACTCTATTGCTTAGACAAATATTCCATCGTTATCAGGTATGGCAAGTAATAGGTGTTTATCCTGCTGGGTTTATTTCTTGTAAATTGTCAAATAGGGTTCCCGTTGTTCTTCGCGCTCATGGTGATGACATTCAGAAAGATGAATCTTTGAGTTATGGTATTAGATTGAATAGAATTATAGAAAAACAAATTGAATCCACTGTCAATGAGGTGACATGTTTGGTTGCTATAAGCAATACTGTAAGTGAGTGTTATAAAGAATTGGGAGTGTCTGAAGAAAAAATATGTCTGATTCCAAATGGTGTTGAAATTCTGAGATTCCGACAATCGATTGACAGAAAACAATTTAGATATCACTTAGGCATTTCTAATGGTGGATTAATGATTCTTAGTGTAGGAAGGTACCACAAAAAGAAAGGTTTTGAACTGGCTCTTGAATCGGCAAAAATTTTGCTACAAAAAGGACTAAAATTTAAGTGGGTGATAATAGGCAAGGGTGTAAATAAACTTAAGCCCCTAGCAATTAATCTAGGAGTAAATAACGTTATATATTTACTTGAGAAAGTTGGTTCTATACAAAATAGAGAGTCTAAAGATTCATTTCAGGTGCCTTCCAGGCACCTAATAGATTTTTATAGATCAAGTGACATTTTTGTTCTTCCATCATTACTTGAGACATTTGGTATGGTTTTAATTGAAGCTATGGCAGCCGGTACTCCTGTAATTACAACGGAAGCACCGGGCTGTCGTGATGTGGTGTCCCATGAATATGATGGTCTTCTTGCTGCACCTGGTGATCCAATTAGTCTTGCTGATAATATTGAGAAATTAATAATTGATGTCAAACTTAGGCGGGAACTTTGTTCTAATGCTTTGATGAATGTAAAAAAATATGATTATTCAGAAATCGCTAATCAATATATGAACCTTTATTCAGAATTAGCTGGAAAGGATAAATACTGTTCAGAATAACATAGAATTATTTTATTGAAAAGATCAATGTTATATTTTACACATTGACCGATAAACCGATAAAGTAATATGGGTATAATTCGATCAAGAGCGAAAATCATGCTAGAAGCTAAAACTCAGGGAGTAGATTTTTCGTCAACATTGACTCTTGGAAGACAAAAAAACAATATGACACAAAGAGAATTAGCGTATCTGCGAAAATCATACGGTATAGATCCTCATCCTGATTCAAATAAGTTGTTAAAGTATAGATCCTATGCTGATTTATTCTTTTTGCATTATCTGTGTGTGAAGAAATTATCGGTAATTGATTATTCCGATTATGAAAATGCTGATATTATTCATGATATGAATCAGCCAGTTCCTGAGTCTCTTTGGGAATCATTTGACGTTGTTATTGACGGAGGTACTCTTGAACATATTTTCAATTTCCCTACAGCTATAAAAAATTGCATGATGATGGTTAATAAAGGTGGCAGTATTTTCATATTTTCAATGGCCAATAATCACTGTGGACATGGATTTTACCAGTTTAGTCCAGAGCTATTTTTCAGAGTATTTGAAGAGAATAATGGATTTAATATTAGAAGCGTGGTTCTAGTAAAACATCCTTTCCCTGGAGCTGAATTGAGCCAAAGACAAGAATGCTACAAAGTTTCTGATCCAAAGATTATTGGGAGGAGATCTTCTCTAGTTTCCAGATCACCTCTGGGAATCATGGTGCACGCAATCAAAATAAGCGCAATGCCTATCTTCTTGAATTCCCCCAACCAAAGTGACTATACATCAAGGTGGGCTAATGAAAACGGTCGGGAGATTAGTGGAGGTGATAATAATAAGTTTAGACTATTCTTTAAACAAGTTTACTCCAAATTGCCTTTGAGAATCAGATTGTGGCTAAGTGGTTACAGACAGCTGTGGAAATTCAATCTTAGACGTGATATAGATTTCTATAATCCTTGGTGAAAATTGTAACGATCTGGTAAAAGAAGCAAAACGGTGCTAATTCAACTTATAATGTCAATCAAAACCTTTGGACTTTTATATACAGTCAGAATATACTATCGGCATCTTACAGCAATTATAATGAAACTAATTGATCGGAGATATATAACTAGAAAAGTACTTGATTTCAGGATGATTCTTGATCTTGAAGACAAAGGTATTTCAGGACAGCTTAACGTCAAAGGCTCAAGAGAAGAACAGTTATATACTGTACTGAAAGAGATAATCAAACGTGGGGATCATGTCATAGATTTGGGTGCAAATATTGGCTATTATCCTTTGATTGCTAGGAGTTTTGTGGGACGATCAGGTAAGGTTTATGCACTTGAACCATCACCTTCTAATTTTAGCTTGTTAAATCGTAATGTAATGTTAAATAACGCTACTAATGTCATAGAAACATTTCAATTCGGTGGGGGAGCCGAGCCTGGTAAGGTAAAATTTTATTTATCAGATAAATCTAATAATAATACAATGGTTAAGGAACTATATCGATTTGGGGGTCAACAAGATGATTTAATTGATTCATTGGAAGTAGATATAATTGATATGAGTTCTTTTATGATGGACAAGCCACCGATAGATTTGATTAGAATGGACATAGAGGGATATGAAGTAGAGGTTTTAGCGGGATTGAAATCATCTATCGAATCAGATTTATTCAAAGGGAAAATTGTTTTCGAATGTCATTGGCCTAAATATGATGATGAACATAACAACATGCGCAAGCAGCTTAAAATGTTATTCCAGAATGGTTACTATCCATCCATAATGACATCCAATAGTGAAGAAAGAGCGCGGTTTTTTGAAAGAGGCTATTCGGCCGAAACAATAGTAAGAACAAGTCTAACTAGGTTACAAGGTATTTACTATAATATCGAGCCTTCTGATGCGGAGTACTTTATTTGTGATGTTGGTGGTGTAAGAGATGTTGTTTTAGAAAAGAAGTGAGAGTGAATTGCATATTTGTTCTAACAATAATTCATAATGATTCGTTCTCTAATTAAGAAAGTATTGGATCGAGTTCGTGATTATATCTACCCCGATGGCAAAAAAGTTTTTATTGGAGGGGAATACAGTGCATATCTTGATTGGAGGTTTAGAGCCTATTCGGATTTTGGAGACCGTCATAACAAAGGTTGGGAATTGTGCATTAATAATTGTGCGGGGGCAAAAGTCTTTATTGATGTCGGGGCGCATATTGGACTGTATGCGGTTCCAGCAAGCATAATAATGTATCCTAATGGGGGCAAGGTCTATGCGTTTGAACCAAGTACCGTCAACCATGCTTATCTGGAGCGACACATTGAATTAAATAATATATCAAATTGCATTGTATCCAATTGTCTTTTAGGCGATGTTTGTGAAAAAGTTGAGTTTTATGAAGACTTAAAAAAGCCTAATCCATCGGGATCAAAAATATTATATAAGAAGCCTGATAGATTCACTAAAACAATTAAATATCAGACTACATTAGACACTTTTTGTGATGTGAATTCAGTAATTCCAGATATAATAAAAATTGATGTTGAAGGATCTGAAATTTCTGTCTTAAAGGGTGCCTTGGAAACTATAAACGAATTTAAGCCAATAATATTTTTAAGCGCGCATCCACATCACTTTGAAATGATGGGAATTGACGGTAAAGAATTACTTGAATTCATTTATGAAATGAATTACACTATCAAGACAATAACCAGTGAAAGTGTCAACAAGCTTAGTTTTGATGAATATTTTCTAGAACCCCAATAGTTTACGTTCCTATTTTATAAAATTCCAGTACCGGCATACCTGATATGTTCTACAGATGATATTTAGATTGCTTAGGAGTATCTATTTGATATTGAAGTTAAGAGGGTTTAGATACATCTTTTACGTTTTACTATGCTCCTTCCCTCAAAATATTATAAGGAGAGGGTACATTTGCATTGCGGATAATGTTGCATCTACAGGAGTATTCAAATGGTTTCTATCTATAATTATGATAAACTTATTTATCCTATGGATAATAGCCAGTATAGTAACTGGTGAGTGGGTATTGAATTTGGGAATTATTCTTGCTTTGATTATTCTTGGATTCTTTTTTAGATATTTTTTCATGATTATTAATCTGAAATGGATGCTAAAAGAAGCTCTGAGTAAAACAAAAAGGGTAATGAAAGAAGGAACTTTTCGGTTCACTTCAATCGCTGATTTACCTATTACAAATGATGACAAGAATCGTCTTCAATATCTGAATACACAAACTTCAGAAATAGAGATGGGAATTCTCGACAGAGATGGTAGAGTGCTAGATCTCTGCGGTGCTCTATCATTCATGAATTGTGTTTCAAGAGATGAATTTATACCGAAAGATCGGTTCCAAATAAGCATTGTTATTAATAAAGGAAAGATTTTGATAAAAAAGTCTTTCGGAAAAGATCGTATCTCTTTTATTAAAGAAGCATTTTTCCTAACCAAACTTTCGAGTACAATAAATGTTCCAGCTATTTGGGAACTAGTCCCGCATCAGAACATAATCTACATGAATTTAATCATAGGTAAATCTATACAAGAAATCCTAGCGCAAACAGGTGTAATCATAAGATACTCTGATATTATTAGGGAGTCTTCATATAAACTCTTATCTGGAAGTGAAGCAAGTAATGTTGTTGACGAAAGTGTTAGAAAAAATATTACACAGGTTATTGATGAAAGAATACTTTGTTCGGTGGATCAACAACTCGATATCGCTCATAAATCTGGTGTAGTAGGAGTATATCTAAAGCCCGGAAATATCTTAGTTCAAGATGACACTTCAACTCCATTTTTAATCGACTTTCATACGGCAAGATTTTTTAGAAAAAAAGGTTTCGTATTTAATTTATTAAGAGATCAGGATCGTATTCAGTACAATCGCAAATGTGGTAGAAAACTGATTACTGAAAAATCAGCAAGTAATGATATTCGGCAGGTTAATCATGAATGGTATGCGCCAATAGACTTTGGCTATGGTTTAACTAAAGGAGCTTTTTGGAGTGTAAAGTCCGGTATGGGTCGATGGGAAGTTTTCATTAAAGAAAATTTACCGGATCTTAAGGATAAGAGAGTACTTGATTTAGGATCAAATAACGGGTGTTTACCATTAATGATGCTCAGAAAAGGAGCATCTGAAATTATTGGTATGGAGTTATCTAGGGAGTTTTTTAAGCAGTCTCTGCTTGTGCATGAATTGTTCCAATGGCGAAATATGCAAGAATATACATTTAAAGCACTTAATACCGACATGTATAGCATAATCAATTCAGATTTGGGAAAGTTTGATATGGTTACGTCATTTTGTACTCTCTACTACCTAAAGGAGCCACAAATGGAAGCGGTGGTAAAGAGGGCTTCAGAAATTTCCCTGCTCATGGTTATTCAGGCGAACACAATGGCCGGTTCGACTTGGGATTCTGATAAACCAAGAAGGGCTTCTGTTGAGTTCTTGAAAAATTTATTGGAGAAAAATGGATTTCCATACGTGGATATTAAATCCCCACCATTTAGTACTAGACCTCTTTTAATTGGGGTTACATAATCCTATAATTCTTTTAATAAGAAGCTGCTTAATACAGATTATATGCTTTATAGAAAGTTAGGTTTCGAGGGTATAATATGTCGTATTCTGAAAATATAAAAAACATAAGAGACCTTTCTAGTAATGACATTTTGGACTATGGTTATAAGGCTGTTAGGTTGGGTTTACTAATGCAGAAAGGATTTATAGTTCCTAATGGTTTTTGTATAAGCACTCGCGCTTTCAATAGGTATTTTGAAAATATGAAGGGACTTAGAGATTCAAATAAGTCGTTTGCAGTTAATACAGAGGATTTAATGACTTTCGTAGCAAGGCAGAACATAAGTCAATCCTTGCTTTCAAACATAAAAGATAGAACAAAATCTCTTATCGATTCAGGAGCCAACTCATTTGCTGTGCGATCATCAGCTACAGGTGAAGACTCTGATGATCACAGTTTCGCGGGTTTGTATAAGAGTTTTTTAGATCTTAAGACATTAGAAGAAATTGCTGAAGCAATTAAGTTGGTGTGGTTATCAATATGGGATAATTCAGTGATTGAATATAAGAAACAGATAAATTTGAACGGGGGAGTTAACTGTGATCCCGAAATGGCAGTAATTGTTCAAGAAATGATCGATTCGAAGTTTGCAGGAGTGTGTTTTACAAAAAATCCCCTGGCTCATGATAATTTTTGTATGATAGAGTTTACTCAAGGAACAGCTGAACGACTAGTTGACGGTGGTAGTCCTGGCTCAAGAGTCTTAATAGACAGGTCATCATTGAGGATTCATAGCACTCTCTCTAATAGTGTAATTAAAGAAAACTTGGACTTAGAGAGGGTAGCAAAGATTGGTATACAGATCGAAAAAATCTTTGGTTCTCCTCAAGATATCGAGTGGTGTATAGATCCTCAAGATCAAATTTGGATTCTTCAGTCACGGTCTATTACTAGCAAATCTATAAATAGTATGCCCAAGGCTAAGATAAACGAATGGCAACTGATGTATAATGAACCATTTTCTATGCTTGGTTGCGATCTTGCTATTAATAGACACATTGCATGGGTTGATGCAATCAATAAATTCTACTTTATTTCTATAAAACCAAAATTGAAGTTAACCGGACCCCTCATATACTGCAAGGAGCCATTGTCAGGAGTAAATTGGTTTACTAGACTATGGTTGAGAATCGTGGATATCATGTTCTTGATTAATTACCGCCACGTATTATATACCTACACTAGAGAAACTTTACCTAGATACAATAATTTATTAAGTGATATTCAAGAGCGCTATACTCTTTCGACATCCCTCGATAAACTAGCTGATTACCTCGATAAAGCCATATTTATTTATATTGATTTCCAGATCAAGAGTTTCGCAATTGGAAAAACTGCTCAAACTGCCCTCAATGTGTTTTCACGTTATATTCGATTTACATTAGATGAGAAAGATCATCAAGATCCATTGCTGTATATTACCTACAGGAACCCAACGATTTGGAGGGATGTCACTCTTGAGAAGTTATTGTTGAAAATTAATAATTATTTGGGTTCGAAATCCACAAAAGTAATTTCTTTCTCAAAACTGAGTGAAATACTAAAAAAAGATTCAACAGGAAGGAAGTATCTCAAAAATTTAGAAACATTTCTAGGAAAGTATAGCTATCTCTGGGCGGATAGATATCCACGAGATCCAGGGTGGAAGTTAGATGAGAGGAGACTTAATTCAACAATTGAGAAAGGATTACAGCTTTCGGAGAATGAAAGTCTTACTGCCTCAATAAAGATAAGGGAAAGAGAAGTAAAACAAGCCTTGAAGCGATTAGAGAAAAATTTCATTCGACTTACTTTTGGGAGATTTAGACTATCAATATTCAAACTGTTATTATTCAAGGTGAACTGTTTAGCAGGGTATAAGGAGCAGCGAAATTTGTTTCTTTACTCAGTGAATATGATGATTAGAACGATTGGTCTAGAAATTGGGCGAAAGCTAGTAATAAAAGGTGTATTGTTATCTCAAAACGACATTTTCTACCTAAAACAAAGTGAGATTTCAAAAATTTGCTTGGAAAAGCAATCGTGGAAATATTATCAAGAAAGAATTAAAAAGAGGAAGAATCTATTATCCAAAATCAGAGAAAACGGTATTCCCAAAGAAATTCATTTCTCATCATTTAGGCGGAATGGAATCAGAACATCAAACAGATTTTACGGTACTGGATGTAGCACCGGGTTCGCAAAGGGTAAAGTGAGAATCATATTGAATGGGAATAGCCTTAGTTCATTAAAGCAGGGCGAAGTAGCTGTTTGCTATAATTTTCGTCCAGCATGGAGCATAATACTCGGGCGAATAGCTGGTTTAGTGGTTGAAGAAGCAAACGTACTTTCGCATGGTGCAATTTTAGCAAGAGAGTATGGAGTACCTGCTGTTGTGAACATACCAGGAATCACTGAATTTTTAGAAACCGGAAACAACATTACACTTGATGGATCTAGTGGGTTTGTGATGTTATTGTCGAGTTGATTGTATAATCTTACTGTTCAAATAGAATCTGAGTCTGCATTTTTGCCATACTGATTCATCTACTTAACGCGACCATCTGTGAATTTTAGATCACAAACTAACCAAGCCGTTATCGATAAACCAGATAAACGACCCAGTTTTCTCATATTAACCGGTGGTTTTGAAAAGGGTGGGGCTGAACGTAGGATGGTAATATTAATAAAACACCTATGTCGAGAAGGCTTTAACATTCATATAGGAGTCTTTTCTAAGCAAAACTGTACTATTAAGAACAAGCTTCCTTACATTTCTGTAACTTACTTAGGAAGTAGAGGAATGATACCACTTGTAACAATTCTTAAGGTATTAAAGTTAATTTCTTCGACGCAACCAGAAATAATTTTTAGCAATTTACGACAAGTTAATATAATCGCAGTATTGGCTAAAATTTTATCATTTTCCAATAAGATTGTATTTCTACTAGGAGTATCGAATAATCCAAATTATCATCCAAATCCATTATTTACCCGCCTGTTATATAAATATGCCAATCGATTGATTGCAAATTCTCATGGCACTAAGAATTATCTTTGCAATGAATGGGGTCTAGATGAAAAGAGTATTCATGTCATACACAATGGTGTAAACTCAAATGAGATAACATCCTTAGCCGAGGATGATACTCTATTTGAATGGTACAAGGAATCATTGCCGATCATAATTACGGTTGGTCGATTATATCCTCAGAAGAATCATGCATGTTTGATCAAAGCGTTTTCCATTGTCAGTAAAGAAATTGAATCTCGTTTGATTATCATCGGAGAAGGCCCACTGCAACAAAGTTTAGAAAAATTAGCAAGAAGTGTAGGTGTAGCTGAGAATACTTGGTTTGCAGAGTATCAAATCAATCCTTATAAATTTCTTTCTAGGTCATCTCTTTTTATTCTATCATCTGAGTGGGAAGGATTTCCAAACGTTTTGTTGGAAGCAATGGTATGCGGAGTTCCGGTAATTTCAACTGACGTTGATTTTGGACCAAGGGAAATCATTAACCATGGGAAAACCGGTTTTCTGGTTCCAAATGATGACCCAGTAGCTCTTGCAGATCAGATACATTACATACTTAAGAATAGAAGTGAGGAGAATATTAAAGTAATTATCAATAATGCTAGAAAAAAGGTTGAAGCAGAATTCAGTTTAGAAGAGATGGTAAAGAAGTATCAAGAATATTTTGTAGGTGTTTACAATAATCATTATGCGGAGTATCATTCAAGATCTAAAGTATGATGAAGAATACGGTTCAAGACATATCAATTTTTTCCATTCTTTGAATAAAACATCAAAGCTTCTACTTTTTCCAGGATTATTGATAATTATCGTAGCTTCTATAAGACAACATTATAGTTGAATCTAGTTCAATACTTGATTTATTTCTCAGACCACGCTCTAGCTGATCCGGGT
>CEPV01023917.1_pt1 | contig 15228 bp, 14 predicted proteins | sample 530451 | NCBI WGS metagenome assembly CEPV01 (sample SAMEA2620097, study PRJEB7988) | marine metagenome | isolation source: saline water (ENVO:00002010), including | reverse complement strand
TCCAGCGAAAAAATGGCTCCCGCCAAAGCCGTAACCTGAATGAGTTTAGACCCTAATACCAAGGATCGGTGATAATGAGCCACCCCCCACGCTATACCCTGTTCGAAGATCGCGGCCTGTTGGCGGTCGGAGGTGTTGACCGCGTAACCTTTCTACAAGGGCTGGTTTCCAACGACATCGAGAAAGCTGGCCCGGATCGCGCCGTTTACGCCGCGCTTTTGACGCCGCAGGGAAAATACCTGCACGATTTTTTCGTCGTCGGCCTGGACGATGCGCTGCTTTTGGATTGCGAGCGGGCGCGGCTGGAGGATCTAAAAAAGCGGCTTTCGATGTTCAAGCTCCGCGCCGACGTGACCCTGGACGATCGATCCGACGACTTCCGCGTTGCCACCCTTTATGGCGTTGGCGCCGGGGAAGCACTTGGACTTTCCGGCGATGCCGGCTCGGCGGCGGCCTTCGGCGGCGGCATTGCCTTTATCGACCCGCGTCTGAAAGATGCCGGCGCGCGCGCCGTTCTTCCCGTCGAAGGCGCCGGAAAAACCCTGGAAGAAGCCGGTCTCAAAGTCACGGATGCCCCTGAATACGACCGCTTGCGCCTGCAACTGGGCCTGCCCGACGGCAGCCGCGACCTGGTGGTCGAAAAATCGACCCTGTTGGAGAGCGGTTTCGATGAGCTCAACGGCGTCGATTGGGACAAGGGCTGCTACATGGGCCAGGAACTGACGGCCCGCACCAAGTACCGGGGGCTGGTGAAAAAACGCCTGGTGCCGGTGATTTTCGACGGTCCGCCGCCGGCGCCGGAAACTCCGGTTATGCTGGGTGAAAAAGAAGCGGGGGAACTTCGGTCTTCGCTGGCGGCCGATGATGGCGGTATTGGTCTTGCTCTGCTGAGGCTCGACTCCATGGCCGAGGCCGACGAGACGGAAACGGCGCTGAAAGCCGGCGCCGTCACCGTAACCCCCGCCAAACCCTCGTGGATGGCGATTTAAGGGCAACTTGGCGTCCGTCCTGCGCCATAATGGGCGTCATGACCGCTATCGTTCCCGACCAAGACCTAGCCCAGGCCATCGAGACCCTCAAGCGTTCCCAGGCGATGCTGGAACCCGTCCTGGCCAGTTTCGAGCGACGCCTTCGGCAGTTCGGCGCCGACCCCAAAAGCGCGTTCTGGAAAAACAAGGAATGGCAGACCCGGCGTTATGACATCCTGAGCCGGCTGTTCGATGACGCCGACCGCCAAGGCGGCGTCACCATCACCGATTACGGCTGCGGCTACGGGGCTTTTTTCGATTACCTGCAAGACCGCCCGGTGATGGACGCAAGCCGCTATATCGGCATCGACATGTCGGCGGCCATGATCGCCGAGGCCGAAGCCCGCATCCGGGACCCGCGCGTCTCCTTACGGCGCCACCTGATCGCCACCGAAGACGCCGATTACACCTTTGCCTGCGGCACCTACAACATGAACCTGGGCGCCGACAGGGACGAATGGGCGGCCTACGTCAAAGCCAGCCTGTCCCAGCTATGGAGCAAAACCAGGAAGGCGCTGGGGTTCAATATGCTGCGTTCGGACACGCCCGAGAAATACCCCGGGTTTTTTTACGCCGACGGCCGGGAATTTCTGGAATTCTGCAAGCGAACCTTAAGCCCCGACGTCGCCTTCACCGACGATCGGCCGTTGCCCGACTGGACCATTTTCGTGCGCCGTTAGGCGACGTTGGCGGCGATTTTTTCCGCCAACATGCCGATATCGTCGATGTCGCCGGGAACCAGTTCCCAGTTCATGGTCAGGCCGTCGTCCATGGTCCGCGGGATGACGTGGACGTGCAGGTGAAACACCGACTGTTTGGCGCCCGGGCCGTTGGCCTGGACGATGTTGATGCCGTCGGGCTTTAACGTCTTGTGCACCGCTTCGGCGATACGCTTGGCGCCGGCGAATGTCTTGCCCACCCATTCCGAAGGCGTTTCGAGAATGTTCTTGGAGTGGTGCTTCGGAATCACCAGGGCGTGGCCTTCGGCAATCGGGTTGACGTCCATGAAAGCCAGGATGTCATCGTCTTCGAAGACCTTGAAACAGGGAATCTCGCCGCGAAGGATCTTGCAGAAAATGCAGTCTTCGTCCAGGTGTGCCTCGTCGGCCATGACCGGCGCCTCCTTTAAAGCCCAGCCAAGCTGACCCGTGGCCCGAACCCTGTCAAGGGGACCGCCCGGCAACCCATTGCAATCAAACATTCAACGATTGACATATGTCTTCCAATCGGGTTTGTTGGCCGACCTTTTGAAATCCTTTTGGCTGGCAGGGGCTGCCAACGATGGTTCCGCCGGCCTAATTAATGAGAGCCGGAGTACAAAAAAATGACCGAGCAAACGAGCGAACAAAGCAAAGGCTTCAAGATTCCGGTCTGGGTGTTGTTGGTCGGCGCCTTCGCCATCCTGATCGCTGTCGGGATTGCGACGAGCTAACGGCCAAAGCCTTAATCAAAAAGAACCGGCGGCGGATTTTTCAATCCTGCCGCCGTTTTTACGTCCGCGTCTTTTCCATGACGCCAGGGTCTATGACCCCTCCTCTTTGCGGAGCGCCGCCTGCGCCGCCGCCAGCCGGGCGACCGGCACCCGGTAGGGCGAGCACGACACATAATCCAGCCCCAGTTCCTGAAAGAACAAGACCGACGCCGGATCACCGCCGTGTTCGCCGCAGATGCCCATCTTCAGGTCCGGGCGCGCGGCCCGGCCGCGCTCGGCCCCGATCCGCACCAATTCACCCACCCCTTGCTGGTCGATGGTGGTGAACGGGTCTTCGGGCAAGATTCCGATCTTGTGGTAGGGCTCCAGGAAGGTACCGGCGTCGTCGCGCGAAAACCCATAGGTCATCTGGGTCAAATCGTTGGTGCCGAAACTGAAGAATTCGGCCGCCTCGGCGATCTCGCCGGCCAGCAGGGCCGCACGCGGCAGTTCGATCATGGTGCCGGTCATGTAGGACAGTTCCTGGCCGGTGGCTTCCATGACTTCCCCGGCAACCCGGTCGATCAGTTCCTTCAGGATGTCGAACTCGGCACGCACCGAAACCAGGGGGATCATGATTTCAGGCGCCACCGGGACGCCGGCCTTGGTGACTTCGGCGGCGGCCTCGAAAATGGCGCGCGCCTGCATTTCATAGATTTCGGGGTAGGTGATCCCCAACCGGCATCCCCGGTGCCCGAGCATGGGGTTGGATTCGTCCAGTTCGACCTTGCGGATCCTGACTTCCTCCCTGGTCATGCCGGCGGCTTCGGCGACCTCGGTCATGTCTTCCACCGTATGGGGCAGGAACTCGTTCAAGGGCGGATCGAGCAGCCGGATGGTGATCGGCAGCCCATTCATGATGTGGAACAGTTCGACGAAGTCCTGGCGCTGATAGGGCAACAGGCGCTCGAGGGCGCGGCGGCGGTGGTCTTCCTCTTTGGCCAGGATCATCTCGCGCATGTGCACGATACGCCTGGGCTCGAAAAACATGTGTTCGGTGCGGCTCAGCCCGATCCCCTCGGCCCCGAACTTGAGCGCCGTTTCCGCGTCGGTGGGGGTTTCGGCGTTGGCGCGAACGGCCATGGCGCGCACCTCGTCGGCCCATTCCATCAGGGTTTCGAAATCGCCGGTCAGCTCCGGCTGGATCATCGCCACCGCGCCCTTCATGACCTCTCCGGTGGAGCCGTCGACGGTGATGACATTGCCTTCCGAAAGTTCGACGTCGAGCGCGATCAGCTTCTTGGCCTGTCTATCGACGCGTAGATCGCCGGCGCCGGAAACGCAGGGAATCCCCATGCCGCGGGCGACGACGGCGGCGTGCGACGTCATGCCGCCACGGGTGGTCAAAATTCCCTCGCTGACGTGCATGCCGCCGATGTCCTCCGGCGACGTTTCCATTCTCACCAGAATCACCTTTTCGCCGCGCCTGGCCCAGGCCTCGGCGTCGGCGGCGGAGAAAACCATGGCGCCGGTCGCCGCGCCGGGGCTGGCGGGAAGGCCCCGGCCCAGCAGATCGCGCTCGGCCTTGGGGTCAAGGGTCGGATGCAGAAGCTGGTCCAACTGCGCCGGGTCGATGCGTTCCATGGCCTGTTTCCTGTCGATCAAGTCCTCGGCAACCATGTCGACGGCGATCTTCAACGCCGCCTTGGTGGTTCTCTTGCCGGCCCGCGTCTGCAGCATCCACAGCTTGCCGCGCTCGACGGTGAACTCCATGTCCTGCATGTCGGTGTAATGCCGCTCAAGCCGGCCGCGCACCTCTACCAAGTCGGCGTAGATATCCGGCAGCGCGCTTTCCATGGAAGGAAGGTTCGATCCGGTGGCCGATTTTTCCGCCTCGGTCAGCGGCTGCGGGGTGCGGATTCCGGCAACCACGTCTTCCCCTTGGGCGTTGAGCAGGAATTCCCCATAGAAGCTGTTGTCGCCGTTGGAAGGGTTGCGGGTGAAGCAGACGCCGGTGGCGCAGTCGTCCCCCATGTTGCCGAAGACCATGGCCTGAACGTTGACCGCCGTGCCCCAATCCGACGAAATGCCGTGCAAGCGCCTGTAGGTGACGGCGCGTTTGTTCATCCACGAGCCGAAAACGGCGCCGACGGCCCCCCAAAGCTGATCCGCGGGGTCCTGGGGGAAGGGCTTGCCGGCCACGTCCTCGGCCTTGGCCAGGTAGTCCTCGACCAGGGCCTTGAGGTCACTGGCCCCGAGATCGGTGTCCAGGTCGGCCCCGCGGTCGGCCTTCCGGTCTTCCAGCAGATCCTCGAAGTGGTGGTGATCAACGCCCATCACCACGTTGCCGTACATCTGGATGAAACGGCGGTAGCTGTCATAGGCGAACCGTTCGTCGCCGCTGTCCCTGGACAGTCCTTCGACGCTATCGTCATTGAGGCCGAGGTTGAGGACGGTATCCATCATCCCCGGCATCGAGGCCCGCGAGCCGGAGCGCACGGAAACCAATAACGGTTTTTCGGCGCTGCCTAACTGGCGCCCGAGCGCCGTTTCGATCTTCTTCAACGCCCCTTCGACGTCCTTCTCCAGCCCCTTGGGATAGGCGTTGGCGTTTTCGGTGCAATTGGCGTTTTCGGTGTAATAGGCGCAGACCTCGGTAGTGATGGTAAAACCGGGCGGCACCGGCAGGCCCAAACGGCTCATTTCCGCCAGATTCGCCCCCTTGCCGCCCAAAAGCTCACGCATGTCGGCGGCGCCTTCCGCCGCGCCGGCGCCGAATTCGTAAATCCACTTGCTCATCGCTCGCCGCCTTCGATTTTCGAGAAATCGGCGACGGCATCCAGCGAAGAACTGATTTCATATAAAAGCCGGAGCCTGTTTTCTCTCAATGCCTCATCCCCGCAGTTGACCGTTACGTGGTCGAAAAAATCATCAACCGGTTTCCTTAACCCGGCAAGCAGACCCATAGCAGCGAGGAAATTTTCGTTTTTTAGGGCTTCGGCGATATTGGGGGCGGTGCTTTTCAGTTTCTTGTGTAAACTCTTTTCTTCCTTCAATTCCAGGAGCTTCTCGTCCACTTCACTGTCGTAGCGCTTACCGTCATTCGTCTCCTCGATGCGGACGATGTTGGCGGCGCGTTTGTAGGCCGTCAGCAAATGGCCTCCGTCTTCAGTGTTTAAAAATTCGGCCAACCCATCCACCCGCGCCAGCAGCCGCACCAGGTCGTCCTCGCCGCCCTGTGAGAAAACCGCGTCGACATGATCGTGGCGGACGCCTTTTTCGCGCAGATGCACCTTCAGCCGGTCGGCGAAGAAGGCGAGCAGGTTATCCGCAAGAACATCCGCAGAACTAATTTTGTGTACTTGTTTCACCTGAAAACTAAACCCATTTTTGGTAACCGTTTTTGGGCCTATTGGAACACGCACTATACCTTTTTCAACGGGGTCTTCTAATAAAGCATGAGTCTTGTTGATCACATTTTTCAGCCCCATTCGTAATCCATTCTCCACAATCAACCTTATGACGCCCAAGGCGGCGCGGCGAAGGGCGAATGGGTCTTTCGAGCCGGTCGGTTTCTCGCCGATGGCGAAGAAGACGACAAGGGAATCGATCTTGTCGGCCAGGGCGACGGCAACATTTGTAGGATTGGAGGGACATTCGTCATTGGGCCCCCGGGGCGAATAATGCTCGGCGATGGCGGCAGCGACTTCGGGCTTTTCGCCGTCATTGAGGGCGTAGTAGCGGCCCATGACGCCTTGCAGTTCCGGAAACTCGGCCACCATGCCGGTGGACAGGTCGGCCTTGGCCAACCGCGCCGCCCGCCTGGCGACGGCGGCATCGGCGCCGCAATATTCGGCCACCGTGCCGGCCAGTTGTTTCATGCGCCGGACCTTGTCGTGGACGGAGCCCAGCTTGGCATGGAACACCCGGCCCTTGAGCGCGCCGGCCCGCGAGTCCAACGTCTCCTTCCGGTCCTGGTCCCAGAAGAACTTGGCGTCGGCCAGGCGCGCCTTGAGCACGCGCTCGTTGCCGGTGACCACCGCCTTGCCGCGGTCTTTGGTTTCGGTGTTGGCGACGACGATGAATTTGGGCGCCAGCTTTCCTTTTCTTTTGAGGAGGGTGAAATATTTCTGATGGTGGCGCATGACCGTGGTCAGGACTTCCGGCGGCAGGTCCATGAACGCCTTGTCGATGGACCCCATTTTCACCACCGGCCATTCGACCAGCCCCGCCACCTCGGCCAGCAGGCCGGGATCGTCCTTGAGCTTCAGCTTCGCCTTCTTGGCCAGCTTTTGGGCTTCTTTTTCGATGATGGCGGCACGCTCGGCCGCATCCAGCACGACGTGGTTTTTCAGAAGCTTGGCCTTGTAGTCCTTGAAGCTGCGGACCTTGAACGGCTTCGGCGCCATGAACGGGTGGCCCTGGGTGGTGTTGTCTGCATGCAATGGCCCAACCCTTGGGTTCTCTTTTTTGACAAACTCTCCCCAAACGAAATCAACCGGCTTTCCATCAAAGATTACGAGAATGCTGCGCAACGGTCTGACCCAGGGCAAAAGCCCAGAAGCCCATCGCATTGATTTTGGCCAATGGAAGTCCGCCAAAGTTTCATGAAGAATTTCGATAATAATGCTAGCTGTCTTAACGCCCTTCTGCTTGACCACAGCGAAGAAGAACTCCCCCTTCTCCGTCTCGCGCTTTTCGACCTTGGCGCCCTTCGGCAGCGAGCCCTTGAAGCCCGCGACGGCTTTTTTCGGCGCGTCGATGCGGGGGCCGCGTTTTTCATCGGACTTTGCCGCCAGCTTTTCCGGCAACCCGTCAACCACCAGCGCCAGGCGGCGCGGCGTGACAAAGGCCTCGGCGCTCTCGAACTCAAGCCCGGCCTTTTTCAGCCCTTCACAGACGAGCCGCTTCAAATCGTCCGCCGCCTTGGCCTGCATGCGGGCCGGAATTTCCTCGCTCAGCAACTCCAGTAGAAGCTCGGCCATGGCCTAGGAGTCCTCTTTTCCCCTGTCCGGGCTACCGCCCGTCCCCGCCTCTTGGCCCCCCTGGGATTTTAGCCACGCCTCGCACGAACCCTTGGCCAGGGCGCGGACGCGGGCGATATAGGCGGCGCGCTCGGTCGCCGATATGGCGCCCCGGGCGTCGATCAGATTGAACAAATGGCTGGCCTTCAGGCATTGGTCATAGGCCGGCAACGCCAGGCCGGCCTCCAGCGCCCGGCCGCATTCGGCCTCGGCGTCGGCGAAGTGGCGTTTCAGCATCTCGGTGTCGGCGACCTCGAAGTTGTATTTTGAATGTTCCTTCTCCGCCTGCAGGAAAACGTCGCCGTAGGTCTTGCCGCCCTTTTTCTTCTTCTTCGCCACCCCGTCCCAGTCCAAGTCATAGACGTTGTCGACCCCCTGGATGTACATGGCGAGGCGTTCCAGCCCGTAGGTCAACTCGACGGAAACGGGATCGCATTCGATGCCGCCGACCTGCTGGAAATAAGTGAACTGGGTGATTTCCATGCCGTCGCACCAGACTTCCCAGCCGAGGCCCGAGGCGCCCAGGGTCGGGCTTTCCCAGTCGTCCTCGGCGAAACGGATGTCATGAAGGTCGGCAATGATGCCGAGCGCGGTCAGGCTGTCCAGGTAAACCGCCTGCACGTCGTCGGGTGACGGTTTGAGGATCACCTGGAACTGGTAATAGTGCTGCAGCCGGTTGGGGTTGTCGCCGTAACGGCCGTCGGTGGGCCGGCGCGACGGCTGCACATAGGCGGCGTTCCAGGGTTCCGGGCCCAAGCAGCGCAACGCCGTCGCCGGATGGAAGGTGCCGGCGCCGACTTCCATGTCGTAGGGCTGCAGGACGATACAGCCCTGCCCGGCCCAAAAGGTCTGAAGGCTGAAAATCAGTTCTTGAAAACTGGGCGGGTTATCGGTGGCAGCGGCCATCGTGCCGGGGCCTTTTTTGGAATTATTGTGCGGTAGCAAAATTACCGAGCGCCCGGGGGAGGGTCAAGTGGAGTCCCCAGGGGAAATTCAAGGCCGAACTCAGCCCGGATAGGGGCACTCCGCCTTGCCGCACGACTTTGCCCCCGTGGCGGCGACGAAGGCGCCGCAAGCAGGGCATTCCACCATCTCCTCGGCGGCGCCGGAAACGCCGCCACCACTTGAACCGGCGTTCCCGGCCTGGCGGCGGAGCCTGTCCCTGGCTTCGCGGTCGCGGACTTCCTTCATCCGGCCGACCCACTTGAAGCCGTACCAGACGGCGAAGATGGCGGCGACGGTGAACAGGAGTTTCTGAATGCTGAAACCAAACATGGCCGCCTTTCTAGGGCCCGGCGGTTGAGGGGTCAAGGCGCCATTCGGCGGCGCAACCGGCGGCGGCGGAGCGGTTTCCGGCTAAAGCCCGAAGCGGTTCCAGATCAGGCGTTCCTCGATGGCGGCGATGGCGGAAGCGGCCCAATCCTCGGGCGCCGCCGCGATCCCTGGCGCGATCCCCGGCGCGATCCCCGGCGAACCGCCGAAGGCCGCGGAAAAACCGAACCGGCGGCGCCAGAAAGGCGTTTTGCCGTCAACGCGTTTGAGCTTCACCTTGTCGCCGAACTTGTCGCGCATGACGGCGCTCAAATCGCCGATGCCGTCTATGAGGCCCATTTCCAGGGCCCGCGTCCCGGTCCAGAAGGTGCCCGAGAAAAGCTCCTTCTGCTTGCCCTTGAGCCGCTTGCCCCGGCGTTCGCGGACCATGGCCCCGAAGCTTTCGTGGATGTCCTTTTGAAGGCCTTTAAGATGCTTGATATCCGACGGCTTTTGCGGCTGGAAAGGGTCCAGCATCGCCTTCTTTTCACCGGCCGTATGCAACCTGCGCTCTACCCCTAAGCGCTTGATCAACCCGGTGAACCCGAAACCGCCCGAGACGACGCCGATGGAACCGATGATCGAACTTTCGGCGGCGTAAATCTCGTCCGCCGCCAGCGCCAGCCAATACCCCCCCGACGCCGCCACGTCCTCGGCGAAGGCATAGACGGGCACGTCTTTTTCCTCCGCCAGATCACGGATACGCTTGGCCATCAATGCCGACTGCACCGGAGAGCCGCCCGGCGAATTGACGGCCAGGGCCACCGCCTTCAAACGTCTGAGTTTGAAGGCGCGTTCGATGGCGTCCACGGTGCCGGCAAGCGTCAGGCCGCGGCGCAGGGGACCCAGGCGGCCGATGACGCCGTCGAAACGGAGCACGCCGACGACCGGCCGGGGTTCGCGGAATCGGTCGATGAACGAAAATTCGGGCATCACCGGGGAATCATAGACAATCGGGTCAACCCCGGCAATCAACGCCGCCTAGCAGGCTGCTGAAAAAGTGAATTTGCGGCAACAATCCTTCGACACGCTCGCTTGCGCTCGCGGCTCAGGATGAGGAGTTTTATTTCCCTATGCCTCACCCTGAGGAGGACCGAAGGTCCGCCTCGAAGGGGGATTGCTCGAAATCGTGGATTTTTCAGCAACCTGCTAAAGCGTTAGTGGCCCTGCATCACGAAGGATGGCTTCGGCTTCGGGGGTATAGCTTCCATCGTCATTGTGGAGGACCAGACCTTTGGCTATTCGGGTTTTTCCGGCTTCCCCTTTTCGGGCCTGGATAATCACCCTTTTGGCGCCTTCGCCGGCCTTTTTAGGCCACAAGGGGAATACCTTGGCCCCGCCGGCGCCTTTGGCCAGCCCTTCAACTACTTCGTCCTTGCGGTCGTAACGGTGGATGACGGTGACGGTTCCGCCCGCCCGCGCCATGGTCATGATAAACCGCAGCCAATCGTCGAGCCTGGCCCCGCTTTCGACCGTTGCCGCCCGCCTCGCCGCATCGGGGGACGGGTTGCCGCTTGCCGCCGCCAGATAAGGCGGATTGGCCATGACATGATCGAAGCCGCCGGGAGTCAAATCGGCGGGCGGCGACAGCAAATCGCCTTCGACGAAGCGGATGGATTGGGACAAGCCGCTTTCTTCGGCGCTCTTTGCCGCCAGTCCGATGAAGCCCGGCTCCAGGTCAAGACCGACAACGTGGACACCTTCGATGCGCGCCGCCAACGCCAACGCCGCCGCGCCGGTGCCGGAGCCCGCATCGAGGATCGTTTCTCCTGGCTGGGCGGGGACCGCCGCAGCCAGCAATATCGGGTCGATGGCGGTGCGGTAGCCGCCGGCCGGCTGCAGAATCGTCACCCGCCCGCCGAGGAGTCTGTCGCGGCTTATTCCGGAATCCGGCTCAGGCAACGGGGCGGCCGCCGGTGTGGATGATTTCGGCCTCGGCCAGAACTTGCCGTGCCCTGGCCAGATCCTCGGAGACGACCATAACCCGGCGCTGGATGGCCGAAATGCTGCCTTCCATGACGCTTGTGTGGGCGTCAAGCACCACGGCGTCGATGTTTTCCCCGGCCAGCCGGGTAATCAGCCAAGACAGCAACACCGGGTCGTTGGTGCGCATCAATTCCTCCATTGCCGAGGGTCTCCTGTTTTGCCGATACGCCAACGAGCTTGACCCCTTGGCTGTGCCGTTTCATGATTCACTTAATTCACGGGCCTATGCTCGGACTTGACACTCAAAGCGTCAAGCAACCTCGGAGGATTCACGTTGGGCATTGTCGTCAGTCTGGACGGTGACCGGGGCCGCAAGCCTTCGCTCGACCCCCTAAGTGAGTTGGTCGCCGAAGACCTCAAGGCCGTCAATGAGCTGATCGTCAAGCGCATGGACAGCCCTGTCAAATTGATCCCGCAATTGGCCGGGCATATCATCGCCGCCGGCGGCAAACGGCTTCGCCCGATACTGACGCTCGCCTCGGCCCGCATGTGCGGCTATTCCGGATCCCGCCATGTGGCGTTGGCCGCTTGTGTCGAGTTCATCCATACCGCCACCCTGCTGCACGACGACGTGGTCGACGAAAGCGACCTCAGGCGCGGTTTGGCGTCCGCCAATACCCTTTGGGGCAACAAAGCCAGCGTCCTGGTCGGCGATTTCCTGTTCAGCCGCTCGTTCGAGTTGATGGTGGAGGATGGATCGCTGGAAGTGCTGGGGATTCTGTCCAACGCCTCGGCGGTGATCGCCGAGGGCGAGGTGATGCAGTTGATCACCGCCAACGACACGGAAACCAGCGAAACGGCCTATTTGAACGTCATACAGTCGAAGACGGCGCAATTGTTCGCCGCCGCCTGCCAGATCGGCGCCGTCGTCGCCGCACGGCCGCGGGTCGAAGAGGAAGCGCTCGATTCCTTCGGCATGAACCTCGGCATCGCCTTTCAGATGATCGATGACGTGCTCGATTATTCGGCCAAGCAGGCGACGCTCGGAAAGTCCATCGGCGACGATTTCAAGGAAGGCAAGATGAGCCTTCCGGTGATCCTGTCGTTCAGGCGCGGCGATGACGAAGACCGGGCGTTTTGGCGCCGCACGGTGGAGGATCTTGATCAAAACGAAGGCGATTTCGAACACGCCCTGCACCTGATGGAAAAACACGACGCCCTTGAAGATTCCGTCGAACGGGCCCGGCACTATGGCGCCATCGCCCGTGACGCGCTTGGCATTTTCTCCAACGGGACGGAAAAAAGCGCTTTCAACGAACTTATCGATTTCTGCATCGAACGCGCCTATTGAGGCTGCTGGCGTGGCCCCGGGAAAGGTCTTGCCCGCCTTTCCTTGCCCGCGCTACTACTGGGCGCTATAACCGCCAGCGGCGAAGGGATTAATCCCTGAGCCAATAGCATTTTTAAGGATTTGTCGGGGCGTGGCGCAGTCTGGTAGCGCACCTCGTTCGGGACGAGGGGGTCGGAGGTTCAAATCCTCTCGCCCCGACCATTTCCAAACCCCGGTGGGCACGGAGGAAACCAGGGGGCAAGAGGTGCGCAACGCGATCATCGGTATCGTCATCGGCGTCGTTGTCGGCGTGGCCGTCGGCGCAACGGTCGTCGCGCCGAGACTAAACCCGGTCGGGAGCGAGGTTCCTCCCGGCATTTCGCCGAAAGCCAGGGCGATCCCGCCGGCGGCTGAAAAGACACTTCCCCCGGCGTCGCGGCAGGCTGAAAGATTGTCCGAAAAGGCGGTCGAAAAACCGGAAAAGAACAAGAGGCACCCCCCTTTCCCTGAACAAGTCGATGTGCCTACCACATCTGGGGCACTTTCTGGTGCGGCCTCTGAAACCCCACCGGGGGCTAAGGTTTCCGGTACCGGCAAGAGTGCCGAAAAAACTACCGACGCCGGGAAAACCGCCACCAAAAAGCCCGAAAAATTCAAGACCGATAACCCTGAGTTTCTTGCCGATTCCGAAACGCCTCAGGCGCCCCCCGCCCCGGTCTACACCCCGCCGCCGGCCGGGCCGAAAACCGTGTACCTGAAAATGGCCAGCGCCTACGCCAGCACCCTGCCGCAACTGGGGACACTTGCGAAAAGGCTTGATCGGGATATTTGGCGGGTTTCGGACGGCATGCTGGAAATCAAGTTTTACGAACCCGGCGCCTTGGTGCCGCCCTTGGAAATGTTCGATGCCGTCCGCGCCGGGGCCATCGACGCCGCCTTTTCCACGCCCGGGTTCTGGAGCAACAAGATTCCGGCCCTGCAATTGTTCGCCGCGGTTCCCTTCGGGCCGTCGGCAAAGGAATTCCTGGCATGGATTTATTTCGGCGGCGGCAAGGAACAATTCGAGGAAATTTATCATGCCAACGGCATTCACAGCGTCTTTTGCGGACTGATTGCCCCCGAGGCATCGGGGTGGTTCCGCAAACGCATTCGCACCGTCGAGGACCTCAAAGGTTTGAAAATGAGGTTCTTCGGCCTTGGCGCCAAGGTCATGCAAAGGCTGGGCGTCGCCACGACGCAGCTTGCCTCGGGTGACATCTTCGTCGCCTTTGAATCCGGCGCCATCGATGCGGCGGAGGTTTCGATGCCGGCCATTGATTTGAAACTGGGTCTCTACCGCATGGCCAAGAATTACTATTTTCCCGGCTGGCACCAGCCGGCGACGCTGTTTGAGCTGATGATCAACCTCAAGAAATGGCAGTCGCTGCCGGTGTCCGCCAAGGCCCAGATCGAGGCCGTTTGCGGCGATAACATCCGATACGGATTGGCGGCAGGGGAAGCGGGACAGTTCCAGGCCTTGAAAAAGCTGCAAGCCCAAGGCGTTGAAGTCCGCCGCTGGCCCGGCGAAGTCCTCGAAGCCCTGAACACGGCCTGGGCCGAGGTCGCCCGGGATGAAGCGAAGGCCGACCGGGACTTCAAGCGTGTCTGGGATTCGCTCAGCGCCTTTCGCAAGGAATACTCTATCTGGAATGAACTCAGTCTTCCGTATTAAACGGTTAACAACTCCTGTTTTTAGGGGTAATGGCCTCGGTAACGAAAAGGGATTTGTCCCGTGACCGTATGATTAAGGTCAGCGCCAAACCGGCTTGGGTTCCATAATATACAATCATATCAGGGACTTATGCCGTGCCATCCGTCACAGCAGAAGGGGTCTGCGGCTGGTTTTTCGATCATAATTTCACTAAATCTCTTTTCGGCCACTCTTATGGTTGCAAGGGCTTTGCCGTCCTCATATATAAAGGCGCAACTTTTTCGCAGATTCACTGTCTTTCAAGAGAGGCCCCTCCATGAGAAAAGAAAAATTTATCGCCGTGGCTCTGGCCGCCGCGATGGCCCTGGCAAGCGGTTCGGCAATGGCCGCCGGCGATGCCGCCAAGGGCGTCAAGGTTTTCAAAAAATGCAAGGCTTGCCATACCGCCAATAAGGGCGGAAAGCACAAGGTCGGCCCGAACCTTTTCGGCGTTGTGGGCCGCAAGGCCGGTTCCACCAGCTTCAAGAGATATAAGGGGCTGAAAGGCGCCGATTGGACATGGGACGAAAAACTTTTGAGCGAATTCCTGGCCGACCCGAAGAAATTCACCAAAGGCCGAGGTAAAAAAACCTCTTCGATGTCATTAAAGCTGAAAAAGAAAGACCAACGGGCCGACGTCATCACCTATCTGAAGTCGCTCAAATAGGCCTCTTTTGGCCGGGTTCCCGCCTGGAATCCGGTGAAAACGACAAAACGCCGCCGGTGCCCCGGCGGCGTTTTTCATCTCGCGGGCGCTCCTCTTGTGCTCCCCTGGGGGCGGGCGGGTCTTACAGCACCTTGCCCGGGTTCATGATGCCCTTGGGGTCGAGGGCCGCTTTCAGGGCCTTCATCAGGTCCAGTTCGGGGCCGGTTTTGTAACGCTTGAGGTCTTCGCGCTTCAAGGTGCCGATGCCGTGCTCGGCGCTGAAGCTGCCGCCCAGCTCGGCGACCAGGTCATGGACCATGCGGTTGACGCGTTGCCATTCGGCCAGAAAGGCATCGGCGTCCATGTCCTCGGGCTGGCTGAGGTTGAAATGGATGTTGCCGTCGCCCAGGTGCCCGAAGGCGACCGGCCGGACGCCCGGCATGTCCGCCTCGACCAGGGCCCGGGCCTTGGTCAGGAATTCCGGCACCCGCGACACCGGCACCGAAACATCGTGCTTGATGCTCGCCCCGGCGGCCGGCTGGGCTTCCGGCACGGCGTCGCGGAGGCGCCACAATTCCGCCGCCTGGGCGCCGCTGGCGGCGATCACGGCGTCGGCGACAATCCCTTGCTCCATGGCGCCTGAGAGGATTTCCTCCATCGTCTGCTTGAGGCCGCCGTCGCCGTCGCCGAACCCGGACAGCTCGATCAGCGCATAGCACCTGTGCGCCTCGGCAAACGGGTCGCGGACGCCTTCGACATGAGCCACGGCCAGCTCCAGGCTCCGGCGGTCGAGAAACTCGAACGCCGTCAGGGCGTCGGCGGC
>CEPV01068927.1_pt1 | contig 15250 bp, 17 predicted proteins | sample 530451 | NCBI WGS metagenome assembly CEPV01 (sample SAMEA2620097, study PRJEB7988) | marine metagenome | isolation source: saline water (ENVO:00002010), including | reverse complement strand
TGATTATCGCCGTCTTCATGCACATGATGTGGGAGCGCCTGGCCCTGGTTTACGCCATCGGCGTTCCGACCATAGCGTTGATGGTGTTTGTCTTCCTGATGACGAACGAGGCCGACAACACCTTCCTGTCGCGGGGCATATACTTCCTGGGACTCGGCGGCTCCTAGGGTCCAAACTCATTCAGGCTCCCGCCCCCAAGGGATTGCGCCTGGGTCGGGGACGCATGGGCGCTTCGTTGCCGCCTTTCATGGTCCATTGCCGGCCTTTGTTATGGTAACGTGACAATAACCGACCAAAGACGGCATAATCATGTATTCCCAACCGGCACTACGTTGACGCGGTCGATGATACAAAGACTGACAATCCTTGCGCCGATGACAGTGTTGTCGATTTTCGGCGCGGCCGGAAACGCGTTCGCCGGGGGACGTTCCGAGCCGTGGCAGATGTGGCTTCAGCCCGCCGCCTCGCCGGTCATGGAACGAATCACCGAATTCCATACCCTGTTGTTCATCATCGAGGTTTCCATCGTCATCCTGGTGCTGGGGCTATTGTGCTACATCATCGTGCGCTTCAACGCCAAGGCCAACCCGGTGCCCACAAAGACGACCCACAACACGTTGCTGGAGGTCGTCTGGACCGGGGTGCCGCTGCTGATCCTGATCGTCATCGCCGTGCCGTCGTTGAAGCTTCTGTATTATTCCGACCGCATCGAAAATGCCGAGATGACCCTCAAGGTTACCGGCAACCAGTGGTTCTGGTCCTATTCCTATCCCGACCACGGCGGCTTCGAGTTCGACAGCGTCATCGTCCCCGACGACGAACTCAAGGTTGGCCAGCCGCGGCTGTTGACGGTGGATAACGAGGTCGTCCTGCCGGCCGAAACCAACATCCGGCTGCTGGTCACGTCGGCCGACGTGATCCACGACTGGGCCGTGCCGGCGCTGGGGGTGAAGCTGGACACGGTGGCCGGTCGCATCAACGAAACCTGGCTCCGCATCAACAAGGAAGGCGACTATTACGGCATGTGTTCGGAACTGTGCGGGATCAACCATGCGTTCATGCCCATCCACGTCAAGGCCGTTTCCAAGGCCGACTTCCAGGCCTGGGTCGAAACGGCGAATAAGAAATTCGCCCGCACCGGCGGCCCGGCCCCTGTTCGCGTCGCCGAAACAGGGGACCCGAAAGGGGAATGATTGATGGCTGACCAGGTAATGGCGGCGCCCGGCGGCCACGGCCACGATCACGGCCACGGCCACCATCCGACGGGATGGCGGCGGTGGCTCTTTTCCACCAACCACAAGGACATCGGGACGATGTATATCGTCCTGTCGCTGGTCGGGGCCTTCGCCGGCGGCGCCATGTCGTTCTGGATTCGCCTCGAGTTGATGGACCCGGGCATCCAGTTCAACGTTTTCGGGGCCGGCGAAGAGGCGGCCTATTTCCAGTTCTACAACGTCCTGCTCACCGGACACGCCTTCATCATGGTGTTCTTCGTCGTCATGCCGGCGATGATCGGCGGTTTCGGCAACTGGTTTGTGCCGTTGATGATCGGCGCCCCGGACATGGCCTTCCCGCGCATGAACAACATCAGCTTCTGGCTGCTGGCCGCGGCCCTGGTGCTGTTGTTGGTCGCCGCCTTCACCCAGGGCGGCCCGGGCACCGGCTGGACCGTCTATCCGCCGCTTTCCAACACCGACTTCCACCCCGGCGCGGCGGTGGATTTAGGGATTCTCAGCCTGCATCTGGCGGGCGCGTCGTCGGTCCTCGGCGCCATCAACTTCATCACCACCATCGTCAACATGCGCGCACCGGGCATGACCATGCACCGCATGCCGCTGTTCTGCTGGGCGATCCTGGTGACGGCGTTCATGTTGCTTATGGCGATCCCGGTGTTGGCGGGCGGGCTGACGATGCTGCTGACGGACCGTAATTTCGGCACCGCCTTCTTCGATGCGGCGCAAGGCGGCGACCCGGTCCTGTGGCAGCACATTTTCTGGTTCTTCGGCCATCCGGAGGTCTACATCATCATCCTCCCCGCCTTCGGCATCGTCAGCCAGGTGGTTTCGACCTTTTCCCGCAAGCCTATCTTCGGCTACCTGGGCATGGTCTATGCCATGGTGTTCATCGGTTTGGTCGGCTTCGTGGTGTGGGCGCACCACATGTACACCGCCGGCCTCGACGTCGACACGCGGGCCTATTTCGTCTCCGCCACCCTGGTCATCGCCGTGCCCACGGGGATCAAGATCTTCAGCTGGCTGGCGACCATGTGGGGCGGGTCGATCAATTTCCGCGTCCCGATGATGTTCGCCTGCGGGTTCATCTTCCTGTTCGTCATGGGCGGGGTCACCGGCGTGGCGCTGGCCAACGCCGGCATGAACATCGCCTTCCACGACACCTATTTCGTCGTCGCCCATTTCCACTACGTGATGGCGATCGCGGCGGTGTTCGGCATGTTCGCCGGCTTCTATTACTGGATCGGCAAGATGTGCGGCCGGCAGTACCCGAGGGTCCTGGCCCGGATCCATTTCTGGTCGTTCTTCATCGGCGTCAACGTAACGTTCTTCCCGCAGCACTTCTCGGGCATGGCCGGGATGCCGAGGCGCATCCCCGATTACCCGGACAATTACGCCGGCTGGAACTATGTCTCTTCCATCGGCTCCTTCATCACCGTGGCCTCGACGCTGCTGTTCTTCTTTATCGTTTGGCGGACGCTGACGGCGGGCGAGAAGGTGCCGGCCAACCCGTGGGGCGAGGGGGCGACGACGCTGGAATGGACGGTCGAAAGCCCGGCCCCCTTCCACACCCACGAAGAGCTGCCGGACATGACCGAAAAGCAGCCCGCGGAATAAGGATAACCGGAACCGGACCATGACCCCGACGCGCACCGACAAACGAAAGAAAAACCGCCTCACCGCCGTGGTGCTGTTTACCGTCGCCGGCTCCATGGTCGGATTGGCCTTCGCCGCGGTGCCTTTGTATCGGCTGTTCTGTCAGGTCACCGGCTTCGGCGGCACGCCGAAAATCGCCGCCCAACCCTCGGCCGCGCCCACGGAGAGGACCATCACCGTGCGCTTCGACGCCAACGTCAACCCGGCGCTGCCGTGGCGGTTCGAGCCCGAGAAGACGCAAGTCACGGTCCGCGCCGGGGAGTCGGCGCTGGCCTTTTACCGGGCCCGCAACACATCGGACGCGCCGGTCACCGGCACCGCCACCTTCAACGTGACGCCGTTCAAGGCCGGCGAGTATTTCTCCAAGATCGACTGTTTCTGCTTCACCGAGCAGCGCCTGGCGGCCGGCGAGGAGGCGGCCATGGGGGTGCAGTTCTTCGTCGACCCGGGAATCTTCGCCGACCCCAATACCCGGGACGTAACCGCCATTACCCTGTCCTATACCTTCTACCCCGCCGCCAAGGGCCAAGGGGAGAAGGCCAAACAAGTCAAGGCCCCGGCCCCGGCCCCCGTTGCCGGCCGGCCGGAAAAAGGCTGACGGGGGCTCCGGCAAGGAGAGAGCATGACCATGGCCAGCGAAACATCGAAATCCCACCCCTATCACATGGTGGCGCCGAGCCCGTGGCCGGCCGTCGGCTCACTGGCGGCCCTGCTGATGGCGTTCGGGGGCATCTGGTACATGAAGGGGGGGCCGATCTGGATATTCGTCCAGGGGGTGCTGATCCTGCTGTGGATGTTCTACCGCTGGTGGCGCGACATCGTCGCCGAGGCGCGCAGCGGCGTCGATCATACGGACGTGGTCCGCCACGGGCTGCGCATGGGCATGGTGCTGTTCATCACTTCGGAAGTGATGTTCTTTTTCGCCTTCTTCTGGGCCTTTTTCCATTCCACGGTGCCGTTCCTGTCTCTGGTCGCGCCGGAGACGTGGCCGCCCGAAGGCGTCGTTCCCCTCGATCCGTGGTCGGTGCCGTTCCTGAATACGGTGATCCTGCTGTCTTCCGGCGCCACGGTGACCTACGCGCACCACATGGTGCGCCAGGGCGACAACAAGAGGGCGGCCCGGGGGATTTTGCTGACCGTGGTGCTGGGCCTGACCTTCACCGGCTTGCAGGCCTATGAGTACGTCCACGCCACCTTCGCGTTCACCGGCGGCATCTATTCGTCGACCTTCTACCTGGCGACCGGGTTCCACGGCTTCCACGTGATCGTCGGGTCGCTGTTCCTGATCGTCTGCTGGTTCCGCGCCCGCGCCGGGCACTTCACGCCCGAGAGCCACGTCGGCTTCGAGGCCGCGGCCTGGTACTGGCACTTCGTCGACGTGGTGTGGCTGTTCCTGTTCGCGTCCATCTATTGGTGGGGGTCGCTCGGCTACACCCCGGCCTGACGGCCCGTCGTCAAGGCCCGGCCCGGGACGGAAACCATGGCCATCATCAAATACATTCGCGAACTGCAACGGGCCAATGGAATTTTTTATAAACCGCATCGGATGTAGGTGGGCTTTATAGTGTTCTTCAATGTGCTTCCAAACCTCATCCTTACGTCCGCTTCTGGCCACACCCGTATATTCTTGCACGCCCCACCAGGGCGTCCGGTTTCCATCCCGGGCCGGACAGCCGCATTCCGATCCAAGCCCGTTACCCGGTTACGGGCGCGGGACCTAGGCGCCGCGGCCCCCGCCCATCTGGATGGGCGGGCAGGGGACCGTTCCGAAGGAACAGAAAACGCAGCAGTCGCCCGGGTTGGGCTTCAACAGCGTTCCGCATTCCTCGCATTCGTAGAAATAAATGCAGGCGTCGGTGGGCATTTCCTCGGTCTTCCTGTGGCCGCATTCGGGACAGGTGAGTTCCGAGAAAAGTTCCGGTTCCGCCGCCGCCATCAGGCGTCTTCCGCCTGGCGTTGCCGCAGCCGGTAGAACCCATAACCAGCCATCAACAGGAACAGCCCCAGCGCCGGAAACAACAACAAGTCCAGCCACCATCCGACCAGCGCCGACAGGCCGACGGCTCCCATCGTCAACACCAAAACCGGCGTGAAACAGCAAATCGCTATGACGCCGGAGCCGATCAGCCCGGTTTTCAGAAGCTTCTTGTCGGATATGTCTTTCATGGCGGTCTCCCACGGCGCGCGCATTCTTGCCGTTTCGTACCACCGGTTGCCGGAATTTGGCAATATTCTTAACCCTTTGTCGCTTCTGGCTTTCGCCCGCGCCACGGGCTATCCTGTTCACTTGATCCTTGATATGAAACAATTTTCAGGCGTTTTCACCCCCATCGGCCCGGCTCGTTATATTCCCGGCCTAGTCAGGGCCGGCGTCTGATAAGGCGGAACGAAGCATGGGAAAACGGCAATCCGTCAGCGTGTCCGATACCCCCTTGCCCGCCGGCGGCGGGGGCGGACAAACGGGCCACCAGATATACGACCACCTGGAGCTGCTGTCGGCCATGGGCCGGGATTTCGCCTCGTCCCTGGACATCGAGGCGTCCCTGAAACGCGCCATCAAGCACATTACCGAATACCTCGACGCCGAGGGCGGGGCCCTGTTCCTGCTGGATGACACGGGCGAAACGCTGAAATGTCACGCCTGCGAGGGGCCGTCGGAAATCACCGGGCTGACGCTGAGATGCGACCAGGGCATCGTCGGGCGCTGTGTGCAGAACGAAATCGGCGAGATCGTCCGCGACGTCACCAAGGACGCCGGCTTCCACGGCGGGATCGACGAGGAGAGCGGCGTCACCACCCGGTCCATTCTGTGCGCGCCGATGAGCGTCAAGGACCAGCGCATCGGCGCCATCGAACTGATCAACAAGCGCGGCGGCGACGGGTTGTTCGAGGAATCGGACCTGCATCTTCTGCAGGCGATGAGCGCCTCGGCGGCGCTGGCCATTCACAACGCCCGCCAGGCCGAGGCCCTGGTCGAACAGGAGCGCTTCGCCCGCGAACTGGAACTGGCGGCCGAAATCCAGCGTTCGCTGCTGCCCGAAGCGGGCGGCGACGATTATCCCGTCGCCGGCGTCAACCACGCGGCGAGGACCGTGTCGGGCGACTTTTACGATTTCTTCCCGCTCGACGACGGGCGCATCTGCTTCACCCTCGGCGATGTTTCCGGCAAGGGCATGAACGCGGCGCTGATGATGGCCAAGACGACGAGCCTGTACCGGTGCCTGGGCAAGACCGTCCGGCAGCCGGGAATGCTGATGGCGCGCATCAATGCGGAAATCTGTGAAACCACGACCCGCGGCATGTTCGTGACCATGGTCGGCGGGATCTACGATCCTTCGACCGGCATCGTCCGGTTTGCCAACGCCGGACACGAACCGCCGCTGTTTCACGATGCGGAAGGTGACTTCCATGCGTTGCCGGCCGAAGCCCCGCCATTGGGAATCTCGCCGGCCCTGGTGGATGGCCTTGAATTTCCCGAAACCGAACTGAAGCTTGACGGGGGGGCGCTCTACATTTTCACTGACGGGGTCACCGAAGGCTATCTGGAAGACGGCCGGGAGTTGAAAGTCGGGGGGATGAAGAAATTGATCCGGGAAAACGCCGCCCTCAACGTCAAGGGCAAGCTGGATGCCGTCATCGATTGCATCGACCACGGCGATGCGGCGCTTCGCGATGATCTGACCCTGCTCGCCATCGACGACGGGGCGCCCCTGGGCCTGCGCGCGTCGGGGAAAACCGTCGCCGTGGTGAAGACACCGGAAGACCCCATCGCGGTGGCCGGGGAAGAGGAAGTCCTGCTGAGCCTGACCGTTCCCTCGCAGCCGGACCGGCTGAAGCTGATCCGCAACGCGGTTGGGGAAACGGCCCAGTTCTGCGGCTGCGACAAGGATGTCAGCCGCGATATCGTTATCGCCGTCGACGAAGCCTGCCAAAACGTCATTCGCCATGCCTACGGCGGCTCGCCGAAGGGCGAGATCGGCCTTGAGATCATCCGCCGGAGCGATGCGTTGGTTTTCCTGCTCCGCGATTTCGCCGAATCCATCGACGTTTCCTCGGTCAAGCCCAGGAACCTGGACGACATCAAGCCCGGCGGGCTGGGCACCCATCTCATGCGCGAGGTGATGGACGACGTACAGTTCATGCCGACCCCCGCCGACGGCGGAAACCTGTTGAGGATGGTGAAAAAACTGCCAAAGGGACCCGATAATGAAACATGAAATAAGAGACGAAAAAGACGCCATCGTCGTCGCGCTGGAGGGCGACGTCGATCTGCAAAGCTCGCCGGACGCGCGCAAGGTCCTTTTGGATTGCGTCGGCCAAAGGCGCCCGGTCCTGGTTGATCTCAGCGCCATCGGCTATATCGATTCGTCGGGCGTTGCCTCGTTGGTCGAAAGCCTGCAAACGGCGAGGAAATCCGGGAACACCCTGGTTCTGGTGGCGGTCAGCGAGGGCGCGATGCGGGTCCTGCAACTGGCGCGGCTGGACAAGGTCTTTACCATCTGCGACACCGTCGAAGACGGCCTCAAACAGGTGCGGTAGAAAGCGTTTTCCATGGCCCCGACCGATAACCAGAATTGGCTGGCCCGTTTTTTCGACAAGGTCGGCCGCTATTCCGTCGCCGGCATCGAGGAAATCGGCAACGGCGGCGCGCTGGTGGTCGAAAGCTTCTTCTGGCTGATTTTGGGCCCCCGGCGCAAGCAGCCGGTGCGGGTCGGATCGGTTTTCGCGCAGATGATGGAAATCGGCATCCAGGCCATCCCCATCGTCGGGTTGCTGGCGGCGGCCATCGGGGTCATGCTGGCGATCCAGGGCATCCACACGCTCAGGATTTTCGGCGCCGAAACCCGGGTCACCATCGGCATAGCCTTTTCGGTGGTGCGGGAATTTTCGCCGCTGATTACCGGCATTCTGGTCGCCGGGCGGTCCGGCTCCGCGCTCGCCGCCCGCATCGGGACGATGAAGATCAACCAGGAAATCGACGCCCTGAATGTCATGGGGATCAACCCGACCCGGTTTTTGGTGGTGCCGGCGCTGTTGGCCATGCTGGTGATGGTGCCGATGCTGACGATTCTCTCGGACCTGATGGGGCTGTTGGCGGCGGGCCTCTATGTCGGCATCGACCTCGGCATATCGCTGGCGGCTTATTTCGACGAGGTGCGGAGTATCCTTTCCGTTGACGATGTCTGGCACGGGATCGGCAAAAGCGCCATCTTCGCGGTCCTGATCGCCGTCATCGGCGTCGTCAACGGGACTTCGGTCACGGGCGGCGCCGAAGGCGTCGGCAAGGCGACGACACGGTCCGTGGTGCAGGCGATCTCGGCCATTATCGTGACCGACATGATCTTCGCTTTCGTGGCGACCAGGTAAGGCAACCATGGCCGAAGACAAGGACACGGAACAAACCGTCCCGGCGCCGGACAAGGCGCCGGACAAGGTGATCGAGGTCGAGAACCTGGTCACCCATTACGGCGAGCGTGAGATTCTCAAGGGCATCACCATGGACGTCCGCGAAAACGAGATCATGGTCATCATGGGCGGCAGCGGGTCGGGCAAAAGCACGCTGCTTCGTCATTTGATGGCGTTGGAAGCGCATACCTCCGGGACCATGAAGATCCTGGGCCAGGACATCGAGAAACTGAACGCCATCGATATGTTCAACCTCCGCAAAAAGCTGGGCGTGGCCTTCCAGGGCGGCGCGCTGTTCAGCTCCATGACCGTCGGCGAGAACATCATGCTGCCCCTTTACGAGCATACCGATCTGGACCCGACGACCATGGAAATCATGGCCCGGATGAAGCTGGAAGTCGTCAGCCTGGCCGGGTTCGAGAACCTGATGCCGGCGGAACTGTCCGGCGGCATGATCAAGCGGGCGGCCTTTGCCCGCGCCATCATCATGGACCCGAAAATCCTTTTCTGCGACGAGCCTTCGGCCGGGCTTGACCCGGTCGTGGCGTCGGCCCTGGACGACCTGATCCTGGATATGCGCGCCGCCATGAGCATGACCGTCGTCGTCGTCACCCACGAACTGGACAGCGCGTTTAAGATCGCCGACCGCATCGCCATCCTCGACAAAGGCCATATCCTGATGATCGGAACCGTGGACGAGGTCAAGAAATCGAAAAACGAACGGGTCCAAAACCTGCTGAACCGGATGCCCGAAGACGATACCATTGACCCTGACGAATATCTCGGCCGGTTGACCGGCGAGGAAATCGGCGGAGACGCAACCCTATGAGAAGCAGCAAGATCAATTACCTGGTGGTCGGGGGTTTCGTCGTCGGCATGGTCGTGGCGTTGGTGGTTTCCATCGCCCTTCTGACGGGACGGACCGGCGCCACCGATAATTATCATGCCTATTATGCCAACGTCACCGGGGTCAAATTCGGCACCCAGGTGGTCTACGAAGGCTATCCCATCGGCCAGGTCGAAGATGTCATCCCCGAGGAAAAGGACGGCCGCATGCAGTTCCGGGTCAATTTCGGCGTCGTCCAGGGTTGGCGCATCCCCAACGACAGCATCGGCGAAGTCGCCGCCCCCGGCCTGCTGGCGGCGGTGACGCTCAGCATCAAGGCCGGCAAGTCCAAGGTGGCGTTGAAACCGGGCGAGCAGATCATTGCCAAGGAACGCTCCGACGTGTTCGCAGTGGTGTCTTCCATGGCCGGGCAGTTGGGGGATCTGACGGAAAACAACCTCAAGCCGTTGTTGACCAACGTCGACACCGCCGTTCAGACGATCAACAGGATCATCGCAAGGGAAGGCGAATCGCTGTTTCAGGACGCCCGCAAGGTGACCGGCGATCTGTCGGCGCTGGTCGGTTTGATGACCGAAAGGGTGCCCAGGATCGCCGACGAAATCGAAGAGTTCGCGGCCAAGATGAACGCCACCGCCGATCAATTCCAGAAGCTGCTGACGCCGGCCAACCGGGAGAAGATGGAAGACGCCATTTCCAACCTGGATGCGGCGTCGGCCAAGGTCGATGCCATGCTCGATTCCATGAATACCATGGTCGAGGACATAGGCAAACTGGTTGTCAACGAGGACGGCGACATCAAGAAAACCGTCAGCGAAACCCGCTACATCGTCGAATCGGTCTCGCGCCATATCGATTCCATCAATCAGAACATGGAGGGCGCGGCCCGGAACATGTATGAATTCACCCGCCAGATCAGGCAGAACCCGAGCTTGCTGCTGGGCAGCGAACCGCCGGAGGACAAATCGAAAAGCCAGTGATCGGGCGTATCGGAAAGGGCTTTGACGGATGCAGGGACATGGGATGAAAAAAGGTGTGATTTCGGCGCTGGCCTTGGCCTTGTTGGCCGCCTGCGGCTCGGCGGCGCCGGTTCCCGAAGACCAATTCTACCGTCTGTCGGCGGTGATGACCGCGGCGCCGCCATCGAAGACGCTTTTCCAGGGGACCCTGGAAATCGACCGCTTTGTCGCCGATGGCTTGACCGCGGGGCGGCCGATTGTCTATTCCGAGGCCGGAAAACCCTTCCAGGTGAAGGAATTTCATTACCATTTCTGGACCCAGCCGCCGACGGTGATGCTTAGGGACGAGCTGGTATCGTACCTTCGCCGGGCCAAGGTCGCCGACACCGTCGTGACGCCGGAAATGCGCGTTTCGCCGGACTACGTCCTGACCGGCAAGATCAGGCGCCTGGAGAAAGTCGTCGGCACGCCGCCGAAGGCGGTGCTTGAGATCGAGCTGAGCCTGCGCAAGGCGTCGGGCGGGAAGCTCGTCTTCCTCGATACCTACCGGGTCGAAACCACGTCCGACGGGTCCGGCGTCGATGCCGCCGTGTATTCGCTCAACAAGGCCCTGTCGGCCATCTACGCCGATTTCGTGGCCGACCTCTCAAAGCTGTAGATGCCGATAAAATCAAGTCATATCAAATCAATAGAGCACCGCGTCACGGAACAGGACCGGTCGCGCCGCCAAGGTCACGAAGGCGGCGTCTTGTGGTTCACCGGCTTGCCGGGGTCGGGAAAATCGACCCTGGCATTCGACCTGGAGCACGTGTTGTTCGATAAGGGCAAGCAGGTCTTCGTCATGGACGGCGACAACCTCCGCCACGGGCTCAATTCGGACCTGGGCTTTTCGCCCGGGGACCGGGCCGAAAACATCCGCCGTGTCGGCGAGGTGGCGGCGCTTTATGCCGGCGCCGGGATGATCGCCGTCACCGCCTTCATTTCCCCCTACCGGGCCGACCGCCGGGGGGCGCGCCAGGCGACGGGACGGCAGTTTCACGAAATTTACCTGAGCGCCAGCCTGGAGGTCTGCGAGGGCCGTGACCCCAAAGGCCACTACAAACTGGCCCGCCAGGGCGAAATCCCCGACTTTACCGGCGTCTCGGCCCCTTATGAAACGCCCGAGAAGCCCGAGCTGGTCATCGACACGGGAACGATGTCCGTGGCCGAAAGCCTCAAGGTGCTTGAGGAATACGTGGAAAAGGTCTTCGGGCTGAAGGACGAATAGCGGCCGGCCTCTGGTGTCGGCGGTGGGGGCGTCACATGCCGAGGGCGCGTTCGTAAACGTGCAGGATTTCTTCCATTTGGGTGCGGTCGTCCTTGTCCATTTTCCTTAGCCGGATGAGCTGGCGCATGACCTTGACGTCGAACCCCGCTCCCTTGGCTTCCGAATAGACCTCGCGGATATCGGCGGCCAGGGCCTGCTTTTCCTCTTCCAACCGTTCGATGCGGTCGACGAAAGACCTCAACCGGTCAGTCGAAACACCCCCAACTTCCGCCATTTTCGTTCCCCCCTATACCAAGGATCGATGATAAAGACCCATAGAGATCGTGTCCGCTTTTCCCCGGGTAGGAAGGAAGCCGCGGGCGATGTGGTGCATCGTCAAGGCTTGCTGACGCCCTCCGGGGATAAGCGGACACGACCGGGGCGGCGGCAACGCGTGGCTTTCGGACGTCGTTGCCCCCGTCTTGCGATGTCCCGCATCGCCGCGCCCGGGGGTCGCGGGGGCGCCCCCCGCATTTATATTTCCGGGGGGACACCCCCCGTGGCCCCCCGGGGCGCGCCTAGCCGAAAACCACGCGTTGCCGTCTCTATGGGCCTTTATCATCGATCCTTGGTATTAAGCGTTGTTTTTTAATTCAAGAGCCGGTCCCCGACGTCGGACCGGCCCAGACCTTGCGAATTGAACAATAGTCGGGCTTGGGGGGCGCTGGCAAGCCGTCGTTGACGCGCCGCCCCTCGGCGCCAGTGAATCGGCTCTCATCCCGCCGTCATCCCGTTTTTCGGGTTTCCTCGATCAGCCTATCGACGACTTCGATCAGCGCCTCTTCGCGGCTGGCGCCCCGGCTCAAGGCCACTGAATAGACGGCAAGCTGACGGTGGGCGCTGGTGCCGTCCTTGATGATCGTCCCCAGGTGTCCGATTTCGACGGTACAGCCAAGCGCCTCGGCGTCTTCGCGGATGAGTTCCTGGATTTCCTCAAAAAGTCGGGTGCAGGGGAGGATTTCGCCCTTGCCGAAATCCACCAGCCCCTCGTCCAGGCCGTATCGTTGGGCGCGCCAGCGGTTTTCCTCGATCAACATGGAGGCATACTGCCGCCAGCGCTGGTTTTCCTTTTTCAGCCGGTACAGCATCCGCAACAGGCACATGTACAGCGCCGCCACGGCAATGGCGTCGTCAATCCGGGTGCAGACGTCCGTGATCCGCATTTCCAAGGTCGGGAAACGGTCGGAAGGCCGGACGTCCCACCACAGCTTGGTGGCGTCCTCGATCAGGCCGGCGCCGACAAGGACATCGACGTGGCGCCGGTATTCGGCCCACGATTCGAAGACGTTGGGAATGCCGGTGCGGGGCAGTTCGTCGAAGACGCTCAACCGGTACGATTTCAGCCCCGTATCCTCGCCCTGCCAGAACGGCGACGAGGTGCTGAACGCCAACAGGTGCGGCATGAAATAACTGACCTGGTTCAACAGGTCGATGCGCAGTTCGTCGCTGTCGATGCCGACATGCACGTGCATGCCGCAGGTCATCAGGCGGCGGACCACCGTCTGCAAATCGCGGGCGATGACGTCGTAGCGCTCCTTTTCGGTGTGGGTCTGTTCCTGCCAGTGGGAAAACGGATGCGTCGAGGCGGCGATGGGCGCCAGGCCGAAATCATCGGCGACCTCGGCGACGGCCCCTCTGATCGCCGCCAGGCTTTCCCGGGCCTCGGCGACGGTGGCGCACACCTTGGTGTTGACCTCGATCTGGGCCTTCAGGAACTCATGCGCGACAAGGCCCTCGACGCGCTTCTGGCAGGTCTCGAACAGGGCTTCCGGCGGGTCGCTGGCGACGTCCCGGGTTTTCTTGTCGACCAGCAGGTATTCCTCTTCGATGCCGATGGTGAATGGGGGTTCGGTATAGGCCATGTCAGTATTCCCGCACCTCGTGAATCCCGTCCAGTTGCAGGATTCCGGCCATCACCTCGGCCAGGATGCCGGCCCAGCGTTCGATTCCTTCGCCGTCCGACACCTGATCCTGGTTGATCTCGACGACGCAGTTGGGCAACCCCGCGGCGGTCCCGTGCAGGTTGATGGTATAGGCCAGCTCCTGCCCCGAATAGGGCAGATTGTCGCCGACGTTGAGCCCATGGGCCCCGAGCCTTTCAATCAGCGGCCGGGCGATGCGGGGGTCGCGGTTCCAAAGCACGCCGACGTCCCAGGGGCGGTCCTCGTCGCTGTAATCGGGGGTGAAGCTGTGAATGGAAAACAATGCCGGCGGCTTGCCCCGCCGCCACAGGTGCGCCAGGGATTCGTGAATGGCGTCGTGGTAGGGCTCGAACAGCATCTCGACGCGTTGTTTCTGCGCTTCCTCGCCGAGCCCCATGTTGCCGGGGATTTTGCTGCCGTCGCTGGCTTCGGGAATCGATTCCGGGTGACCCGGCGGCCGGTTGACGTCGATCACCAGCCGCGAATACCCGGCCAGCACCGCTGGCGCGTCCAATTGGGCCGCCAACAGGCGGGTCACGCTGGCGGCGCCGATGTCATAGGCGATGTGGCGCTCGAAATAGCCGTCGTCGAGACCGAGCCCGTCCAGCGCCGCCGGCACCGCCGGGCTGGCGTGATCCGCGACCAGGACCAACGGCGCGCCTCCGTCGGGGTTCAAGACTTCGAAAACGGGCGGGTCGCCGGGGCCGATCAGGACGGCCAGCCGTTTCCCGCCTGGACGGGAAAGTTCGTTCATCGGTCGACCATACACCAGCTCCCTACCATTCGCCGGTGCTTTCCATGGAGGCCCAGGGCTCTTCGGGCTCCAGGGCGTTTCCCTTTTGCAAAAGCTCGATCGAGATTCCGTCCGGCGAAAGGACGAAGGCCATGCGGCCGTCGCGGGGCGGGCGGTTGATGGTGACGCCGCCGTCCAGGAGTTTCTGGCAGGTCTCGTGGATGTTATCGACGGCAAAGGCGAGATGGCCGAAGTTGCGCCCGCCGGTGTATTCCTCAGGGTCCCAGTTGTAGGTCAGCTCGATCTCGGAATCCCGACTCTCGTCGGCGGCCAGGAAGATCAAGGTATAGCGCCCGGCTTCGTTGTCCTCGCGCCGGGTCTCGGTCAAGCCCAGCTTGTTGCAAAAGAAATCAAGCGACGCATCGACGTCAGAAACCCGGATCATGGTGTGAAGGTATTTCATCCGTTGTCTCTCCTCGGGTTTAAATGGGGCCTGCCTTTATTACAGCGGAAACCCGTACAGGGGGGGCGGCAGCCACGGCAAATCGATGTGGCCCTCGGCGGAAATCACCTTGTATTGCATGGATTTAAACCCTTACTTGGCCGGTTTGCCGGGTTGCCAATTTAAAGGCTGGCCCGCCAAGGGACAACGTGAAAACCTATGCGCCGTTGAGAAAGGAAGGCCCGGTGGACGACTTTACCGATTACCGGAAACAGGGCGGCGTCGCCGTCATCACGTTCCAGAACCCGCCCGTCAATGCGCTCGGCATCGGTCTCAGGAAGGGGATTGCCGAGGCTATCGACAAGGCCGCCGCCGACGGCGGTGTCACGGCCCTGGTCCTGACCGGCGGCGGGCGCTGCTTTTCCGGCGGCGCCGATATCCGCGAATTCGGCTCCCCGCCGATCGAGCCGATGCTCCGCGGCATCATCGATCGGGCCGAGACCTCAATGAAGCCGGTCGTCGCCGCCGTCCACGGCGTCGCCTTCGGCGGCGGGTTCGAACTGGCCCTGGGGTGCCATTTCCGCGTCGCCGCCCCGTCGGCCCAATTCGCCCTGCCGGAGGTGAAATTGGGTCTCATTCCCGGCGCCGGCGGCACGCAGCGTTTGCCCAGGCTCATCGGAGCCGAAAAGGCGCTCGGGATCGTCCTTACCGGCAATCCGGTGGGGGTGGATGACGCCCGGTCCTTAGGCA
>CEPV01017584.1_pt1 | contig 15267 bp, 15 predicted proteins | sample 530451 | NCBI WGS metagenome assembly CEPV01 (sample SAMEA2620097, study PRJEB7988) | marine metagenome | isolation source: saline water (ENVO:00002010), including | reverse complement strand
CACCTAACTTTTTTACAGCTCTAAAAAAATTTCCACTCTAAAATATGTGGGTTGCCTCATATTTTGAGGGTAATTTTTTCGAGGTAAAAAAGTGCGTGAAATATTGTACGTTATACGCCCCTTTCTAATAACCTAATTATGACTAAATACATTATCAATTGACTTTTGTGAAATCTTGTTGGTAAACTTTTATATTTAAGATTTTATCAATGTTTTCTTTTGCAGTTTGTGTTATTTCTTCAAGAGTGTTTGGATATCTATCTATGAACCTATGGAAGTATTGGTTCATAAGTTCTAAATGTTTGTTTATGTCTTCTTCATCGAGTTTCAATATTTTTTTGTAATGGTCAATTGCAGATTTATAATTTCCTATTCTGTCATTCTCATTATCTATTGCTATTCTTTCATGCATCTGGCCTAATGCCAAATAAAGCAAAGGGTGGTCTGGAGCTATATCTAGCGCTTTTTTGAACATTTTTTCAGATTCACCATATTCTTTGTTTTCCCCATAAATAAAACCAAGCATACCATAAGTATAAATATCTGTTTTATTTAATTCCAAAGCTTTATTATAGCTTTCTATCGATATTTTTAATGAAGCATCTGAAGTGGATACCATTAAAATCCCGATTCTTTTTTGCAGATAAGAGTCCTTTAGAAAGGCATCTCCGCGTATTATATGATTCCTATAATCATCGGGATATTTTTTCACTAACGCATCAAATATTCCTGTACCTCCAATTTTAAATAATTTTTTTGTAAGATCTTCATGAATTTCATTAATATTTTTACTTTCTATCAAATCATCCAATTTGCAGTCGAATTTTATTGTATTATCTTCGAATTCTTTCGCCATCATCAAATCAAACCTGCTGAAATTACCAGCACATCCCAAAGCAGAGATTAAAATTGTGCCTATAGCTGCTGTTTTTATTACATACTCTGGCTTTAGCATATTATTAGAATATGGGTATTCTTTATTAATTTTCTTTAAAAATCCGGTTTTGATATGGATAAAAAGCTTTAACCAGTCTTCCACATTTTAAACTATATTCTATTTTTGATGTTTAACACACCAAATAATTTAAATACCAATGTATAAATCAATATTGTCATGAACGCTGAAGCAAAGCTAAACCTAATAAAGCAGGTAGGAGAGGAGATAATAACAGAAGATGGCCTAAAGCAGTTATTGGAAACTAAGAAAAATCCTATTGCTTATGATGGTTTTGAACCTTCTGGAACTAATGTGCATATTGCGCAAGGGCTTCTTAGAGCTATTAACATCAATAAGATGACCAAAGCAGGCTGCAAGTTCAAGATGCTGGTTGCAGACTGGCATGCCTGGGCCAATAACAAGATGGATGGTAATTTAGAACATATACAAAAAGTCGGTAAATACTTAATAGAAGTGTGGAAAGCCTGCGATATGGACATAAAAAACGTTGAATTTGTCTGGGGTAATGAATTAATGAAAAGCCAAGATTATTTAAAAACAGTAATGCAGGTAGCAAGAAACAGTACTGTAAAAAGAATAACAAGATGCTCGCAGATAATGGGAAGGAGTGAAAGCGATGTACTGCAAGCCTCTCAGATATTCTACCCGTGCATGCAGGCAGCAGATATTTTTTATCTTGATGCAGATATAACACAATTAGGGATGGACCAGAGAAAAGTGAATGTATTAGCAAGAGAAATAGCTCCAAAATTAAAGTTTAAAAAACCAATTGTTGTAAGCCACCATATGCTGATGGGCCTAGGAAATCCGCCAAAAGGAGAAAAGACAGCTGAAAGGGCTGTTGAAATAAAAATGTCAAAGTCAAATCCTGATTCTGCAATTTTTATGGATGACAATGAAGATGATATTAAAAGAAAATTAAACAAGGCTTATTGTCCTGAAGGTGTTATTGAGGAAAATCCGGTCTTAGAGTATAATAAATACATTATTTTTGAAAAATTCAAAAGTATAAAGATTGAGAGGCCAGAAAAGTTTGGAGGCAATCTTGAATTTAATTCTTATGAAGAATTAGAAAAGGAGTTCCTGCAAAAAAAACTGCATCCAATGGATTTAAAGCAAACTACTTCAATTTATCTGAATAAATTAATAGAGCCTGTAAGAAATAAACTAAAAACGAATAAAACAGCTGAAAAATTAGCTAAGGAAATCAAGAGCTTTAAGGTTACTAAATAATCATTCCTGCTCTACAACAACTAAAGTGTATTTGTCATTAAGAAATCTTCTTGAAACTCTTTTAATATCATTAATATTCACTTTTTTTATCTTACCCATATAATTCTTAGACAAAGAAGCGTCTTTTATCGTTTCCCAGAAAGCAAGATTGTCTGCTGCATGGAAATTGTCTTCCAAAGTTAGAGTATGATTTCCTTCAATATACATTTTAGCTTCTTCCAAATCTTTGTTGCTTGTCTTCCCAAGCTTCCTGAACTGCTGTAATATTAGTTTTTTTGCCTTTTCTATGTTTTTTTTGTCTAAGCCTATAACAACAGCAAAATAGCCATAGTCAGACTCATGCTCGCTATGGACGCTGACTTGATAAGCTAAGCCTCTTTTATTCCTTATCTCATCAAAAATCCAGCCTGATTGGCCTCGGCCTAAAATTGAGGTTATGACATCAAGAACATAGCTTTCTTTATCCATCCTGGGAATTGTCTTATAGCCCAAAACCATGTATGAATTGAAGATTTTTCTTTTCTCAACAAATTTTTTGATTTTAGCCTGCAACGGCTCTCTTATCTTTTTCCTTAATATTGTTTTCCTGGGCTTTAATTTTCCGAAATACCTGTTAATTTTATTTTTTACATTATCGACGTTGCCAACAACAGAAATAATCATGTTGTTAGGAGAATAATGATTTTCGAAATAATCAGCTATTATGTTCCTGTTAAGGTATTTGATTGTTTTTACGGTTCCGTAAGTGGGATTTTTTGCAGGGTGCTTTTCAAACAGATTTTTCTGAAATAGTATCCACTGATGCTGCCTTGGGTCATCTGTAACCATATTTATCTCTTTTTGTATCACATCTTTCTCTTTTTTGATGAACTTGTTGGCAAAAAGAGGGTTTGCGACCATATCAGAAAGTATGTCTAAAGCTATGTCAAATTTTTTGTTGATGATCTTGATAAAATATGCTGTTCTATCTGCAGAAGTATAGGCATTAAATTCACCACCATACTTTTCAATCTCGTTGGCAATTGCCTTGTTGTTTTTCCTTTTTTTAGTGCCTTCAAACAGCATATGCTCAAGAAAATGAGAGATTCCGGATACTTTCTCATTTTCATCATTAGAGCCGACTTTAAACATGACTTCCAAGGCAACTGATTTTGATGAGTTTTTCTCAAAAATAATTGTTATGCCGTTTTTTAGCCTGTATTTTTGCATTTTTAGAGAATTTTGAGTTTGATTATATTTAAGTTTTTGTTGTTTTATGAAAAGATTTATATCATATTTAATATTTTTCTATTTTGATGGGAATAAATGAATTAAAAGCAATACTGAAAAAGAAAAAGCTTGATCTTGCCTTAATGTATAATCTTGATTCTATGAAGGCAAACCCGAATATTCTATATCTTTCAGGTTATAGTGGAATTGGGGCATTAATAATCCTGAGAAAGGAAAAACATTTCGTTATAGCTCCGGAGATGGAAGTAGAGTGGGCAAAAAAATCCAAAATAAAAGTCTTTACTATGGATAAAAAGAAGTTTTTTGAGTCCATAAACAGCGTAATTAAAAAAAACAAGATTAAAGCTAAAAAAATTGGATTAGATAATAATAATTTCAGCCTCAATGCCTATAAGCATTTTAAAAAGCAATTCAGAAAGACAAAAACAAAAGATATGTCTTTGGATTTCTTAAGATTAAGGCAGATTAAAAGCAATAATGAGATAAAAATTTTAAAAAAAAGTTGCAGTTATGCCAGCAATATACTGAAAAAAGCAATAAACAACTTTAAAGATTTCAGGACTGAGTCTGAAGCTGCGGCTTTTCTTGAATATGAGACAAAAAAGTTAGGATTAGATATTGCATTTAATCCAATTGTTGCTTCTGGGAAAAATGCAAGCATGCCTCATTATGAGCCAAAAAATACAAAATTAAAGGATGGATTTTGTGTGATTGATTTTGGAGTTAAATACAAGGGATATCATTCAGACATAACAAGAACAATTTATCTTGGGAAGATAAGCAAAAAGGAAAAAGAAGCCTATGCTTTACTGTTAAATGTGCAGAAAAATACAATCAAAAATATCAGAATAAATGATAATTGCGGAAAAATATATGAAAATTGCATAAAAGAGTTAAAACAATATTCAGAATACTTTATACATGGGCTTGGGCACGGCATTGGAACAGAGATACATGAGCTTCCAAACTTAAGTTTAAACTCAAAAGATAAAATAATGAGGAATATGGCCTTTACAATCGAGCCGGGGATTTACATCCCAAACAAATTAGGAGTAAGGATTGAAGACTCTATACTGATGAAAAACAAACCTCATATCCTAACTAAGGTTGCGAAAGATTTATTAATTGTCTGATAATCCGGAATTCTATGAAATACGACGAGAAAAAGTTCAGTTCTAATGTAAATGAATACAAAAAGATCCTGGGAAATGTAAAGGCAAAATCGTTTTTGGTTGTTTTCAATACAAAAAACAAGGAAGCTTTCTTTTCCATTGCGCCTTTATCAAGGGCAATACACGAGCTGGATGCAGATATGAATGTTATGGGGATTGATAAAAAATCAGAAAGCTTAGATGCTTTGCATAGAGTATGGGAAACATTCAGGAAAAATAAGGAAGGGAATGTTGATGATAAGACAAATGCGCTGATGGATTTTATAGAAGAGACTGAAAAAAGGGCAGAAGGTCAGTTTACTGGGCTTTTTGAAGGTCCTGATTATATAATAGAGGCAAAGGATTTTGGTTTTGAAGGTGACTTCACCCTTCCATTTAAGGATGATTGGTTTGCAGAGCATAGAGTTGAAGAATTAAATGAAACATGCGGAAGGGTATGGGAAGATGTGTATGACTTAAAAAAAGGAGAAAAAGTATCTATGGGATTTGTGCTGGTCCAGAAAGATAAGATGCTTGGTCATCCTTTAGAAGATTATCTGGATTCTTATGCAATATCGTGGTCTATGTTGATTAATTGCAAAAATGATGCTGAGATTGTTTTGGGTGCCAGCACAGCAAGGCAGTCTATGCTTGACAAGAGCGAGAGCATATCTGAATTAAAGGCAACTTTGCTTGGGTGCGAGCTAAGCAAAGAGTCTGACGAAGATATATTCAGGAAATACAAAAAATTGTCAGGTTTATTGAAGTTAGACAAGGTAAAAACCCCTGATGCGTCATTTTTTATATCTGGGAAGGGGTATTCAGGTAAGCACCTGTTTGGTGAGGTTATCGGCTATCCCTCTCCTAACAAAAAAACAAGGTGGCAGGGTCCCGGACAGATTATATACAAGCTTGATTTTTATCCTCAGTCTGCCCTGGATGACAGGAAGCCAATGGCAAGAGTTGGTTTTACAGAAACCCTGCCAATAGATATTTTCATAGATACCTGCAATATAGACTGGAAAAAAATGAGAGACAGGAACTGGAAGATCAAAGAGATAGCTGACAAGTGCGATATAATTAAGGTTTTAGGGGAGAAGATTGACGGGTTCCAGACAGATTTTGAGGTTGGGCTTGTAAGGGAAGACAAGGTTCATAGATGGGTAAGGACGTCTGACACAGATATCAGGGAAAAGATAAATCAGGAGTACCTGCAAAGGACAGGTATAGATGCAGGCAATATGGCAAACTTTCCCGGAGGAGAGACTTTTGTAACTCCTGAATATGTAAAGGGAACTATTGTTGGAGATGTAGTTATAAGCATTGATCAGAGCTATCTGCTGTCTGACAAAGAGCCGCTAGTGATAGAATCTGATGGTAAAGAGTACAAGATAATATCAGGACCGAAAAAGATAATAGGCAAGATAAAAGAAAAAAAGAAAGAGGCATGGGAGATGATATTGAACCAAGAAAGATTCAAAAGCCTGCCCCAGGAAATCATTGACCTGAAAAAAAGGAATTTTAACATGATAAATGAGTTTGCGATAAACACAAATCCAAATGCAAAACTATGCGACTATCTTATTGTCAATGAGAAAATTGCAAAGATGATGCATATTGCTTTAGGCTCGGGATTTGAGCCGGACAGGGCAACAGAATACCATACTGACATTGTGATTAATTCCCCAAGGCAGAAAATGGATATTTACGGCATTGGCAAGGACGGAAATAAGCAGTGGGTAATCAAGAAAGGGGAATTTGTTGTTTGATGAAAAATGCTGGATTCAGTTCGAATTGTATTAAAAAAATGCATGGGTCTGAAAAAGGATGAGAGTGTCCTGATAGTTACTGATTCTGAGCTTTATGATATCGGGAAAGTTTTTTTTGAAGAAGCTAAAAAGATTTCTGAAAATACTAAATTAATCAAGATTCCTATTCCTGAGGTGCATGGTATGGAACCTCCAAAAGAAATCAGTGAAATAATGTTAAATTATGATGTTGAAATCCTTGTCACAACAAAATCACTTAGCCATACTGCTGCAAGGAAAAATGCCTCAAAATCAGGAGCTAGAATCACAACTTTGCCCGGAATTACTATTGAAACTATGAAAAGAGCCATAGATGTCGATTATGATAAACTAAAGGAAATGACTTCAAAAATTTCAGGTATCCTGGATAAAGGGAATAATGTTAAAATAACCACAGAAGCAGGGACTGATATGAATTTTAGCATCAAGGGAAGAGAAGGCCAAGGAGATGATGCCGGAATCTATGATAAAAAAGGGAGTTTTGGCAATCTTCCATCAGGAGAAGCTTTTCTTGCTCCTGTTGAAAAAACCTGCAATGGAACTTATGTTGTTGACGCGTCTTTTGGGGGTATTGGAAAGCTAAACAGCCCGATAAAAATTACAGTAAAAAATGGTTATGCTGTTGATTTTTTTGGGGAAGATGCTGAAAAGCTCAAGGAAATTTTAGAAAAATTCGGGAAAGAAGCAGGGAATATTGCAGAATTCGGCATCGGGACAAATACAAATGCAATAATAACAGGCAATATCCTTGAAGATGAAAAGGTTTTTGGAACCTGCCATATTGCATTAGGAAATAACAGTGGTTTCGGAGGTAAGGTTGATGTTCCTATTCATTTGGATGGGATTATTAAAAATCCGATAATTTATGTTGATAATAAAAAGATCATGGATGATGGAAAGTTAATAGTATAGCAAGTTATTTAAACATGAATAGCATACTTAATCTGTAAAATGACTGCAAAAGATAAAAACATTCTTGACAGTGTAGTATACAACTATACTTCAAACGCGAACCAGCTGGAAGAAGAGAACAATATTCTTAAGGAAACTATAAATAAATTAAAAGAAGACTTAGACAGGTTTAAAGTCCCTCCATTAATGGTGTCTGAAGTAAGAGATGTCTTTGGAAAAAATGCAGTAATAAGGCTGCCAAACGGCAACCAGTTCTATGTCAACATTTCTGAAGACTGCGAAAAAGTAAATCCCGGGGATATGATATTGTCAGACCAGAAAAATCTCACTATAATCAAAAAAATACCAATAACACAAAAGTTTGATGTTGGAAATTTTGTTATAATTGAAAAGACAAAGGTTTCGTGGAATGATGTCGGTGGCTTAGATGACCAGGCAAGGGAGATAAAAGAAGTAGTTGAGCTTCCGTTAAAAAAGCCGGAATTGTTCAAAAAAGTCGGCATAACGCCTCCAAAAGGAATTTTGCTTTACGGCCAGCCTGGAACAGGAAAGACATTATTGGCAAAAGCTGTGGCTGCTTCTACAAATTCTACGTTCATACAGGTTGTGGGCTCTGAACTGGTGCAGAAATTTATCGGAGAGGGGGCAAAGATGGTCAAGGAGATTTTTGAGCTTGCAAGGAAAAAAGCACCTGCGATTATATTCATAGATGAGATTGATTCCCTGGCAGCAAAAAGGGTTGAGATTGGCACAAGCGGGGAAAGAGAGGTAAGCAGGACATTCATGCAGCTGCTTGCAGAAATAGACGGGTTCAGGCCACTTGGCAATATCAAGGTTATCGGGGCTACAAACAGAAAAGATATACTTGACCCTGCTATTGTAAGGCCCGGAAGACTGGACAGGCTTATACATATACCCATCCCTAAGGGGGATGCGCGTTTGGAAATCTTAAAAATTCATTGTGGGGATATGAAATTCAGCAAAGATGTTGATTTAAAAAATATTTCTGGGCTGATGGAAGATATGTCCGGAGCAGAGATAAAAGCGGTCTGCACTGAATCAGGATATTTTGCAATTAGGGAAGACAGGACTATAGTCACAAAAAAAGATATCACAGAAGCAATAGACAAAGTAAAGAATGAAGAAAAGATTGAAGGCATGGATTATATGAATATGTTTGGCTAAGGCCAAACGACAAAAAATCTTTGATTTTTAAGTATGTTTGGGTAGTTCTGATGTTTTTTGGAATCATAATAACTGCCTTTTCTCCTGTTAGTTATAATAAGATTTAAATAGGCAATTTCATTACTTGTCTTTGTACGCGATGATTGAGTGAACACCCTTAGAAGCTAACGCTGATGATATGCGGAAGTAACTGCTGAGCGTACGCTTATTTTCTATGACCCAAAAACTTATTAAGTGATTCTTTAACATAAAAACAAAATGCCACAAAACGTATGCTCTGAATGTGCAAAAGGAAAAATGGAATGTATGGATTGCTGCACTTCCCCATTTATTGAATCAGAACCCGGTTTCTGGATGACATTGAGTGATGTTGCAAGGATAGTTAAGAAGACTAGTATGGATCCTAATAAATTCTGTAGATTTGTGGAAGTTGAGGATGACGATGATGAAGCAGGCTCAGATGAAAAATATGGTGAGTTTATGTGCCATAACGACAAGTCGATTCTCATGAATGGAAATGAGAAGTGCTTTTTTTTATCAGAAGGTGGATGCTCAATATTTAATGAAAGGCCGAGGATGTGTAGGATATATCCTTTCTGGTTTCATGAAAAAGATGGAGATATAAACATAACAATAGAACAGGAAGATAAGATTAACGAGGATGACTGCTTGATAACAAAATCAAATTACAGCAATAATAATGTCAATCACCTATTAAGCCATATGGATGAAACAGAAGGGAACATGAAAAAATGCATCTGGGAGTATATTGAAGAGATGAAACTGCATGATAAGTTCAAGCATCAATTAGAGAAAAAACCAGTCATAGACGTTCTAAAAGACAATGGCTTTTTGGATTAGTTTAACTGACTTTAAAATCCACGCAAATCCTGAAAACTCTTGGAGAAAACTGGCCGCACTTTACTGTCCTTAAAATCCTGCATTTCTTTTTCTTCTTTTTGCACTCATCTTTTATCATATCGGTGATATTATCATATTTATCTTCTTCGGAAAAAGTATAGAAATGGATAATGCCTTGTTTTTTAATTCTGATTAACGCTAAATCAAGAAAGTTTTCCGCTCCTTTTGGCAGCGGCATTAAAATCCTGTCAAATTTTTTATTCAGATTCAATAAGATTCTTCTTGCATCTCCTTTTATCAGGCTGATGTTTTTGATTTTGTTCAGTTTTATGTTCTTTTCCTGGTATTTGCATGCTGTTGGATTCATTTCAACAGAATATATCTCCTTTGCCTGAGAATTTCTTGATATTATAATTGGATAAGGGCCGCAGCCGGAAAACAACACTAAAATTATTTCGTTTGGCTTTACCAGCTGGAATATTCTTTTTCTTTCTGTGGATGATCTTGAAGAAAAATATACTTTTTCAACATCCAGATTTAGCCTTGTGTTGTTTTCCTTGTATAATGTCTCTCTGCTTTTATCACCTGCTAAAAGACTAAGCTTTGAAGTCCTGAATTTCCCGGAAAATTTTTTTGTTTTTTTGAAGACTGATCTTATGTGCTTATAATTTTTTAATATTTCATTTCCGATTATTTTTTCTTTTTTTTCCAATTGTTCCGGAAAATCGGAAAATATCATAATATTTCCTATAACATCGAAAGAAGCAGGCAATATATCGAGCTCTTTTTTTGTTAGTTTATTTTTTAAAAAATCTTTTAGCTTGTTTGTCATTTTTTAGAAATCTGAAAGTGATTTTTGCTGTTTTTTTGCTGTTCCATTATTTATTTTTTGCAGGGTTGAATTTACTCTTTGCTCTGAAAAATCGTGCTTATCAACAAGCAGCCTGTACAGCTCGTCTTTTTTTACATTGCCCCACCCCAGCTTAAAATCATCTGTTACCGGCATCTTCTTAATCAGGTAATACACTTCCTCCCACGAAAATTGGAAAAAATCATCCCATTTCACTTCTTTGAATAAAGAGTCAAAGTCGTTTTTGTGTTTTTTTACTAACTTCAATGCATTTTTAGGCCCAATTCCCTTAATGCCTCCGGGATTATAGTCTGTCCCGATAATTATTGACAACACTATTAGCTGATCAGAGTCAATTCCAAGATTATGAAGGTTTTCTGACAGGTCTATAAGCTCCGGCTTTATGGTTTCATATCCGATTGTATTTCCTTTTTTTCTTCTGCCTGCAACAGAAAGGTTTCTTGCTAATCTTGTTGCTCCATGTATCAACGAGTCAAAATCCTGGCTTCCTACTGCAAATCCGTGGTTTTCTTTTACCATATACGAGGCCTGGGCTTCGCCTTCAGAAGGTGCCTGCACAACTGGAAGGCCCATTGAGGATATCAGTTTCTTTGACTCTTCTATCATATCTTTAGTTAATCTGGAAGTTCTGGAAGCATATTTTTTCATCTCTTCCTCATCTCCTCTTTTTTTTGCCTCCTGGAATTTTCTCTCTGCATCCAGTTTTAATTTTTTCCTCTGCTCCCTTGTCTTTTGCTTCAATTCCGGAGGCTTTCCATCAAATACAAATGCAATTTTTATCCCTCTTTGCATTAAATTTGCTGTTCTTGTAAACAAGCCAACAAGATGGGAAGTTATATTTCCTTTAGAATCCATAAGCTGGGACCCATCCCGGCCTCTTATTGTAGTTATGAACTGGTAAAGGATGTTATGGGCATCTAAAATAATGATTTTGTTTTTAAAAAAATCCAAGTCTGTTTCTTGTGATACTATGATGCCTTTAAATGCAACTCCCATTTTACACAACCCAAATATTTAGTTATAATAAAAAATAAATTTGTTAAATTGCCTTAAATTTGATGTTTTTGAACTCATTGTTCAGCATTGTGCTTGCTTTTTTTGTCAATATTCCGTTAGTCAAAAATAGAAGCGGAAGGTTTTTTGACTGAGCCTGTATAGAGGCAGTGCTGAGGTCTGCATCATTTATCTTTTTCTTGTTTTTTGACTTGCAGAAATATTTAATGTTTCCTATTGAAGTTTCAAGCTCAACTATAAAGTCCATTTCAGAATTTTTCTTTACCTCATATTTTTCGGTAATTTTTATTTTGTTTTTATCCAGAAAATTGTGGATTTTATTCAGAAAGGCGTTTTTGTCTGTTTTTATTGTTTTTTTTACTGGCTCTTTTTTTATTTCTTCTTTTAGTTTTTCTGTTGGCCTATCATGCTGCATTATTTCTGGTTTTTTATATTCCTGAGGTTTTTGTTCTGGCTGTTTTTTTTGTTCTTCAATTTTTTCCTGTATTGGGATTGCTTTTTTAGGTGGTAATTCTGGTTTTTTTATATCTTCTTTTTTTGATAATATCTCCTTGATTAAAGACTGGGCGTCTTTGCTATCGAACAGGTACCATTTCCAGAATATTTCATTTTTATGCTCATAGCTAACCTGCAATGGAACTGCAAAATCCTTGATTTCTCTTAAAGCTACCCTGATGACTGGCTCCTGTGAAGAATCCCGCAAAATTTTATTTTGCTTCAGCATTTCATACGCTTTTTTCTCCTTTTCGTGAAGGTTTTCAGAAAAATTCTGAAGCATGTGTTCCTGTCCAGGAAAGTAATATAATGGGGATCCCCCTATTTTGACGTAAGATATTTTTATCTGTTTTTTAGATGACAGCTCAGAAAGCCTCGCAGAAGTCATTAAGATATTGTCATCTATCTCTTTTGACAGCTGCACGGGCAAAACAGGCCCTTTTTCCTTAACAAGCAATAGTATTTTTTCGTTTGCGTCCATACTATAACGCTAAAGAACTTAGTTTTAAATATGTTTTGATGGTGACATGTCCGGTGGCTTTTTTAGGGACGCAGCCACCTACTTTCCCAATAGCTCACACAATTCTCTTCATCAACTACACCGATGAGCAATCTTTTCCTTGTGGAATGCGCAACCCTATTTTTTGCTGCAAATTCATGCCATGTTAGTGTATTGCCTTCATACACAGGAAATACAACCCATTTTGCATGGTCTTCTCCTGGCTTAACACCTCTGTCATATACCCTAAAATCAGCTCCAAACTTCAATGCGGTTTTAATTATATAGCCTCTATTCCTCATATCCTTGAAAACGCAATACCTGATCCAGAAATTCGGCTCGAGTTTTTTTGCTTTTTTGGATAATTCATCAAAATCCATTTTTTTGGTTTTTGATTTGAAAATCTCAATCCTGTTTTTTTCAAGAAGATATAAGGATTCAATTAAAGATAATTGAACTCTGCCATTATCAAGCAAGGTTCCGTACCTGCCCTGGTTATATAATTCCCTTGATTCATCGGAGTTTTCTGACAGTATATTATCTCCAATAAATTCTGTTATGACTATTTTTTTATCTTTCTCTTCCTTTTCCGGTTTTTGCTTTTTCTCTTTCTTGGCTTTTTTCATTTTATACAATAAGCATTGATATATCACTTAAAAATGTTTTTGTTTTGTATATTAGTTAATTTCTATATTGAAAATTATTATTATTATTTATTCGAGAAAATCAGCGCTTATGCGGGGCCTTAGCACTCTTCTCAACTTCACAAAACTGCGTTTTGCTCAGGTCATCTATCTAGATCCTACGGAGTTTGCTCCATTGGCAATTTACGCATAAGCGCTGATTTTCAAACAAAACCCAATATAAATGAAAAGTATTTTAATGTTAAATTGATTTCGTGATTACATGCAAATTTTATTTTTGGGCACTTCTTCAATGGTGCCGACAAAGGAAAGGAATCAAAGTGCTGTTTTAGTTAGCTATGGCTCTGAAGGGATTCTTGTTGATTGCGGGGAAGGCACGCAAAGGCAGCTGAAAATTGCGGGTGTCAAGCTGACTAAAATCACAAAAATACTTATCAGCCATCTGCATGGAGACCATGTATTGGGGCTTCCGGGCATGATTCAGAGCATGAGCTCTGCAGATTATAATGATATATTGGATATTTATGGTCCTGTCGGAACTAAAAAATTTGTGGAAAATTTGTTTAAAACGTTTTTGTTTGACAGAAAAATTGAAATTCGGGTTAGGGATATTAAAAGCGGAAGGTTTTCTGAAAGTGATGACATGATATTAGAAGCGCAGTCGCTTGAGCACAATGTTGATACTCTTGGATATAGCATCATCGAAAAAGACAGAAGAAAAATAAATTTGAAATTTACAAAAAAGTTAGGTATTCCAGATGGGCCATTGCTTGGAAAAATGCAGGATGGTAAAAACATTGTGTGGAAGGGAAAGAAAATAAATGTAGATGATGCAACAGATATTGTAAAGGGCAAAAAGGCAACGATTATCAGCGATACTGTGCCGTGCAAGGGAGCGGATATGCTCGCAAAAGACAGTGATTTGCTGATATCCGAAGCAACCTATGCATCTGATCTGGAAGATAAAAGTATTGAGTATGGGCATATGACTTCAAAGCAGGCTGCAGAGCTTGCTAACAGGACTGGCTCAAAAAAACTTGTTCTTACACATTTCAGCGCCCGCTATAAAAACACATTAAAATTAGAAGAGGATGCAAGGGATTACTTTGATGATGTTTTATGTGCAGAAGATTTTATGAAAATTAATTTATAAAAATGAGCCTTAAAAGCAAAGGGATAAATGCCGAAAGGGACCTGATACATAAGTTCTGGGGAACAAAATCCTGGGTAGCTGTAAGGGTTGCAGGCAGCGGATCAATGAAATATCCTTGTGCAGATATACTTGCATCAAATAAATTAAGGAAACTAGCTATAGAATGTAAAGTCACCAAAGACCATAAAAAATATTTTGAAAAAAAGGAGATAGAAGATTTAAAAAATTTTGCAGATTATTTTGGCGCAGAGCCGTGGATCGCTGTAAAGTTTAAAGGCCATGAATGGCTTTTTGTTTCTTTAGAGGACCTTGAAGAAACAGATAAGTGCTTTGTTGCTGATGTTAATAGCGCAAAAAATAAAGGGTTGTTATTTGAAGAAATCGTGAAAAATTAAATAAAAATTACTTCCTTTTTTTCTTTAAGGATTTTTCAATCTGTATCTCTTCTTTCATTATATTATTGACAACTTTCTCGATATGCGCTTCTATCCTGGCAATTCTTCTTTCCATCAAAACAAGAACCCTCAAAGAATAGACTATTGATGCTAAAGTGCCTATTATTATGGATAATGTTAATTCCTGAACACCAAAAGCCAATTAAATCACCTCTTTATTTAATTTATACCCTTAGATATATGTTATATAAAAAGCTTTCGTATTTTTTAAGTGACTTAGAAAGTATATAAGAAAATTATTTGTTGTGCTTATATTGCCTGGCTTAAGATGCCTTTCAAAAACTCTGTTGTTTCTTTGTGCTTAACCCAGATGCAAAAATCATAATCCGGATGAACATCCAGCCCGCTAAGGGGGAATATCATGGAATTATCATTATCGATTGTGTATAATCTCATTTTTGAGTCGTGTGATTTTATTTCAATGTTTTTGTTTATGTTCTTTATTTTACCTGCTGCCCCGAAGTGTTGTTTTAGTTCCTGGTCCTCAGACATAATTATCTCTTTTTTAGCGTTCTTAAATAAATATTCCAGATGTTTTCTGATATTTTTGTTTCCTTTGAGTATAGCAGTTGTATCTCCAACAGTATTTGTATTGCTTTCATGCATCTCCTGCAGGTTGTTTATTAAATCATTGAAACTTTTGCTTTTGATGTCTAATATTAATTTGTGGGTTTTTTGTTCAATCTGTTTTTTTACATTATCCAGAACTTCTTTTGGCTCAACAGCAAGATATTTTATTGGTTTTCCTGGCTTCATGACAACAAAGCCTTTTTTTTCTAAACTCTCGAGAACATCATA
>CEPV01094395.1_pt1 | contig 15327 bp, 12 predicted proteins | sample 530451 | NCBI WGS metagenome assembly CEPV01 (sample SAMEA2620097, study PRJEB7988) | marine metagenome | isolation source: saline water (ENVO:00002010), including | reverse complement strand
CCACCGAGCCACTCCTTCAGGCTCACTTCTACATTGGACAGGACTGAAGGAACACAAATCGCGACGGTGATATGGAACGACGATGGCTCTGACCTGTGGACCTACTCACTTGATCGACAGGCGCTGGCAAGGCTAACGTCTGAAAAGGCATCACTGAACATGCCGCTATGGCATCCCGATGGTCAGCGGATAGTGTTCTCGTTTGAACAGAGCGGGAACGCCTCCAACCTGTTCTGGACGTCAGCGGATGGATCACTCGCGCCCGAACAACTTACGTTCGATGACAGTTACCAGTTCCCGACCTCATGGTCAAGCGATGGCCAAGTGCTTGTGTTCTACCAGTGGACCTCATCAAATCCTGGCTATGACGTCGCCGCGCTGACCTTAGAGGACGAACCAAGTGTCGAAGTGATCCTTCAGAACGAGTATTTCAAGTGGCATCCAGCGCTTTCCCCGGATGGTCGCTGGCTTGCATATGCATCTACCGAGTCTGGGCGACAAGAAGTGTACGTGCGTCCATTCGAAGACGTGTATGCGAGACGATGGCCAGTATCAACCGATGGGGGTGTCTATCCACGCTGGTCCCCAGATGGTGGTGAACTCTTCTACATGACAGAGACAGCCATGATGGCGGTCAAGGTTGCTTCTTCGCCAGACTTCGATCCAGGAATCCCGAAGACGTTGTTTGGGCTCGAAGGATACCGGCACAATACTGCTCGTGACTATGATGTGTCCTCCGATGGGCGATTTGTCATGCTCAAAACTGTATCCGATCGCAAAACCAAGCTTGTATGGATTCAGAACTTCTTTGACGAACTCGAACGTCGTGTCCCATTGGAGTGACTTCTCCACTATGTCTGCTCAGTGTTGGGAGCAGCCAAACTCAGACAGCTCAGATCCCGGCATCAGACGGGATATACAGATTAAGCATCCTCCAAAGCAGTCATTTTCTAGACCGGCTCTGAGGTCGCAGAACCGTCGCAATCTGTATCAGTTTGTAGGGCGACTTCGCCCTTTTGCCATTTCAGGCTTGTCTGCGTAATATTGACTTCTTCACTCTAAGGGCATGGAACAGCCACTTCCGGCTCACCAGAACGATGAGTTCCTATCCTCATTGGTGTATTAGAAGCAAGATAACCGCATGGAGGGACAGAACTTGAGCAGACAAGACAACGAACGTTTCGTCAGGAGTGTATTCGAACAGGCGAGGCCATGGCAGATCGCGATGGTGGCGAACCTTGTCGATGATGCGGACGCTGTGATGGCGGAAGCCGCAGCGATATTCGATGAGATGATCCTCAATATGGCTTATGTGGATAAGCCACGTGATCCCATGGCGACGAATGTATTCGGGTGTGCTGCGGAGATAGCGGTATACGTAGCAGCCAGCAAGCGTGGTGTGGATGTTCATGAATTCGGCAATGCTTTGCTGATCGCGCGGACGAACATGCCGCCACAGGAACTGGAGGGACCGAAGGATTCCCGTCCCATGCAGGAACGCTTCGCTGAGTTTATCGCGACTGGGGAAACATCACAGACTCGTGAAGACACCGGTGAATTCGTATTCGAAGCATTTCTCGGTGATCGCCAAGAATTCGATTGGGGCATGAACATTACTTCGTGCGGCGTCTGCTACTTGGCGGCGCAGCACGATGCCACGGAACTGGTTCCCTATATGTGCGCAACGGATGACATCGTCAGCGATCGCGACGGACAAGGTCTTCGCCGTACAGGCGCCATAGCCGTTGGCTCCAGGCAGTGCGATTTTCGATTTAAGCGGGGTGGTGAACCGCAACCGTTGTCCGCCCAGTACCCAGATCTGATCCGAATAACGAGAGAATAAAGGCGTCATGGATCGACCCTTCGCAGCGTACAAAGGCTCAGAGCCATATGTCTTCGTGTCCTACGCACACGAAGACAATGATAGCGTGTATGCGGAGATCCAATGGCTGAAGGATCAAGGCTTCAATATATGGTATGACGAGGGAATCAGTCCAGGTAGTGAGTGGCATCAGGAGCTTGCTGATAGGATTGATGACTGTAGCCTATTCCTCTATTTCGTCACACCCCGATCTGCTCGTTCAGAACACTGCCAACGGGAAGTTCACTACGCAATCGATCATGGCATGCAACTGCTAGCGGTCCATCTCGAAGAGACCGAGTTGCCGGGAGGTGTGGACCTTTCCCTCAGCTCCATTCAAGCAATCATCCGCCACGAGCTATCTGATCTCGACTACCGGATCAAGCTGCTCAAGGGAACTGGTGATCACATTCAGCGCGGGATGGCACAAGTTTCTGAATCATCAGTGACAATCCTTGGTGTTAGTCCCAAGGTATGCGCGATGGTAGGGCTGACTGGATTGCTGATAGGGGGCATTATTACCGCCATGGCGCTGTGGAATTCTGCGCCCGATCCATCCGTGGGTTCTCGACAATTGATCCGATCCACAATCGATCGGCCGAGCAATATTCATGATCCAGAGCTGCTTCGCCAGCCACTTGCTCTCACCAAGGATGGCAGCAGCATTGTATTCGCCGGACAGACTGAGGATGGTTTCCAGCTTTTCTTACGTAAGTTGGAGGAACTCGACCCAGCGCCGATAACCAGCATCAAGGTTGGTAGCGTGGTATTGCCCGGCCCGGGTAATTTCTCGCTTTCTCCCGATGGTCAGTGGGTGGCCTATCTCGACGGCGGCGACAGCGCCACCATCAAAAAGGTGCGGTTAAGTGGCGGGCAACCCATCACGCTTTGTGAAATCGAAGATGGCGAGTTTACCGGGATGGACTGGGGACAAACTGGGATCATTGTCTTTAGCAACACTGCATACGGAGGATTGATGCAGGTTGCGGACAGCGGCGGCGACCCCGAACCGCTAACCCATGTCGACGATAGGGTGTTGCACGCTAGCCCTCATTTTCTACCCGATGGGCAGGCTTTGATGTACGCCCACGCAAACTTTGGTGACGGCCCAACTACGGCGCGCATTTACGTGCTTTCCCTGAAGAGCGGTGAAGCACGATTCTTGTTGGAGGGCCGCTCTCCACAGATCGCCACGAGTGGCCATCTGCTCTTCTATCGGGAAGGCGACAGTACCATCTGGGCCACTGCCTTTGATCTGAACCGGTTTGAAGTAACGGGCAAACCCGTACCGATTGTACAGGGCGTCAAGTACTACTATCTCGCCCATTACAGCCTGTCTGCTATTGGTTCCATGGTCTATTGGACTGGTGGTGAGGAGATTTGGGAGAAAAGATCGTCGCTCGTCTGGGTCGATCGAGAGGGTGCCGAAGAGCCACTGGCGTTGCCCCCCGACCACTACTATCAGCCGCGGGTGTCACCCGATAGTCAAAGCATCGCGATGGCAATTTCTCCTGCCAGAGGAGAGTCAGAAGTGTGGGTGTACAGCACCATCCGCGGCAATTTTGATCGATTGACCTCTGATGGACCTTTCTATTCACCGGTCTGGAGTATGGACAGCCTGCGACTTGCATTTGGCCGTAGCCAGGACCAGCAAGGAATCTACACGAGAGCCGCCGATGGTAGCGGCGCAATAGAAAAATTGACGGCGGCAGAGGAAACCAATGAATCTTACCCTCGGTCCTGGACGGCTGACGGCAAGCACCTGCTGTTCGACTCGTGCCCGACCGTTCCCGGCCCTAATCGTGGCTGCAATCCAGGTGTGCTGTCATCCGGCAAGGATCCGAGCGCTAGGCTCCTGCAAGAAACGCCGTTTAGCGAGACATATGTCACTGCCTCCCCGGATGGGCGGTGGATCGCCTATCAGTCGAATGAATCGGGTGAAGCGCAGATATACGTGCGTCCTTTCCCGGACTTTGAATCGCGACGTTGGCCCGTATCTGTCGGTGGTGGGCGGATGCCTCAGTGGGGACCCGATGGGAAGGAGATATTCTATCTTGGGCCCACGCACATGATGGCTGTACCTGTAGCGACCGGATCGACATTTGATGCGGGAGTGCCAAGAGCTCTATTTGCTCTGCGTCAGATTGTGCGCGACGGATTTCTGAGGGACAGGCTGATTAATTATTCAGTTGCTCCTGATGGCCAACGTTTCCTGATGCTGAAGCCAGCGGGTACGGACGTCGAGAGACAGACGATTGTGCTTCTACAGCACGTATTCGATGAATTGGAGCGTCTGGCGCCAACGAAGTGACCCCAGATCGACGTGAGAACAGCATGGAGCACTAGTCAATCAATGACGGGTTTATGTTGATTAGAGCCCTTTTTAGACAGGAAAGGCTAGGCTTCACTCGGATGTCTACAAATCCCCAGTAGGCAGATGCGCGAGGTACTGGCCAACGAAATCGAAGTCCACGGACCTCACATAAGCTTGTGTCAGCTTTTCTGTAATTGGTCCAGGGATGCCTTTGCCAATCGCAGCTCCGCAGAACGTTCTCACCGGCACAATGCACAGACTCGTTGATGTCAGAAAGATTTCGTCTGCGTTGTAGGCATCGTGGAAGTCGAGATCCTTTTCTACAACCTTGAGTGCGGCTTCTTCCGCGAGTTCCAGGATCGTCTGTCTTGATACCCCAGGCAGCACAAACTGCTCACGGGGTGTATAGCAGATGCCGTCTCGGACGAGGAATAGATTCGCGCCGAGCCCCTCGGCGAGATTGCCGTTGTGATCCAGCGTCAACGTGTAGGCGTTGACGCCCGCCGTAGGTGACACAGCCTGATTGGCGTAAATGAGGTTAAGATAATTGTGGGTCTTGGCTCTTGGCGTAAGGGAGTCGGGTGGAGTCCGCCGTATCGGAGACACCTGCAGATCGATGCCATCGCGATAGTAAGTCGCACGTTGCGACAATGGCAGAGGAATGCACTCAACGATGACCGTGGGCCCATCCTGATCCCAACCCTCATCACCGACGGCCGACACGCCCCTGGAGACTCGTTGGGCAACCCAGTAGTCAGTGCTTTCATCAAGAAAGTGCGCATTTCGCTTCAGCACTTCCTCGCTAATCTGGATCATCTCTTCCACCGACAGGTGCGAATCGATACGAACCGCCTTGAGGGAACGATAGAGACGTAGGACATGTTCCTCGATCTTGAAGATACGTCCACCAAACGTGCGGGTCATATCGAATATCGCGTCACCGTAAAGAAATCCACTGTCCCTGAACGGGATGCGGATATCGCCTTCGGGCATATACTCGCCGTTGTAATATGCGATTCGAGTGTTGGCGCCTTCGTTCATGGATCAGCTCCGGAATGTCGTCAAGGATTATACACTGGTAGGACTACCCAAGGGCACGAGTCACATCTCCAGTTGCAGCCTGATTGTTTTGCTCAAGGAGGCAGCAAGCCATTTCTTCTCCTCCGTCGGTTCTCCCAGCAGCGACAACACATCCCTGTCTATCTCTCTATCTGACTCAGCGTCACCGCAGAAGACTCTCAAAGTATTGGAAACAACTTCCATCCGCTGGCGAATTGGCGACAGGGTTATGTTCCAGGCACACGCTGCAAATGGCCTCTCTGGCTTTAGGTTTCCACCAATCACCTCGAGTACGATCTGGAGATTCTCTACAAACTTCCAGTGGCATGTCCAAAGCAGGTCTATGGCGAGGCCAAGCGAGAAACCGCCTCCGTCCAACCCTTGAAGACCTTCAAAGGGGACTGTCTCAACCGTCTGCCGCCAGAAGTCCTCGTGTTCCTTGTAATGATCCGGGCAGTCGTCTTGGTCGTAAGAGAGCCATGCATACTGTGTGCTTGGGTCCCTCATCGACCACGGCGTATCCGTCCAGCTGCGGATCTTTTCGATCACGCGCTGGACCTGCCATTCTTTCAGTGGCGAGCGTTCACCAAGGCAAGCAACGATCCGCGACGCCGAAACAGCACCTATGGTTAAGTCGATCGAGGTGCTGGGAGATCCTGCAACCCAGGCTGAGAGGGCACCGCACGCATTCTTCGAAATGACTTCAGTGGGATGAGTCTGGCCAGGCGATCGGGTGCCCAATCCCTTACTGGTCTCGCCGGTCGCGATTGCTTCAAGTATGTTGCCGACCCACTTCTCAGCCTTGTGGTGGCACATCTCCAGGCCGCCTATCAGTTCTCGAATCTTCGATGCGCTCGCTGCAATGGGAGCAATCTGGTCTTCCTGGCTATCGATGGCCAGCACCTCGGAATCGGGGTCGCTGCCGCAATTGCTCCACCACTCTCGCGTCGCCATGTACTTGCCCCTCTTATCCATGCGTCAGCATAAACGTAGTTTAAACCACATGTGCGCCGGAATGCGCGGACCTCGTTATAGACTCCAATGAGTCCGCTTTGGCCGATGCTTCGGTGTTCCGAAATCGAGCCATTGTGTGTGTAGGGCTCGATCAAACCTAAACTCATACAGAATGTGGTGTTCGTCGACGCCCGTAGCGAAACCCATTGCATTGGCGGCTGCATCTCGAAACCTGGTCTCAGTATCGCAATACACTGCTTCACCACTTGCGAAAAACTCCTCGTCTTCATTACCGGGCAGCGTATGGATTGAGTACTGCCGACGATTCTGTAGGTCTTTGAGTTTTGGAGACGAATCCATAATGAAAGCGACGATTCGTTCTTCGACAATGCGAGGGACGACGGGATGAATTCGCGGTCGCGCCGTAGCTGAGACTGTTGCGAGAAATGCGACCTCATTCAGGCCCAGCAGACGGCTTCCGGCTTCAGCGATCACAGGTGCTGCGGAACTGAATTCTTTCCAACCTAGCATGAAGACCTCCCAAAGATAGATTTAGCATTATACCTCACCACTACCGACAGCTTGGTGTCACTGTGTCTCCTTCGGAGAAAGACCGGCGGTCAGGAGCATATCATGATGCCAAAACGGATCGATAGTTTCTAGGTAGCACAGTCACTTCACGTTGGCGTAACACGATGTCTTCTTCGGGCAAATACCGGCGCTATCTGGCGAACGAAAGCAATGTTCACAGCTATCTCGGCCAAGCAAGCAAGGGAACTGCGGCGTCATGACGCGGAGTCATAGGGATCTGAGTGCTAAGCAGTCGATAGCTGCAGCCTACATCGAGTATCTGTCATCGGCTCCCTTATCTGCGTATAGTTCCACCCATCTCAAATGCGAGGATCCGATCGTGAAAACTAAACTCATCACCGCAATACTGATCACTTCATCACTTTTGTGCAGTTGGCCCAACTCCGCTGAAACCGACCCGGTAGAGCACAACGGTCCACACAACTGGGGGCGATGGGGAGCGGATGACCAGCGGGGGGCCGCCAACCTGATCACGCCAGAGAGCATCGTTGCAGCCGCCAAGCTGATTCGCAGCGGTCGTACCTTCAGTCTGGCGATCCCTATCGACAACGCCGGACCCGTCTATCCGGGCAGGCTGTCTCCCCATCACATTATGGTAGCCACCGGCGCTGATTACAGCGCAGGCGCTACCGGTCTCGGATTCGGCAATATGAAATTTGCCGATGATTACATCTATATGCCGCTGCAGGGCTCAACCCAGTGGGATGCCCTTTCCCACGCCTGGTACGGCGACCATCTGTACAATGGCGTCAACCAGAGTGAAATCAGAAGCTCGCCGGGCGCCGGTGGTGCAACCAGGCTCGGTGTTGAGAATGTAAAGACCTCCTTCGTCGGCAGGGGTGTGCTCATCGATATTCTGGCATTCAAAGGTGGCAGCCTGCCTCCCGGTTACGCCATTACCCGGGCCGATATCGAAGGCGCGATGGCAAAACAGGGCACTGAGGTGCGCAAAGGAGATGTGGTCATACTGCGAACCGGTTTCGTACCGGGCTACTACGAAGTCGAGGGGGCAATAGAGCGGATGGCCTATGTTGCAGGACCACACACCGGAATCGGTGACGACGTGGTGGGCTGGATCGTGCAGCAGGATATCGCCGGAATTGCTGCAGACAATGTGGCGCTGGAAGTGCTGCCCAACCCGATCCCGGAGCGAACCCTCGCCATCCACGGTCATCTGTTGCGCGACCTGGGCGTTTACATCGGGGAAATCTGGTGGCTCGAAGAGTTGGCTGCCGATTGCACTAAGGATGGTCGTTGGGAATTCTTCCTGGCAGCTCAGCCGCTCAATATTCCCGGTGCAGTTGGATCGCCATTGAACCCCATCGCCATCAAGTAGCACCTGGGAACTCGGGCGTAATGAGCAGTTCGGATTCTGAAAAAGGCGATCAACTGGTCGATGCATGCAAGCGGGGTGACCTCGTTGTCGCCCGTGAACTGCTGGACGCTGGCGTCAGTATCGAATCGATCAACATACACGGCAAAACATGCCTGATGCTCGCTGCCGGCAATGGCCACCTGAATCTGGTGAGGCTGCTCCTCGATCGAGCGGCAAACGTCAATGCACGCAGCCCTGCAGGTGACACTGCCCTGATCGATTGCTTTGTGCCGGAGATTTCGCGCATGCTCTTGACTCGTGGAAGCGAGGTCAACGTCTACGGCGCCAATGGCCACAGCGCTCTCAGCCGTGCTGCATCGTCCGGCGATCTCTCGCTGGTGCAGGACCTCCTGCGCCATGACGCAGAGATCGAGCCGCCAGGCGGCAATGGTCTTGCGCCACTGCAGACTGCAGCGGCAAGCGATCGCATTGACGTGGCAACATTCCTTTTGCAGCGGGGAGCAAACGTCAACTATAGGGATCGAGCGCTGGGCGGGACGCCTTTATCCGATGCTGCCACCCGAGCATCGGCCGAAATGGTGTCTCTGCTGCTGGCCCATGGTGCCGATGTTCGTATCGTGAACGAGCGGGGCGATATTGCGCTGCACAATGCGGCCGGTAACTGCAATCTCGAGGCCATGGCGCTGCTGCTGCAATCGGGCTCGCATCTTGAGGCTCAAGGCGAACTCGGTTTTACGCCGTTGATTTCCGCCGCATCAAACCGGGCGGTGTGGAAAACTGAAGACAAGGCATTGCCTGCGGTGGTCCTGCTTCTGAAGGAGAAGGCAAACCCCAACAAGGCGGATAGGGCGGGCTATACGCCGCTACACCACGCCGCTTACGATGGGTTCAAGCGCGTGGCAGATGTTCTATTGGAGGCCGGCGCTGATCCGGGTGCCGAGAACCGCAAAGGTGAGCGTCCCATTGAGTTGGCCATGAAGAGGGGTATCCCTGGATATCCCAACGAGCGCGAGTCCGTGCGGCCGGAATCCAAGCAAGGAGACCCAAACTACGAGGTCGTCGAACTGCTCCTCAAATTGGTGAAGATGGATCCAAAGCGATACCGCAAATTGCGCAAGTCGGCGCGTCAGTCTCGCTGTCCGGAGGTACTCAAATTGCTTACCGCCGCGAGGCCCAGGTAGATGACGTCGTGCTATAGCGTGTCTGTCAGCGCGTGCGCTGCCCGCAATCGATCTGCGGCGGTCTTGTCGATCAACAGATTATCGAGCAGCGTCGTGTTGCTGGACGACAGATCACCCTCGTCGTCCAGGGAGTATTCAACTTTGTACAAATCCACGACGTTGAGCTGCTCACAGACAGGGCAGGAATCCAGTTTGACCTTGACGTAGGTGAAATCAGCGCGCGGGTCGTCGATGTCCTCGAGATCGATGATGGGGCCGAGATCGCCACTCTCCCCCACCTGCTCGATCAGCAGAACGCAATCACCAACGGGCTGGAGAAGGCCCGTATATTGATCGTTGTCTGTCCACACTTGGCAGGTCTCGCAATAGATGTTGTCTCCTTGTCCTGCCGTGGCATAGGTGCCCATGTAGGATCCGCCTGTGATGATGGCAGCTTCTATGGTCCAGATGATCCATCCGAGCACGCCTGAGGGTTCCACTTCGTCAAGTATCAGATAGGGTGGATTCTGATTGAAAAACAGAACGCCCTCCCAGACCAGGCCAGGCCCGATAATGAGATCCAGGGCGCTGAAGTCTGTGTTCAGCCCCAGATAGAAGATCCACTGGAAATAGACCGCGAGGCACCCCAGCAGCCATCCGAAGCCGATGATCAAGCGTTCATTTCTGATGTGGTAATGTTTCGCCACCACACCAAATAGCGCCCCGATAGAGCCGGCCAACACGATGACGGCGAGGATATTGGCCAGTTCCCACGGGCTGTGGGTGAGGATTAGAGCATAGACCATACACAGCGCAATCATGCTGCCGCGGCCGAGTGTTAGTGCGATGACAGCTTGACGCGGCTCGTACTCACCGGAGTGGACATAGAAGCGTACATTGCTCATGTTTTCAGCATAGCTCGTTCTCGAACGCCGGGCGAGCAACCGAGTGCTTCGATCACCGTAAGCAGCGTCTGCTTTATGGCGCCAACTCGACGTGGGCGATTCGATCGCCCGCAAAGGAACCGAGGTACAACCGGGTTCCTATTTGCAGCGCCACCGTCGCCGCCCCCATGGGCGGGCCACGATGGTTTAACAGCGTAGTCCGTTCCATCGTGACGGGGTCCAGTGCCACGATCTCAAACTCGAACCCGCATGCTCCCTCGGTAAGGCCCTGACACGCTATAAGTTCGCTTAACCCATCTACATGCGAGGCGACCAGCAAGCGTCCGTCTGCTCCCCACGTAATATTGTCCGGTCTGATGACGTCGGCTTTTGCCAGCAACTCTCCATCGACGCGTCTTATCTTGCGCACTTCGTCGCCCATATAGACATTGACGAATACGATCGCTTCGTTGGCGGAGACCTCGATACCGTTTGGAAAAGGCGCTTCGGTGCCGGCAACCTGACGGAATCCATCCGTCCCCGACCAGTGCAGCACATAACCGGTATCCATTCCCAACAGACCCTTCAGCGTTCCCATCGACTCGGAGGATTTGGGCATCATATGGGTGACCAGAAAGCCGCCACCGGCAAGGTTCACCACGTCATTGAAGTAGGCATCTTCGGGTCCGACTACGCACCCCCGCCAACTTATTCGCGGCAATGGCTCCTCGTTAACCACTTCAAAGAACTCAACCGATTCCCGAGAACCGTGGTTGACTACGAGCAAACGCCAACGACCGCTCGCAAGCTGCATCAGGTCCACGCCGTGAGGTGAGAAGCTGTTGCCGGGCGCGCCGGGGCAGTCGTCATCGCCCCAAGTGGACTGGACAGCACCCTCCCCGCCCGTAAATGCCGGTTGCAGCTGCTCCTCAATTCGGTCGAAGAGGGCGAGATTTCCCGCCCGGGTGCCATCCATGGAACCAAACTGGCTGACGATCAGCCATTTGGAATCGGGTATTTCGGCCAGATCCTCAGGATTCTGGAAGCCGCAGATCGGCGTCATCCCCTCGGCCGGTGTACACGCGACTATGGGAGAAATATCACTCTGACATCCCACCAATAGTGCTAAGGCGGCCATTATGAAAGTAGTCTGTCGCAGCATGACGATCTCCCGGATTATTCCTGGATCAGATCGATATCGACAGCCAGTTCACGGCCGATGATTTCCAGCTGTTCCACCAGATGGTCAACGTCGACGCTCTGCGGCACTTCGATGCTGGCTTCGGCATTGAAGAGTAATTCGCCAGTCATGGCTGCCGTGGTAACGTTGGTGGACATCTCGGCAACGTTGATCGATTCGCTGGCCAGCGCCTGCGAGACTTCGTGGACGATGCCGGGCCGATCGAGCCCGAGCAGCGTGAGCTGCAGCATCTTGGTCTCCCCAGCCTCGCTTTCGGTGTCACTCGCCTCGATCAGAACCGATAGCGTTTCCGATTGCAGCGCCTTGAGTGCCAGGGTCATATCCGCCACCTGCTGATCGTCTACACCCACCTGGATGATACCGGCAAATTTCCCCGCCAATTGACTCATCCGGCTATCCAGCCAATTGCCTTCATGGCTGGCGACCACTTCTGAGATCGTCTCGATCAAGCCCGGTCTGTCTTCGCCGATGAAGGTAAAAACTAGATTGGTCCGCAACGTCGGCTCCTCAAGATTTTCTGCTGCATGTCACTGATCTCAGTCTATCACGTCCGACCGGTACAGACTGCCAAAAGCTGGTGCATACAGTGATGCGATCTTTTGCATCGAAATCCCAATTTGTTAGACTCGCGCCCGGGACTGCTGACGAACTCTGCAGAGGGAGAGATGACCATGCGCGAACCCAACGAGATGTTGCTGGCGGATCTGCTGCGAATCCGCGCTGAACAGAAGCCCGATTTCGACGTACTGACATTCGAGCACCTGAGCCTGGATGGCGAAAACACCCCGGATGAGGTGCGTACTTACGCGGATCTGGCTACCAATGCCAACCGTATTGCAGACGCTCTCGTCCAACTGGGACTGCAGCGCGGCGACTGCTTTGGCCTCATGATGCGTAATCACCCGGAATATGTGGAAACGATGGCAGCGGCATCCATAACCGGTTGCGTGTTCGTACCGATCGATCCCCGTTCCAAAGGTGACAAGCTGGCTTACTTTCTGCAGAACTCGGAGTGCCGTGGCATCGTCTGTGCCGACTACTGCCTGCCGGCCGTGACGGACGTTCGAGATGACTTGCCCGCCCTCGAGTGGATTCTGGCGCTCGACACGGGTGGCGAGGGCGGCCCCATGGAGGAGTCGCTCCTGGCGGGCACGCGATCGCTTCGGGAGGTCCTGGCCAGGTCCGTTGCGACAGTGGACGTACGTCTGGAAGACCCAAACGATCCCCTGCAGATCATCTTCACGTCCGGCACAACCGGCAATCCCAAAGGGGTGGTGATGGGGAATATCCGCTTCGGTGCCTTCGCAATGCTGGGCATGCTGTTCGGTTACACCGAGGAGGATCGTCCCTACACAGGTCTCTCCCTCACCCACGGTAACGCCCAGGCAGTGACCCTCGGGCCTTCCCTCAGCCTGGGGCTGCGCGGCGTTCTAAGCCGCCGCTTCACCAAGTCGAAGTTGTTCGACGTCTGCCGTCGCCACGGGTGCACCACATTCTCCCTGTTGGGGGGCATGGCAACCGCCATCTACAGCGAACCCGCCAAACCGGACGATGGTGACAACCCGGTGAGACAAGTAGCCAGCGCCGGCATGCCTGGGGCAATCTGGGAGTCTTTTGAACAGCGCTTCAACCTCAACATCTTCGAGTGGTACGGGGCAGTGGAAGGGGGCCTTGCATACAAACCGGTTGGCGAGGGACCGGTCGGGTCGTTCGGCAAACCAGGTCCTGACCTCGACATGAAGATCCTCGATGAAGATGATGTTGAGTGTCCAGCGGGGGTGATGGGTGAGATCTGTTCCCGTCCGGCGGCGGGCGGATCCGCAGAGGTCGAGTACTACAAGAATCCAAAAGCGTCCAGTGACAAGACCCGTGGCGGCTGGCTGCGCAGTGGCGACATGGGATATCGCAATGAGAATGGCTGGCTGTTCTTCGGCTACCGCAAAGGCGGCGGCATCAGACACAACGGTGATTTCGTCAACACCAGCTTCGTGGAAAAGGTGATTGCCGAACAGGTCAACATCGTGGACGTGTTCGTCTATGGCGTTGATCCGGCTTCCGGCGCTCCGGGGGAAAAGGATGTGGTAGCGGCAATCGTCGCGGCCGATAGCGAAGCGTTCTCCGCTGCTGATCTGTTTACGGCTTGCCGGGCTGGCCTGGAAGGTAACTTTGTGCCGAGTTACCTGCAGCTCGTCGATGAGATTCCCAAGACCGCTTCGGAAAAACCTCAACAGCGTTTTCTGCTGGAGCAGTTCAGTATCGATGCTGCCAACGTATTCACTGAGGGCGCCCGCTAACGGCTCCTAGTCAGCCGATAATACCTTCGTCGTGTAGGGCGGCGATCTCCTGCTCGCTCAGCGATAGGTCGGCAGCGATAACTTCATCCGAGTGTTTACCGAGCAATGGCGCTGCCTGCATAGGCACCTCGCTTTCACTTAGCCGTGCAGGCCAACCCAACATCGTTTGCGGGCCGCGGGTTTCGTGTTCCACCGATTGAATAAAGCCACGCTCATGCAGATGGGGATCGCTGAACAGGTCGACACTATCGAGTACGGCACTGGCCGGTACGCCACCTGCAGCGAGAATGCGCATCGCATCCTGCTTGGATCTCTGACTGGTCCAGTCTGAGATCTCTTGCCGCAATGCCTCCCTGTTGGCATGGCGTTCTCTGCCGCCCACAAAGCGTTCATCCTCCAGCAGATCCGGTCGTTCCATGGCGTGGCACAGCGACTGCCACATGCGCGGTGTCACCGCCATGATGTAGATGTAATCATTGGGGCCGTGAGGGTCACACGGGTAGATATTGACGATCGGTCCGGCGCCGTTGCCGCTTCTGCCCGCAACCGATTGCCCCCCCTGGGTTCCTGCGATGGCCGTGCGCAGGTAGTAGGTCATCGCTTCCTGCATGGAGATCTCGATGAGTTGCCCCACGCCGGTGCGCATTTTCTGTGCATAGGCTGCCGTGATCGCGAGCGCAAGCTGTACGCCGGTTCCGGCATCCCCTGTGGTCGGTCCGGGGCGCATGGGTGGGCCATCCGCTTCGCCGGTGATGGAAAACGCACCGGCCGCCGCCTGAGCGACCATGTCGAAACACTTGTAGTCCGCATAGGGGCCGCTGGTGCCGAATCCCTTCAGACGGGCATAGATGACCTCCGGGTGGATCGCCTTCATCACATCGTATCCCAGATCGAGTTTTTCGATTACGCCCGGCCCATAGTTCTCCACGAACACATCGTATTGGGGCAGCATCTTGAGCAGCAGGTCGCGCCCGGCAGGTTTCTCCAGATCAATGGCAATACTGCGCTTGTTGCTGTTCCAGACCAGGAAATAGTCCGAGTCATCCTGACGATACGCCCGGCCGCGGCCGGGATCTCCCACATCGGGCCTCTCCACCTTGACGACGTCTGCACCGAACCACGCCAGTGCTTGCGTGCAGGAGGTCCCCGCCTCGTATTGGGTCATGTCGAGAATTCTCATTCCGTCCAGCGCTGGCATAGTTGCCTCCTCTTATCGGGCTCGACGAGCCGCATCTTATTGGGACATCGGTTCGGTGGTCGGCATGGCCTGCATGCCTGTCATGGCAGACCTATCATTTCCGTTTGGCCTGCGAGCACAAGGGTGCCGCTACCGTCGACCCATTGCTCCATGCCGTCGGGCTTTACGGTCCGGCCGAATTCCACCCAAGCCGTCGCCTCATGGAAATAAAGTTCCGCCATTCCCGCATAGGGTTCAGCGTGCGGCTCCATACTGTGACTCACCACGTATCTGAATCCGCCTACCGTAGCCATAGCCGATCTTATGTTGGGCACGTGTACACTCAGCCAATGGGAAAAGAACGCATCGAAGTCGGCACCGGCCTGCGTCTTCACCAGGTAACTCACCTTGTAGAAACCGCTACGCGTACAGGGAAACGGCGTATTCAGCGTGAGGGGTTCGACGGGTAGCGATTCCGAGCCGTCAATCACGACAT
>CEPV01013853.1_pt1 | contig 15378 bp, 10 predicted proteins | sample 530451 | NCBI WGS metagenome assembly CEPV01 (sample SAMEA2620097, study PRJEB7988) | marine metagenome | isolation source: saline water (ENVO:00002010), including | reverse complement strand
CTAAGATTCCACATTAATTTTTTTTTGAATCTCACAAGGCGACGAACCTCTGAATTAAAACCGGGGACTGATTCAACTTTTAATCCTAGAAACTGTTCTATTCCCCAGACCAGGAGATGGTTCCATCGGGATGGGCATCCTCCCGAGACAGTTCACCTGCGGCGAGGAAGCACTGCAAAAAAATCAGGAGGCCTGTGCCTGCAGGCCCCTGCCTGATCCTCTTCAAACTTCCAGAACACTTGGGATTTTTCATGAGTTTACGATTTTATTTGGGTTAGTCTTCCATTTCTTTATAGATTAAGGGCTTCAATTTTTTCGGCTATTTGCAACGGAAACCAAACGATGCATTTTGATTTCAGGTTGTGGAGATTTACCAGGGGGGTTCGTCCCAGGATCTTTTTTACGGTCCTTCTGGGCATTTTTTCAACCATTTTGGGAGTCGCACGACTGGCACTCCTCGGCTGGCTGATTGGTCTGATTTTTCAGGGTCAAAGCCTTTCAGGACTGGTGATTCCGATTGTTCTGACAGGAGGCTCGATCATCCTCCGAGGCCTCTTCGAGCATTGGAGAATCATGGTCGCCCATCATACGGCGGCAATGGTTCAAAAAACTTTACGGCAAAACCTCTATGACAAAATTGTTGAACTGGGACCGGGATATGCGGGAAGACAACGATCTGGAGAGTTGGTTCTTTCGATGGTTGACGGCGTCGAACAGTTGGAAACGTATTTCGGCGAATATCTGCCCCAACTCCTGATTTCTGCAATCACCCCCTTGCTGATTTTTTCTTTTGTTGCCTTTCTGGATCTGCCAGTTGCATTGACCCTCTTTATTGCTGCAATGATTGCCCTGGCGGCACCTTCACTCTGGCACAAATTTGACTTAAAAAAATCTCAAGATCGGCAAAAAGCCTATGCGGTTTTTGCATCAGAGTTTTTAGATGCCGTACAGGGGCTCGGGACACTGAAGTCCTTTGGACAAAGCCGTCCGAGGTCAGAATTTTTGACCGAAAAAGCAAGAGACCTTTTCCGTTCCACAATGTGGGTCCTTGCCACCAATTCACTTTCAAGAGGAATTACGGACACGTCCATTGCTCTTGGAGCTGCAGTCGCTTTAGGGCTTGGCGCCCATCGGGTGGCAAGTGATCAGATGGAACTATCATCCCTCCTGATCATTCTGATGATGGGGGTTGAAATTTTCCGTCCCATGCGTGATTTACGTTCCATCCTTCATGAAGGCATGGTCGGTCAATCTGCTGCTCAAGGAATTTACCGGATCCTTGATGCAGCATCACCGATTGATGAAAAACCTTTGACTGAAAATACAAACACGATCAGCCCTTCGATTGTTTTTGATTCGGTATCCTTCGGTTATTTGGGCCATCAAAAAGCAATACACGAGAAGCTTAATTTTTCGATTTTGCCTGGAGAAAAGGTCGGACTGGTCGGTGCCAGTGGTTCTGGAAAAACAACCATCGTGAAACTTCTTCTTCGATTTTATGATCCGGACCAGGGTTCGGTTTTCCTAGGCGGTCATGACCTCAAGGACTTGAGGCTGGACCAGATCAGGAAAGAGATTTCGGTCGTCAGTCAGGACACCTTCCTTTTTCATGGAACAATTGAAGAGAATATCCGCTTTGGGAACCCTAATGCATTGGACGAAGAAATCGTTGAAGCCGCCAAAGCAGCCAATATCCATGATTTTATCAATTCGCTTCCAGAAACCTATGCCTCATTGGTGGGTGAGAAAGGCATCAAACTTTCGGGAGGACAGCGCCAAAGGGTTGCCATTGCAAGGGCGGTTCTGCGTGACTCAAAAATTCTGATTCTTGATGAAGCACTCTCTGCAGTGGATGCAGAAAATGAAGCGATCATTCAAGAAGCCCTTGCCCGATTGATGAAAGACAAGACGACACTGATTTTGGCTCATCGCCTCTCCAGCATCATTTCCTGCGACAAAATACTCGTCTTAGAGCAGGGCAAAGTCGTTGAAAATGGAACCCATCAGACCTTAATGGAACAAGGAGGGATCTATTCCAGATTAATGTTTCAACAAGCAACCGAAGATTCGCATCAAAATCCTGAAGTTCATGTTTCACCAAACAGCCAAACCGAGAGACCTGCAAATACCTACTCCGATGAACACCTAACTCAGGAAACCGAAGGCATCGTTAAGGCTGAAGGACTTGATTGGATCCAGGTTATTAAAGCATTGATGGGCCATATCATGCCTTGGAAAAGAAGGCTGATCATGACTTTTGTATTTGGAGTCTTGAGAGTGGTTGCCTTCATTGGAGTCGGAGTTTTAAGTGCATTGATCGTCATGGCATTAAAGAACCAAACGCCTTTTGATGATTATCTGATCGCCTTGCTCATCATCGCTTCCATTTCAGGGATTCTTCACTGGCTGGAATCATGGGTGGCGCATGATATGGCGTTCCGGCTGCTCGCAGAGATGAGGATTCAGGTCTTCAAGAAACTGGATCAAATTTCACCCGCATATTTGGTTCGAAGAAGAACTGGTGATTTGATGGGGATCGTCACTCAGGATGTCGAACTGGTTGAATATTTCTTTGCCCACACGGTTGCACCGGCATTTGTCTCGGTTCTTGTGCCTCTGCTCGTCGTCCTGTTTCTGGCATTTACCCATCTATGGGTGGCTCTTGCTTTTATTCCTTTTTTAGTTTTTGTAGGACTCAGCCCGTTTTTGATGCGGAGGAATGTGGATCGGCTGGGTTCAAAGTCAAGAGAAGCTGCAGGAGAACTGGCGGCCCATGCGATTGATACCATCCAAGGACTGGCTGAGGTTGTCTCTTTCCAGCAGGAAAAAAATCGACGCGATGATTTTGATCAGCTTGGAGAAAACCATATTTTGATCCGCCTGCCGTTCTTTTCACAATTGACCCTTCAAAAAACCCTGCTCGAAGTCTTTACGGGTCTTGGTGGTCTGTCCGTTGTTTCAACCGGAGCATTTCTGGTAGGAAACCATTCTCTGGATTCAGGCATCTTGCCGCTTTTAACCCTCCTCGCCATGGCGGCGTTTCTTCCGGTTTCTGAAATTGCACAAGTCGGCAGGCAATTGGCAGACACGCTGGGTTCAACACGAAGGATTTATGCATTGGAACATGAACCCGTCACGATCAAAGATGGTCCCCAAAGATTCGCCAATAAAACCACCTCAGAATTGTCTCTTTCCGATGTTGGTTTTCATTATCCAGGCAGGGCACAAAAAGTTTTGGAACATGTGAGTTTCCGCATTCAAAGCGGGCAAACGGTTGCTTTGGTAGGACCTTCTGGTGCAGGCAAGACAACCTTGGCTCAACTGTTGATGCGCTTTTGGGATCCTTCAGAGGGAAGCATCCTGCTTTCAGGTGAAGATTTGAGAGAATATCGTCTTGAAGAACTCCGTTCCAAAATGGCTCTGGTCGCTCAAGATACCTACCTTTTCAATAGTTCCCTGAAGGAAAACATCCTGATTGCAAAACCCGATGCAAGTCACTCCGAAATTGCAAAAGCCCTTGAAATGGCCTCTTTATCAGAACTCGTTGAATCCCTGCCCAAGGGTTTTGATACCATGGTTGGAGAACGGGGAACGAGTTTATCAGGCGGTCAAAGACAACGCGTTGCCATTGCAAGAGCCTTCCTGAAAGATGCACCCATCCTGATTCTTGATGAAGCAACTTCACATTTGGATGCTTTAAGCGAAAGTGAAGTCCGTGGTGCTCTGGACAAACTCAAAGAAGACCGTACCACCATCATCATTGCACACAGGCTTTCAACCATACGGAATGCCGATCAAATTATTGTTCTTGATGGAGGAAGCATTAAAGAATCAGGGAACCATGATCAGTTGTTGAAGAATCAGGGACTTTATTCTCAACTGGTCTATAAACAAATGAATTTCTTAAACTAATCCCCTCAGGATTTTATTCACCTGTTTGATTGTTCGGATTTGCAGTTCTGGACTCCTGGTAATATACAAAGAGCCCTGCAAAGACAATCAATGCGCTCCCGATTAGAGTGTTGAGGGTCGGGACTTCCTCGAACATGATGAAACCAAGGATGCCCACAAAAATCAGTTTGGTGTAGTTGAATGGTGCAATCAGAGAAGCCTGCGCCCTTCTGAATGCGCTGACCATACAGAGGTGGGCTAATGCTCCCAAAATTCCAGTGCCAAAAAATAAGATCCAGTGTTCTGTTCGGGTTTCATTCCAGAAGAATAGCACGATGATTGAACTCCAAACAACCCCGCCAAATCCTGTATGGAACAGGATTGTTTGCGTCCTGTCATTGCTCGTGATGACACGTGTTGTTATTTGATAAAATGCAAAAAATACGGCTCCTATCAAGGGCATGATTGAAGACCAGTGCCAAATCCCTCCACCAGGCCGGATGATAATGACGACACCAATAAGACCGGCAACCACGGCAATCCACCGGTGAGTACCTACTTTTTCATTGAGTAGGGGGATGGACAGTATCGTTATAAAAAGGGGTGCCATAAAACCTATCGCAGTTGCATCTGCTATGGGCATGTAGGTTAATCCTACGAATAACGACATGATCGAACCTACCAGGCAGCCTGATCTGAACCAATGCAAGCCCATCCGGTTCGTATGGGCGAGTGCTCTGAATCCCAATCGGCGAAAAACAAAGTACAAACAGAGCGCTGCAAAAATTCCAACAAAATAACCCCATACCAGTTGAACGGCATGCAATTCATCGGTAAATACTTTGCAAAAGGAATCAACCAGAGAAATCAAAAACATTGCGGTAATCATGAATAAAATTGCCAGACTAGGTCGAGATTCTTCAAATAAAAGAGGATTCTTCAATGTCTCTCCATCAAATTTCTTCATTCCTCAATTGTGCATCCTCATCAAAATCAACACCAAGAGGGTCGGCAGAAGTCGTGTCGCTAATATCCCAGCATTTGCTTTGAAGAGGTTCCACTTTCCAGAAACAGAACCTTTTAAAGTAAATGCCTTCAATATTTGAATTTTATGGTTTTATAATCTTGTGTCTATAAAAAAAATAACCCAATCATCCCTGCGGATTCTTGAGTTTCACCTTGTTTAACAACAACAAATATTTCAGCTGATGAGATGTGTCATCCATGGTTCGGGAGGAGTTGGCGGTTATTTTGGAGCATGCTTAGCCCGTGCTGGTCATGAGGTCTTTTTTATCGCCCGGGGAGAACATTTACAGGCGATTCAGAAGGATGGACTCTCTGTACAATCCCATCAAGGTGATTTTCATATCGAAAATCCAGAAGCAGGACAAACCTGTGATCCGAATTTTAATCCAGATCTGGTGATAGTCGCAGTAAAATCCTGGCAGCTTCGTGATATCAAAGATGAAATAAAAAAATATTGCACTCCGAAAACATGGGTTTTACCTCTTCAAAATGGAGTGGATGCTTCTGATATCCTGGCAGGTTCACTTGCTAAAGAAACCGTCCTTGGAGGTTTGACCAAAATTTTCAGTAAAATCGAAGCCCCTGGAGTCATCAATCATTTCACAGGAGCAACCTATATAGGTTTTGGAGAATATTTCCGTGAACCTCCATTTCCCAAGGCCCAAGATAACATCAGTGACCACTGTCGAAATCTTGAAAACCTATTAAATTCAACACCAGGAATTGATGCAGAAGCTTTCTTGGATATCAAAAAGGAACTATGGCGGAAGATACTGCTGTTTGCACCCACCAGTGGTATCGGGACTATAACAAGGACTCCGAATGGAGTTTTTCGCGAGATACCTGAAACAAGAGAAATGCTGATCAATCTCATCCATGAAATCATCAAAATTGGTCAGGCAAAAAACGTGAATATTGCAGAAGAAGATTTTAATTGGGTTATTTCAACGATTGACGGAATGGCACCAGAATCGAATAGTTCGTTATTTCGTGATATTCAATCAAATCGACCCTCTGAACTCCATTCAATCCATGGATATCTTGTGAAAGAAGCTGAACAGTTATCAGTCCATGTTCCAACACTCAGATTCATCTATCATAGTCTTATTCCTTCAGAGTCATTAGCACGTCAGGCTTGAGTGAAATAAAAAATATGTTTTTAAAAAACAAATTTATTTTTCATTCATTGACGCTGCTTATTTTTTTTCAATACACGGGTATCTCAGCAAATCCTGGTGATGAATTTTACTGTCAAGTTATTGAGAATGTCAGTGTTTTGGCAGAAAATGGAAGGATTAAAAAATACCGATTATTCGATTTTCAATTCAAACAGAAACTAGAGGTGATCGAATTTGGAAAGAAAGGATATTTTGGTGGAAAGATTTTTAAAATTGAACAACAAGGAGAGAATGTTTTTAGAAATTATGACAGCCATCCTTCATTAATTTTTTATGAAGGAAAATTCATTTACTCAAGTACGGATCTTAATGAAGCAAAAACGATCATTGCACATTGCACGGTTGAATGATCCAGACGATGTGTGATCGTGAACTCGGACCGTTTCACTTTGTATTTGATTCTTCACGGACTTTCTCATTGGAGGAATCAAACCGTTTGAAGTTTGTGGTGCCATCCCGTTCGATTTGTTCAACCAAAGCGACTTCCCAGGTCAGGTATGCTTTCATGGCCTCATCAATGGCATCCGTTCTCTGATAAGGTTTATACCATACATCCTCAGACAGTTCTCCAGCATCAAGATCATCTCCTTGTTCCAAGGTGTAACCTGCAAGACGCCAGGCCTCAACTCCTCCATCTAGAACAGAGATAGTTTTACCAGCTTTGTGACCAACATCTTCTGCAGTCAAAGAGGCGAATGCACCATCGGGTGAGGTGAGAAGGACCTGGCTTTCTTCAGTCTGATTTTCAAGCTGCTTTGCTAGAATGCTTCGTGAAGTCCTTTTTGCACCAGGCAGATGTCCTTCTCTGAATTCCAGACTGTCTGCAAGGTCGAAAATGGAAACACTTCCTCCGGTTATCATTTGATTTGCCTGTTCTGCAGAAAGTTTGGGAGAACGCGTTTCTTCCAGACCCAAAACCTTCCTTGGCGGTTTTCCTATTTCAAGATCATCATTCTCCAAACCTCCTTCAAGAACATACACTTCGTCCCATCCCATCTGGATCAACCAGGAAGCCGTCATTGCGGCACGGACGCCTGTATCATCGATGAGAACCAACCGGGCATTGCGTACTCCAACAAATTCATCAGTGGCCTGAACTAATTGACCTCCGGGTGCAGACTGGGATCCGGGTAGATGTCCTGATTCGAATTCTTCTGGAGAACGGACATCCAGAAGGAATAGTGAACGTTCCTGTGACTGATCCTGAAACAACTGAAGTTTGGAAAGACCAATTCGCCGGACTCCATATTTTGTGCGGACGGCATCTGCCATTTCCTTGGAACGTTGAAGTCCTGTCTTACTGACATTGGGTGCCGATCGGACCTGTCCCTTTTCAAGTTCAAATCCAGCAAGATGCCAGCCCATGGTTCCATCCTTAAGAGCAACAACAGGGTTCGGGATCCCTGCGTTGATCAATGACTGGCAGCCAATGATACTGCGTGTCCTGCCGGCACAGTTGACAACGACCAGGGTTTTCGTATCAATACTGGCATCCGTAACCCGGTAGACCAACTCTGCTCCTGGACAACAGGATGCTCCAGGAATATTCATTTTATTGAATTCTGACATGGGTCTGCTGTCGAGTATCACCAGCTTTTCACCAGCATCGATTTTTGCTTTGAGTTCATTTGCAGATACATGTGGAGTTGAATATTCATGTTCCACGAATTCACCAAAGGCCTTGCTCGGGACATTGATTCCAGAAAAAATCTCATATCCTGCCTCCCTCCAGGCTTGGATGCCTCCTTGAAGAATCTCCAAATTATTGTAGCCGAACGGTAAAAGCCGCTCTGCCGCCTGATCGGCCAACCCGCTGCCTTCATCACAGAAGACGATCGGGGTTCCAAGTCTTGGCACCAGTTGATCAAAAACGAGTTCCAGCTTATCCAGCGGGACCGAAACCGCAAAAAGAAGGTGGGCTTTTGCAAATTCACCCGTGGTGCGGACATCGATCAGGGCCAACTCCCTGCCTGCTATGATCCTTTCTTTTAATTCATCTGCTGAAATGGTCTTCATTCTTGATTTCTTCAATCAGGCAATGAACTGCAATTTTATGCAGAACATTTTAGTTCATTCTCACATTTTTTTTAACCAATGATTACTGTATGCCTGCATTGTTTTTTTCGAACTGCAGCCATTCTTCAAGATTGCGTCCAAATGGAATCATGACATTTTTTTGATAGGCAGGACGTTCCACTAAACGTTGGTACCAGTTTTCAATACATTCAAATGAAGGACGCTCTATGTCCATTTCAAAATAGCGATACATCATTGCACCGATGCTTATGTCTCCCATACTGAATTTTGAACCGACCATGTAATCATTATTTGTTAAATGGTGATTCAGTTTTTCAAAAATTTTAGAACACCCCTTGAGACCTTGTTCAATTTGATCCGAATTCGATTTTTCAGGTGGTGACCGGACTTTGTTCAAAAAAATCGGCATAAACACGGGATAAAGACTGCTGCTTTGAAAATCCATCCATTGTTCAGCCAGTGCAATCGATTTGGAGTCCTCCGGATAAAGAGTAATTGCACCATATTCCCGTGACAAATAACGAACACAAGAATTTGATTCCCATAATACCAGATCTCCGTCTTCAATGGTTGGAACCGTTCCCGATGGATTTAATTTGAGATAATTCGCATCCACTCCAAACGAACCTGCGACATCATAACGTTCAAATTCAAGATTCATTTCACCAATAGCCCACATAACTTTTTGGACATTCACAGAATTTCTTCTACCCCACACTTTTATGGTCATTTCACTCTTCATGTTTGTTTATGAAAAAAATGATTAACTTTGAGACGGTCATCAGCGACACATCCAAACCTTGGCCACATCCTTTACAGTTGCCGGCTTTGTTGCCAATCTGCTCCCTTTTTTGCGCTCCTTTCAATCAAACGAACAAAGTTATGATGTTTTGTCTTTAATCCAGGCATCCAACACCGGAAGAAGTTTTGTGGTTGTTGGTGCTTCCCTGAAGAAAAAACCATAACGTGAAAAATACGTTGATGCTTCCACTTGGTTTGCCAATGGTTCGTCTTTGAGCAGGCTCCGGTTTATGCCAATCAGCAAAGGGGAACCTTGTTGTGCGTCCAGTTGTTCCAACCGACTTTTGAGGGGGATCAAGTGCCATTTATGGAACAGTTCCAAGGAAACTGATTTTCCTGAAATATGCGTCAACAGATAATCCGGAAAGCAAAGTGATTCTCCAACGAGAGGTACAAAATCCGAGGAAGAAGTCAGTTCCCATTCAGGCAATTTGTTTGAAACTTGTTGACTGAACATCTGAATTTCATCAGGAACATAGGCTAGGAACTGGCGCAAATGAGAGCGTATACCACATGACTGATCCAGATGTAAACTGTGAACCTGATTTTTACGAATTCTGACTTGTGCATCAAGCTCCCATTGGGGGTGAAGCAATATGGCAGCAAAAAAACTGGCGAGATTTAAACCGTATTTCTGTGTTTGCACAAACAGGCTCAGGGGACCGTCAATCTCCAGCACGAGTGTCTTATTATATTTTGGATCCTGGGTGATATTTGCCAACAATTTATTGAAACGTAAATATTTAAGCAATTGCCTCAACTTCGCTGGTCCGCTTTCAGGCAAGGTCACTGTCATGCCTTCACATCGAAGAAGCAACCCCTGGACCTGAGCGCAATTGTAGCGGTGCAGCAGTCCTTCGGCGGTCATTTTTCGGAAGCCCAGGACTTGTTGGAAGGGCGGCAGGTCTCCATACAGTCTGTCCCCCAACTCTTCTGCAGGCATCCCCATGGCCTGGGTCATCTGACTTTGATAACTTGCTAAATCTCCACCATCTCCTTTCTCCAATCCCTGAATGACGGATTCTTCATTTTGCCTAATCAGTAAAGAGGAATTTCTGAATACCTTCTCTCGGAGCTCAATCAGTTCCTTGTTAAGTTCAGTGTCAAATTCGGTACGGTCCAGCAATAGTTTTTCTAAGCCCCTACCCACCACAGCATTTGACGGGAATCCCTCAAGGACCTGTTTGGTGCAATCCTCGAGGGTCTCCCGGACTTCGCCTACATTTGCAGAAAAAGTCTCCACCAGTTCTTCTGCAATTTCCAAAAGACTTTGTGCTTTCGGGTCAATGAATTTCGGCAGAATTGTACCCCGATTCGTCCTATAGCGCAGCAGTTCCTTCGTAAGCACGGTGTTTTCTGCGTCGTTGGTTGGTAAAATATTCCCCGGTATTTTGGGAGACCAGTTCATAAAGCATTGCCTGCTTTCCAGGGCGTGCACGAAGAATTCGTCCCAGACGCTGGACGTGCTCACGTATACTGCCACTACCCGAAACAATGATGCCTACATTGGCATCCGGAACATCGACTCCTTCGTTTAATACTTTCGAGGTGATTAGAACCGGATACTCTCCTGTTCTGAACGCATTCAAAAAGGCCTCCCGTTCCAGAAGTTTGGTGTGATGCGTCAGTACAGGCAGAAGAAATCTTCTGCCAATGCGGTAGGCCATTTCGTTGTCTTGTGTGAAAACCAGTATCCGATCTCCCTGATGCTTTCGGATCAGGTTCCACAAACGTTTTAATTTTGCTCCAGAAGCCTGACTGAGCTTTTTCTGCAGCAAATAAGCCTGGAATGCTTGACGTCCTTCCGGACTTTCACTGATTCTTCGTAAAAAAATGGACCAGCCATTCGGATGTTCAAAATTAATACGGGCTTTCCTTAGAAATTTGATGTAGCACTCACGGGCCATTTCGTATTTTTCACGATCTTCGTGAAGCATTTCCACCTCGACCGTTTTCACTTCGTAGGGCGCCAAGCTGCCTCCGCTCAATTCGTCAATGTGGACCTCGTAGCAAAGGGGCCCACAAAGCTCGTAAAGCACTTCTTCTTTTTTATCCGCACGCTCCGGGGTTGCAGTCAATCCAAGCCGGAAAGGGGCGATGGAGCCTAGTGCGGTAAATTGATATTGCTCACCCGGCAAGTGGTGACATTCATCAAAAACCAGCAGCCCAAAAAGATTCCCATGATGTGGAACGTGCAACAATGCAGAGTCATAGGTGGCCACTGTAATCAACTGGACGTCATTGGTGCCGCCTCCAAATAATCCAATAGGAGTGTCAAAAAATTCACTCAAGACCTCTTTCCATTGTCTCATCAAATCAATAGTCGGCACATGTATCAGCGTCGGACGCCCTATTTTCGCGATCAGCATTACAGCCAATATAGTTTTCCCAGCTCCTGTCGGCATGGTCACCACACCACGCTTTTCAGACATCCATGCATTGGCTGCTTCACTCTGAAACGAACGTGGTTGAATTTCTTTTTTCAGAGAAAAGTTTTCTGCAGAAAATTTTCGGGCATGATCCTGATACGAGATGTTTTGCTCCAGCAAAGCAGAGACAAGCTCACGATAATTTAGTGCAGGAGCACGGTAGCAACTGGTGCGTTCATCCCAAACAATTCCATCAAGATGTTGGACGTGTTCTTCTTCCACACCCTTCAGCAGGATCGTTCCTTTGTCAAAATGCAGACTCAGATTCATTCTGAAATGATTCTTTGTTTATGGGACTGGTGAAGATTCATTTTCTAACAAGAACTCCGTTTCGATTTCCTTTTCCTCGAGTCATCCTAAAACCCGTGTTGCCGGCAATCTCCATCCTCTGATCATTGTTAAAACACCCGAAACAGCGGTTTGAACGAAATCGGTTTTCCACATGAATTACAACTTATCTTTCTTCCTGCTTCCATGGATCCGCAAGGACTCCTTGGACCGTTGATGAAATCACGATGCTATCCGGGTTAAGGATACACATTGTGACCGAAAACAGGCATCTGCTTTTCAAAGAGCATAAATCTGTTATCATCTTTTGGGTCAGGTTGGATGTGGCACACCTCTCTATCTTTATGAGGGGGAAAGGTGATGCTGCTCAATCCATTGGTTCATATTGCCAGGCTTGGAGTTTCACTCAAGCAGGAATGTTAGTAAATCAGCGGTATTGAAACTTTTGACGTCACAGTGATGTTGAGAGAAAGATCTGCTCGTCAAAAACAAAGATGGAGATTGATATGAAAAATGATATTTGGTTTTTATCCAGACGTTTTTTTACTGTCGTTTTCGTGGTTTTCTTTTTGAGTTTAGGTTCAGCAATCGCAAAACCTGAACCACCTCCTGAGATGCAGGCATGGTTGAAAAAAGGAGAATTGGGAGCTTATGAACCCAGCAAGGAAAACTGGGATGAGATTGTTAAAAAGGCCACCGAAGAAGGAGAAGTGATTGTTTATACCTCATCGGGCCGTATCCAAAAACTGGTCAAATCATTTGGGAAGGTCTACCCCGGGATTAAATTAACGGTTCATGACCTTGGGTCCACCAAATCCGTTGAGAAGACCAAACGTGAGCAGCAAGCAGGAATTTACAATGCTGATGTCGTCACAACAGGAAATTCCGGGCAAGTCATTCATGAAATGTTGAACAAGAATCTCCTGGTCAACTATGTCCCACACCATTTCAAAAGCCGTATCCCCAGAGAATACCGTGAGCCTCTTTTAATAAGAGTCAATGAAGCCGTGGTGTTTTTTTACAATATGGAAGCCTTTACCAACGGTTCCCCGGTCACCAACATTTGGGAATTCACTGAACCCCGATTCAAAGGTCGGGTCGGCATGAAAAACCCGATGTCCTCAGGTTCCACCTTTATGGCGGTCATGACTCTGATTCAGCATCCTCAGGAAATGGCGGCTGCATACAAACGTTACAAAGGAGAGGAGATCAAACTTTCAGATGGGGTTCCGGATGCCGGATATGAATTTTGGGCACGGATGTTAAAGAATGATATTGTCATCTTTAAATCAGGATCCAAATTGGCCGCGGCATCAGGAAAAAAAGGTCAGAAAAACCCATTGCTCGCCTTTGCTAACATGACCTATATCGCCCGCAACGACTCCAAGGGTTTTGTGAATGCCATCGTTCAAGATCTTGATCCTGTTGCAAAGCTGCTCTATCCCACATTCACTGCGATTGCCCGGCAGGCACCCCATCCGAATGCTGCAAAAGTGTTTACCGCGTTTGTCCTCGGAAGCACGGAGTTGAACAAGAACTCGAAACTGTCCAAACCCTACACGAAGGGAGCCAGTTCGGATTTGCTTTTGGGCCTTGCTCCTTATTTTGACCCTGGCACAAGAAGCCCGCGGAATGATGTTCCATCACCCGAAGGTGGAGAGATCTGGGATGAAATGAAGGAATGGCATGTTGATGCGGATTTTATGTGGAAACAGGGTGCAAGAATCCGTGATTTCTGGATTCAACATTCGAGCATGTGAGCCTGCTGCAACCCATGGAACAGATTAATCTAAGAGGCATCAAGAAGTCGTATGGCAAAGAAATGGCCGTGCAGGATCTGGATCTAACGGTCAATCCTGGAGACTTTCTGACCATCCTTGGTCCATCGGGTTGTGGTAAAACTACCATGCTTCGTGCTATTGCCGGACTGGAAGAACCCGACGAAGGGGAAATCCAGTTTGGTGATAGAATCGTTTTTTCACGCCGACAAGGGGTGATTATTCCTCCTGAAAACCGAAACGTGGGTTTCATCTTTCAAAGCTATGCCTTGTGGCCTCATATGACGGTCGAGCAAAACGTAACACTTGCTCTTAAAGAAAAAAAACTCAGCAGTACCGAAATTGAATCACGTCTCAAGAAATCTTTGGAAATGGTTCAGATGGAACCATACCGCAAACGCTATCCTTCAGAACTGTCAGGAGGGCAGCAGCAAAGAGTTGCGGTTTCACGCCTGATTGCCCTTCAGTCAAAAATTCTTTTGATGGATGAACCATTGTCCAACTTAGATGCCAAACTGCGGACTGAAATGCGTGCCGAGTTGAAACGCCTTCACCGAGAACTGGAAGCGACAACGGTCTATGTCACTCATGATCAGACCGAAGCCCTGACGCTTTCGGATATTGTCGTGGTCATGAACAAAGGCTTAGTCATGCAAAGTGGGACTCCCTATGATATCTACCATCATCCAAATAATATATTTGTTGCTGAGTTCATTGGAGATCCCCAAAATAATTTTTTTGTAGGTGAAATCGTCGACAAAGACGGTCAGCTTCTGCTGGACTGCCAGGAGATTGTCTTCCCCATGAAGAAACAGCCTTCTTCAGACTCACAAAAGGTCATCGCAGCGGTTCGTCCAGAAAACATCAACGTATCTTTTCAGGAGCAGAAAGACTGGTTGAAAGTCACTCTGAAATCAGTCCAGCCGACGGGTGCAAATACGATCCTGCAAGTTAAACACGGCAACACTGAAATCACCCTATTGCAGCCTGAATTCATCAGGATGAAACTCGATGAGCCCTTATGGATCCGTTTTGACCCTGAAAGTTTGAATTTCTTTGATGAAGAAACAGGAAAAAACCTTCACCTCTGAGTATTTTGTTCCAATAAAAATCCCAGCTTTTTATTCAAAAACAGGCCGCCGATTTGTCCAAGTCTCATCTGACCTACTTTTTTTATAAATTAATCAACCGTCCTCATTTAGTCCTCGGATTTGTTTGTCTGGTGATCCTTGGTTTTCTGGTGTTGACGCCCTTAATGGAAATCATCAAGGATTCTCTAAGCGTCCAAAGCTACGACATTGCCTATCTGCCTGAGGCAGAAATCGGTGAGTTCACTCTTTTTCATTACGAACGGGTTTTTGCAGGCCCGCTTTCCAAAGCCCTTTTAATCAATCCTCTGCTCAATAGTATTGCGATCGGCGTTTGTGTGACCCTGATTGGGGTCTCCATCGGGACGATCCTAGCGTGGCTGATTGTCAGAACAAACATCCGTTATAAAGGCGTTTTTGGCGCCCTGGCCGTAGTGCCCTACATGATGCCTTCCTGGGTCTTGGCATTGGCCTGGCTGAGCCTGTTCAAAAACGATCGCATCGGTGGTGCCGAAGGCATGTTCACTTATTTTTTTGGAATCCTGCCCCCCAATTGGATTTCCTATGGTTTTTTCCCGATCGTCGTTTGCCTTTCTCTTCATTATTACGCTTATGGCTATCTGCTCATGTCAGGGGCACTGGCAAGTGTCGACTCGGAACTGGAAGATGCTGGTGCTATTTGTGGAATGAATCGCCGTCAAAGGATGCTGCGGATCACCATCCCGTTGCTGTTGCCTGCCCTTGGTTCAGCGATTGTCCTCACATTCATCAGGATCCTTGGAACCTTTGGAACTCCGGCACTACTGGGTTTGCCCGTTCGTTTTTATACATTCTCCACCCAGATTTATGCTTCTCTCAATGC
>CEPV01085688.1_pt1 | contig 15452 bp, 10 predicted proteins | sample 530451 | NCBI WGS metagenome assembly CEPV01 (sample SAMEA2620097, study PRJEB7988) | marine metagenome | isolation source: saline water (ENVO:00002010), including | reverse complement strand
TGGGGTCTTAACCTTCTTAACAACTTTATGAGCAGACTCTACCTATGCTGACACTGGTTGGAGTAAATCCAACCTACGCCCTCGAATGCTTTGCTTCCCCCGAAGTGGCAACGCAAGGCATAGCCACGTCCTTGTTGGTCAAAGAAGGGGATGTTTTCAATATCACGATGGCCGACGTCGCCGTCTCAAACAGTACCGTGGAACTTATATTCGAAACGGAAGTTCTTGAAGTAGCCCCGGTATCAAACTCCTGTACCACAGAGCATGTCTACACCCTGACTGCTATTGCCCCTTCCCCACATGACGAAGGAGCAGGGGCCGCTCGTATATTCGCCAGAACAGTAAATTCCGATGACTGTACGACCGAGACTGGTGGTAGCGGGAGTTGCAGCTTTCTGATATTTGTCGAAGCCGACGAAGGATTGGTAGTCAACTCACTTGCTGATACAGGTGATACTGATCTGAGTGAAGAGGCCTGTGACACCGGTAGCGTGATATCAACTGGTGATAATGAATGCACACTTAGAGCGGCGATCGAACAAGCGAACAGTAACGACGGAGCGGACAATATTACATTTGATATCCCTGGAGGCGGCTCTCATGTGATAACACCGGGTACCGCGCTGCCGGTCATTACCGGGTCAGTTTCAATTGATGGCAGCACTCAACCATCTGGCGATATCGTCCTTGACGGATCTCAGGCGGGGAATGCCGCTGGATTGCGGTTCACTCCTTCGGGTAGCGTCCTAAAAGGCATCACCATCAAGAGTTTCGGCGACAGTGGTGTCGTGTGGGAAAGTACCGGGCAGTTTGCCATCAACGATGTCGAGATTTCAGAGAATTGCGGATGGGGAATCGAGTCGAATGGATCCGTCATTGTCAATGACTCTGCGAGTAAGATAAGTGAAATAAGAGACAACGGCAACGGCGCTGGATGTAGCGGCGGTGGGATATTAAGCAGGGATACTAGTGGAAGCGGTTCTGTAAAAGTCAGTGACACCGAGATAACTGATAATGGAGCCTCTGGCATATTAACCACTGCAAACAGTGTCGATCTCGCGGGTGTAAGAATCAATAACAACGAGGGAGAAGGCGTCAGAGCTATTAACGGAGAAGTCAATATTGCTGCTGGGAAGACCATTACAGAGAATCAGGTGTTAACTAATCAGGGAGTCGGTGTTTACGCTGGAAAGACCGGTGTAGAAATGAGCGATGAGGCAATAGTCGATATAAGTGACAACCTGGGTTGGGGAATCGCCGCTGAAGATGGAAGGGTGGTCATGTCCACGGTGGGTTCCGGGCTTTCCAAAATAAACAACAATGGCAAGGGGGAGACTTGTTTCGTCTGGGACATAGAATCCGATGCGGTTTTTGAGCAGGAGACATGTATCGGTGGTGGGGTTTTGAGTACAGGTGACGGCGATGGAACCGGAAATCAATTCCGAGACATTGAGATCACAGGCAACGATGGTCCCGGCATTTTGACACTGGGAGAGAGTGTTCAAATCATAGGTGCCAGAGTAAACGACAACAAAGGTGAAGGTATAAAGGCGATCACCGGCGAGATCAACATTACCGCAGGTGCGATCATCAGCGAAATTCACGTAACAGGCAATCAGGGAGTCGGCGTCTACGCCGGTCTGACTGGCGTGGAAATAGGCGAAGGAGCAAGCATTGACATTAGCGACAACAGCGGTTGGGGAATAGTTGCTGAAGACGGAAAGATGTTCATGGGAGCTATGGGTGGTGGTTTGTCGAAAATCAACAACAATGGCAATGGCGATATCTGTTTCATGTGGGATGTCGAGGGAGGTGCAGTTTTTGATGAGGTCCCGTGTGTAGGCGGAGGCGTACTGAGTACAGATGATGGTGATGAGACGGGTAATCAGTTCGTGGATATTGAGATTAACGACAACGGTGGACCCGGCTTACTGACTCTCGGAGAGACTGTTCAGTTTCTTGGCCCCCGGATAAACAACAATAAAGGAGAGGGTGTCAGAGCAATTGTAGGAGAAGTCGTTCTGACTGCAGGTTCAGTCATCAGCGACAATCAGATATCCGGCAATCAGGGTATCGGTGTATTCTCAGGTCGGCAAGGGATAGAGATTCAGACCGCTTTGGAGATTAACCAAAATGGTAGCTGGGGTATCTATGCAGAGGACGGATCAGTGATGATGACTGATCTGAGCCTTGCCAAATCAGTCAATAGAAACGGCAGAGGCAGTACCTGCATTGTTTCGGACCTGACTGGTACTGAGGTCGATTCTACCGAGCAGGTAAACGCTGTGTTTGAGGAGCTGCAGTGTGTCGGTGGCGGCATATTTATTGAGGATGGAAGTCTAGACGCAGTAAATCTCACTGTCGATGAAAATGCAGTCAACGGTATTGATGCTTCCGGGGACGTCACCATTGATACAGGCATGGTGTGCAACAATCAGATTGAGAATATCGTCGCCGATGGTAGCGTCGATATTCTGAATGTGATCACAGGCGATGAATGCCCTGAACCTCAATTTCCATTTGTTATCGACACCGATGAAGATGGTATCGATGATGATGAAGACACCGACGATGACAATGACGGTATTGATGACGTTGACGATATCTTTCCCTTTGACGCAGGAGAAAGTGTGGATACTGACGGTGATGGATCTGGAGATAATGCGGATACAGATGATGATGATGATGGAATTCCTGATTCTGTCGAGGTCGAAAATAACCTGGACCCTCTTTCAGCAGATGATGCTGATCTCGACAGCGACGGTGACGGTCTCAGTAATCTTGAGGAACACCAGCAAGGGCTGGATATACTCCGTGATGACTTCCCGCCGACAATTCTCTTAACGACACCACGAACTATTGCTGCCACAGGTCGCCTGACGATTCTTGAGACGACAGAGGTCACAGCCTCTGATATTGAAGGTGGTGATGCCGTAGTAGATGTTGACGTTTCAGTTTCTCCTCAGGGACCATATAAATCAGGTCGAAACGAACTTGAGTGGACAGCGACTGACAACATAGGCAATGTCGCGACCTTAAGTCAGGTACTGCTTATCGAGCCTTTAGTGTCAATTTCAGCGGGCCAGCAGTCTGGTGAAGGCAATGCGGTCAATGCAACGCTGGCACTTTCCGGGGAAGCGGCTGTATACCCCGTGGATCTGACCTACGAGATTTCAGGAACCAGTGATGAAAACGACCATTCGGGATTGACAGGTAGTGTCAGTATCGAATCAGGCGTGGTGGGTAATATTAGTTTTGAAATACTAGCGGATGACCTAACAGAGGGTGATGAGTCACTGGTCATTACATTGACGGAAGCCAATGGAGCGGTTTTGTCGGATCAGATTGCCCATACGGTGACAATTACAGAAGAAAACGTTGCCCCCACAGGTGTCATCATTGTGCGCCAGGCCGGTGAGGACAGGCGTGTGTTGTCACAAACCGACGGTGTGGTCACAGTATCTGTGGATGCACGGGATGCCAATCCCGGGGATAGTCTTAGTTTCGATTGGTCCGAAACCAGTACATCGCTTGTATTGGATGCAGTTGACCAAAGCGAGACAAGTTTTGATCCGTCATTACCCGCCGAGGGTCAGTACAGACTCAGGCTGATTATTGCCGATGACGCGGATGCACAAGGAGTCACCAGGCTTTCGAAACTTGTACAAATCGTAGATGAACTCGAGGCACTATCTGCCACGACAGACAGCGACAACGACGGAATCAACGACGTTGATGAAGGTCGCAATGATACAGATGGTGATGGCATTGAAGATTACCGTGATAACAACGACGATCCGACAATCTTACCCCTGGCTTCCGGTAGTGATGACGAAGTCATATCGACTGAAGCGGGATTGCAGTTGAAGCTTGGGGATATAGGTACGATCAGCGACAAAGGTGGAGCAGTCGTAACTGATGAAGATATTGCCTTGCTGTTAGATGAGACCTCTGCACCACTCGACAATACTGATGATACCGAGTTCGATCATCCATTGGGTTTGTACGACTTCAAAGTTGATGGATTATCTGTCGTCGGTCAGGCAGTCAGGATAATCTTGCCGTTGGCGGAGGCCATACCGGCTGATGCCGTCTACCGGAAATACACAGTAACTTCTGGTTGGCAGGATTTTGTCGAAGATGACTTGAATATGATTGGATCTGCATCAGATGCTCAAGGTATCTGCCCACCTATTGGTGACTCCTACGAAGAAGGCCTGATAGAAGGCAGATTCTGTATTCAGCTGACTATCATCGATGGTGGACTGAATGATGCCGATGGCAACGAAAATGGTTCGATCAGTGATCCCGGTGGTGTTGGTGTGCTAATACCTGTAGTCGAGCCAGCAGCAGATGCCCCTGTCGCCAGTGACTCTGATTTAGGATGTTTTATTGCAACTGCGGCCTATGGTTCTGATCTGACAATCGCACAGCATTCATGGCTGCGTGAGATAACCCGTGATCTTCTCACGCCTGAGATCCCTGTCGTTAAGCACCCGAGAGAGACAGCTTGTCTCTTTGCTTTATTGACTATGGTGATCCTGGTTCGCTATAGACGAAAGATAAAAGAACAAATCTTGTGAATGAATGGGAGAAAGCCGATGGGGACACTTGAAGGTAAAGTTGCTTTTGTTACGGGCGCTGGTTCCGGTATTGGTCGGGGTATCGCCGAAAGATTTGCCCGAGAAGGCGCTCACGTCTGCATTGCGGATGTTGATGTGGAGGGGGCGGAGTACAGCGCCAATTTGGTTGGTCAACTTGGGTCAAGGAGCCTCGTTACAAAAACCAATGTTGCCTCGAAGGAGCAGTTGGCAGATGCGGTGGAACGGTGTGTCGCGGAATTCGGCCGGCTCGATATTTCGGTTGCCAACGCTGGAATTGGTCGAGGTGGGCCGGTGCTGGAGATGGCTCTCAAAGACTGGCAAGACCAGCTGGATATCAACCTTACGGGCGTTTTCCTAACGGTACAGCTGACCGCCCGGAAAATGGTGGAGGTCGGCAATGGTGGCAGGATTATATGCACTTCTTCCCTCGCTGCTGAGAACACCGCCGCCGGCACCTGGTCCTATTCAGCCACAAAAGCGGGCGTACGCATGATGGTACGCGGTTGGGGTCAGGAGCTTGGTCCGCACGGTATTACCGTGAATGCAATCGGCCCGGGAGTGATCGATACCCCACTTGCTGCGGGGCTGGCTGGCGAGGAAGGGGGTGCGATTCGAAAGAACCTTGAAGCCCTAACCCCGGTTGGCCGTGCTGGTCAGCCTGCCGATATCGCTGGTCTTGCCGCGTTCATGGCTGGACCTGATGGGAGCTTCATGACGGGTGCGTACGTACTGATCGATGGTGGTCTTCGCGATGTGCGCTGGTCCGGGACGCAGTCCGAAGAGATTGCCGAGGAGGCTGCCCGACATGCGGATTCTGCCATCGCCCGCCGGGCGAAACTGCAGCCACTCTTCGATGACCGGTGATATGCGTTGCGCTCGTTCGCAGGCGCCAAATATCGCGCTGTTCAGCGTACACAAGGATGCAATGGCGGCGGCGGTGCGCGCCTTCGAAGTCGGCTGGCCAACGGCTCGCATCAGCAATCTGATGGACGACGGCCTGTTCGCCTGGGTGCGTGAGACGGGCGGCGTGGTGCCTGAGATGCACGAAGCCTTCCGCACGTTAACCCGCTATATGGTTGACCGCGGTGCCGACGGCATTCTCTATACCTGTTCGGCCTTCCGTGAGTGTATCGATGCCTGCATTGTCGAATTCGATCTGCCGATGCTCAAGCCTAACGACGCCATGATCGAACTGGTGCTGGATACCGGTTCGCGTATCGCGGTCGTGGCGACGGTGGCTCCAACCATTGCGTCGATTTCCGCGGAGATCGAAGCGATGGCGGCGGCTCGCGGCCAGGCGGTTGAGTTGGTGCCCTGTGTCGTAGAGGGGGCGTTCGATGCGCTGGCCAGCGGCGATGCCGCCAGACACGATGAGCTGATCGCCGCCAGTGCATGCGAGATCAACGACTGCGACGCCATCGCACTGGCGCAGTTTACCCTGTCGCGTGCAGTGCCGGCAGTAGAAGCCGTCAGCGACATCCCGGTGTTCAATTCGCCGGGAGCGGCGGTTGCGAAAATGCGTGGCATCCTCGCCGTATGACCGGAACGGGGCGGCCGGCAATCGGTTACATCGTCACTCGAAACAGGGCATGAACGATGGTATAGTAAAGAATAATCTATACTAAGGAGAGGAGCGTGAAGAAGTTTCTTATTCTGCATTACGGATTTGAAAAACCCAGCTCGGAGATCATGGCAGCTTGGGGTAAGTGGTTCGAATCCATCGCCGAGATAACCGTTGACAATGGGGGGCTCAGCGATGGCCGGGAGATCTCCAGTGCCGGCAGTAAGGAATTGCCGTGGGGGATTGAGTCCATCACCGGCTATACCATCATTGAAGCCGACGATCTTGATGCTGCGAAAAAAATAGCGCAAGACAATCCATACATCGCCAGTATCAGAGTCTACGAAGTAAGGGCGTAGACGTGAAGACTAACGAGATTCTCGACACCTTGGAGCGACTTCACGCCGCACAGAAATCCCACGACGTGGATGAAATGCTGAAGGCATACGCAGGGCAGGGGTTTGTCAGTGCTGGCGATATGCGAACTTACTTCGAGGGTATGATCAAGCAGGACGCGTTTGCTGAGCGCACGGTCGACATGACGCAGTGCGAGACGTTTGTTCACGGTGACAGCGCGTTGGTAAAGCCGGTGATCTACCACACGCGCAAGGGTCCGCGCTGCTTCTCGTTTCACCTCAACAGGGAAGACGACGGCCAGTGGCGCATTATCGATAACAACCGTTCTCAGTCTCGCGATGAACAGTTCTATTCGGCAGAATTCATGGCGAACGCAGGAAAGGTGGTCGGCTTCTCCGGTATGCTCTGGGTACGACGACTCGACGTGCCGGTGGAGGATGTATGGGCCGCCATCAGTACCGAGGAGGGGCTCGACAAGTGGTGGCTGACTCGCTCAGTTGAAATTGACCTTCGTCCCGGAGGACTCTTTCGCCATCACTGGACCAATACGATCCGCGAGTTCAAGACGAATGAGTACATCGACTTCATGGGAGTGCCGGAAGATAAATCGTTGACGGACTACCTGATGCGATTCGAACTCAAGCCGGACGGCGAGGGCACGGTATTCTCGTTTCTCGACACGTTCAACGGTGCAAAGAGCCCACTGTCCCTGCCTTGGACCGCATCCGGGTGGCATGGCACAGTCGATGCTCTGGAGACTGCGCTTACTGGTCGATCCTTCAACAACGACTTCGGTCTCGGTGGTGAGTTCTATTGGCGCTACCTGCGTGACTTCCACAAGTTCGCTGACATGGCGAGCAGGCTGAAAGCTCCGGATACAACTGCTGACGAGTGGCGCGAAGCCTATCTAAGCGCGAGTCACTAGGGCAGCTATGCGCCGGATCACACACTGTCCCAGGTCGTTTTAATGTGGTCGATGGCAGCAACGATGCCCTCCTTGCCACCGGCATACCCTTCCGTTGAGAGCCAGCCGTCGTAACCAACCTTCTTTAGCTCCTTGAATACCGACGCGAAATCGATATCCCCCTGACCGACAACCACGGTGAAATGATCGTCGCCCTTGCGGTCGCTCAGGTGAGTATGGACGACCCGTTCACCCACAAGCCGAGCGAGGTCCGCAGCGGTGCCATTCGCCGCATTTGCCGTGTCCAGATTGACCTTTAGACGCTCGTCGTCAACCAGTTCCAGAATCTTCATGAAATCCTGAATGTCGGTACCTACGTTGAAATGGTCCTCGAAAGCCAGCATGACCCCGTTGTCTTCCGCATAGTCGAGACACGCCTTGAAGCCGTCGGCAACGGATTGCAGTACAACATCGTGCTCCAGCCCCCTCGTGCCCCGGCCGGAGACGACCCGGACGGTGTCAGTTTTGAATATCAGTGCATGGTCCACCGCTCGATTGACGTTGGCGACTGCCTCATCCCGCCTGGCCGGATTACAGAAGTGGGATTCCATGGTGTATTGCGATGCCGCAAGGCCGGCCTCACCAACCGCACCGGCGAACCGTTCCAAGTCAGATCGCACCATGTCGTGAAGGAAAGGTCCGTAAATCTCAGTCCCGTCAAGCCCTATCTCAACGGCGATCTTCACCCACTCCTCATTGGTCATGGTTTTTTCGAGCAACGGTATTCTGAATTGAAATGGGGCACAGCTAGTCTTCATGGCTCCTCCGGTGTGTTGTGTCTCTGACAACCTTGTCCCTTGGGTTGCATTTAGTGGCTGAGTTCTTCTCCCTACAGCACTTGCTCCACAAAACCAGAGCTCTTCTTGTCCAGCAGATCCAGTCGCGGAATCTCGAATCGATTTCCGTCTACATCCGTAAGCAGCAGGCGGTTATCGCCGAGCCAACGGGCATTTTCAGCTACGTTCTGCACCACGAATTCGCGGCGTCCGCGATCGGTCTCTACTTCCCAATAGGACGTACCAAACTCGTTGCGCATCGAGTTGATGCGCTGTACGGTCGAGGTGAGGTAACGTCGATCTAGCTCCTCGTTGATGATGTCGCGCGTCGCCTCGTCCAACTGCTTGAGGTCATCGATCATGCAGATTTCCTCGTCCTGGGAATCGAGCAGGGAGATGTATTGGTCCGGATGTGACAGTGGCGCAGCGCGGACCACCTTAACGAGGGGATAGGAGCGGTCTCCATCGATGGTCAGGCGCAGCTTCCACGCCGGTTGGCGAAAGATGCGTAATCTACTCACATCAACCGGCTGAGGGCGACTGAAAGTACTCGTTGGCTGCTTGTCTTGGCTACTTTTATTCACGTTAGCTGCTTTGTTATCCATCCGTTGCCATGATTGCGGACGTTTCCAATTGCGTCTGTACTAGATTATAGAAAATGCCCCGGCGCGCCATCAACTCCTCGTGGGTACCCACCTCGGCGATCTGTCCGGCATCGAGCACAACCAGACGGTGTGCGCTGCGCAAGGTCGAGAGCCGGTGCGCGATGGCAAAGGTGGTCCGTCCTGCCACTAATCGGGCGATGGCCTCCTGAATCTTCTGCTCCGTGGCCGTGTCCAGGGAGGATGTCGCCTCATCCATGATCAAGATCTTCGGGTCGTGCAGGATGGCGCGGGCGATGGCGATGCGCTGTTTTTCGCCACCGGACAGTTTGTTGCCCTGCTCGCCGACGATCATGTCATAGCCGTCTGGTTTCCTGACGATAAACTCATGGGCGTTGGCCGCGTAGGATGCGCGCAAAACTTCATCGAACGATGCATCCTGCTTGCCGTAGGTGATATTCTCGGCGATGGTACTGTTAAAGAGAAACGACTGCTGGGCGACCAGACCGATCTGGGAGCGCAAGTCCTCCAGGCGCATGTCGCGGATGTCGATGCCGTCGATCTCGACGCGGCCGCGGCTGGCATCGTAAAAGCGCGTGATCAGGTTTATCAGCGTGCTCTTGCCCACGCCGGACTTGCCGACCAGACCGATCATCTCGCCCGGCTCTACTTCCAGATCGATATCGCGCAGTACGATCTTGCCGGGATCATAGGCAAAGGCGGCTTGCTTGAAACTCACCTTGCCCGCAATGTCGGGCATGGGCACGGCTTCGTCGCGGTCGAACGGCTCGTAACGCGCGTCGATGACTTCGAAGATGCGTTCCGCGCCGGCGAAGGCGCGCACCATAAAGCTGTAGTAGTCGGCGAACCACTGCAACGGGCTGTAAAGCATCCACAAGTAGGAGACGAAGGCCATCAGCACACCGAGCTGCAACTCGCCGTCAAGGATCTGCAGGCCGCCGAAATACCAAACGAAAAATGCCCCAAAGCTCATAAAGAAGTTGGTGACAAGGAAGAATACCAGCCAGGATCGCTCTGCGCCGACGCTGACTTCGCACAGGCCATTGTTGCGCCGATCGAAGCGCTCTCCCTCGCGTGCTTCCTGCGCAAAGGCCTTGACCACACGGATACCGGTGATCGACTCGCTGAGATGGGTTGCCAGGCGCGCCCAGCGCACCGACCAACGTCGCCAATAGCTTTGCAGGCGTCCCCATACCAGACTGGATCCGATGATGATCGGCGGCACGGGCAGGAGCACACAGAGGGCCAACAGCCAGTTCATGTAGAAGAGGAGGGAGAGGATGCCGACCACCATGACGGCGTTGGACAGGATAAAGGGCGCGTCAAAGATGAGGTATTCCTCGACCAGATCCGAGTCGTTATTCATGCGGGCGATCAGCGAACCGATCTTGCGCTTGTCATAGAAGCGGAGCGGCATTAGCTGTAGCGCTTTGAACAGATCAGCGCGCAGATCTTCGATGGCACGGAAACCTACCCACGTATTGAGCCAGCGGCGCACAACGGTGCCGACCCAGATGAGAATGCTGATGCCGAAGAGCAAGCCGACAAGAGCGTAGAGCAGATCCACGTCGCCCTTGGCCGTGAGTACATCGTCGATGATGTGCTTGATGATATACGGGGGCGCCAGCTGCAACAGCGCAGCCAGCAATGTCAGGGCCACCAATATCAATGCGTGGGACTTGTAGGGCAGCATGTAGCTGAGCAGGCGCACCAGCGTATCGGCTTTCCTGATGCAGGCGGGGCAGATCCCTCCCTTTTCGGGCAGCAGCCGGTTGCATGCAGCACAGCGAGTGGCATCCAGCTGCAGCGGCAGGTTGGGGTCTGCGCCCTCTGCCAGCAGTTTGATCCCCTCGGCGACCTCGCTGAACTTTAGCGCCAATGAGTTTGAGTAGTAGACGTGGACCGGGGCGTCATGCAGGAGCTCGATCGCCATGCGCCCGCCGCCGACCATGGGTTCGATGCGCGTAGTCTTGACCGATTGCATCGACACCTGTACGTCGTCGCCATGGTGCTTAAGGAGCAACAGGCGCTCTAGCGTCACCACCAGCCAGCGCTCCTCGAAGCCTTTCGCATCGACCATATCGGTGGCGATCTGAATCAGCCTCTCCTCCTTCTGACCAGTAGCCGCGCGAACTTTGGTCTCGATTGCGACGGGCAGCTGTTCGATGAAAGTCGACGTTTGTTCCATCTGTTATTCCTTAATGGCGATGATCTCTGCCGTCGCCTGCTGCAGTTGAACCAGATCGTAAAAGGTGCCGCGCTTTGCCATCAGCTCGGCATGCGTGCCCTGCTCGACGATACGGCCGTCGTCCAGAACGATGAGGCGGTCGGCCTCCCGCAGGGTCGAGAGCCGATGGGCTATGGCAACTGTGGTGCGTCCTGCCGTCAGGTGGCCCAGGGCCTCCTGCATCTGTTTTTCGGTCTGCACGTCCACGGACGAAGTGGCTTCATCCAAGATGAGAACGCGCGGATCGTGCAGGATGGCTCGTGCGATCGAGACACGTTGACACTCGCCGACGGAGAGTCCGGATCCTCTTTCACCAACCGGTGTCTGGTAGCCATCGATCTTGTTGACAATGAAGTTGTGCGCATTAGCAGCGCGCGCTGCAGCCATGATCTCTTCGATCGAGGCGCCCGGTTTGCCATAGCCGATGTTGTCGGCAATCGTACCGGAGAAGAGCATCGGTTCCTGCAATACGATGCCTATCTGTGCACGCAAGTCGTGCAGATCGATGCGCCGGCTGTCGACGCCGTCGATCTCGATAGAGCCGTGATCCACATCGTAGAAGCGCGCGATGAGGTTGACAGCGGTCGTTTTGCCAACACCGGATTTGCCCACCAAACCGATCATCTCACCGGGCTTGAGGTCGAGGTCGATGCCGTGCAGTACCGGTTTGCTCTTGTCGTAGCCGAAGGTCACGTTCTGAAAGCGAATGCGGCCTTGCATCTTGGGCAAACGCATGGCTTTGGGGTCCCGGTAGGATTCCGGGTCCGAGTCGATGACCTCGAAGATGCGTTCGGCGCCCGCGAATGCGCGTGTCATCTCGTCGTTAACTTGCCCGAACCACTCCAGTGGTCCGTAGAACAGCCACATATAAGAGTAGAACGCCAGCAGCGTCCCCAAAGTAATCTGGTCGCTCAGAACCTGCTGGCCCCCCAACAGCCAGACGATGAGCATGCCGATGCCGGTCAGGAACGTGATCGTCGCGAAAAAGATGCCGCGGTTGACGGCCGTTGTTTGGGCGACCTGTCGAAGCCGACGATTGGGTTTGGCAAACGACGCCATTTCGCGGCGTTCCTGAGCGAAGGCTTTGACAACGCGAATGCCCGTCAGCGTTTCCACAGTGCGGTCCGTTAGATTCGCCCATACCTGGCTCCACTTGTTGAAATAGCCGCGCATGCGTCGCCAGAACACAAATCCCCAGACGATCAAGATGGGCACCGGTAGCATGATGTAAATGCTGAGTGACCAACTCATCCACAGCAGAAAGCCCAGGATGCCAAATACCATCAGGCCGTTGATGATGAGATAGGGCAGACCGTCGATGAGGAAGTCCTGCAGCATGCCAACGTCGCGAGTCGCACGGGAGATCAACGTACCCACTTTGCGCTTGTCGTAGAACTGCAGCGAGAGCATCTCAAGCCGGTGGTAGAGCTGCTGTCGGATATCGGCCGTAACCTGGGCACCGAGCCAGGCCATGGTCCAGCCGTGTACCCATTCGGCGCACCAGCTGAGGATGCGAATGCCGATCAATACCAACACGAGGAATCCAAGCAGGCTTACGCGCTCGTCGAGGGGGGCAGCGGTGCTTTCGGTAGGTACCAGCACGTCATCGACGAGATACTTGATGACCAAGGGCGGCACTAACTCGGTAGCTGCCATGGCGGCAGAAGCCAGAGCAAGTGTCACGGCTCTTGCTTTGTAGGGCAGCAGGTAACCGGCGATGCGTCTGAGTGTCTCGCTCTTCCTAATGCAAGCCGGGCAGATGCTGTTTTTCTCCGGCAGTAGGCGGCGGCACTTTTCACAGCGCAGCCGATCGAGCTCCGGGTTGATGAGGAAAGCCTCGCCGTTACACAGTTGCTCCAACCCGCGGGCGATCTCAGAGAACTTGGCCGCTTGCGAGTCAGTATAGTTCAGCAGTAGCGTCGGCTTGCCCCTTCTCTCGATTTCCAGGCGGCCGCCGCCGACCAGTGGCTCGGTTCGGCTCTCTACGATCTGCTCGACGGGCACCGATACGACGTCGCCACTCGGTTCGGACCAGACAACTACGTGGTGGCGAGTGACGACTACCCATTGGCGTCCAAAACGTCCGTCTGCGCCGAGGTCCGTGCTGGCGCAGATGAGCATGTCCGCATCAGTGCCGAGCGCTTCTCTGATACTCCTTTCCAGTGGGGCCGGAGTTGGCTCCAACATGCGCGTAGTCATGTCTCTTTTTCTGTCGAATGGCTGTGATGCCGCAGGTCGTGGCAGGCTACAGCATTTGCGCTAAAGCGGCTAGAGGCGGAGCTTATACCAAGCGTATGCGAGTGTCCTGCAGCGTTTTGCTGGACACTCTCACTTCTCTGGGTCGACCGGTGGGTAGTCGCGGGGGTGTTCCCAAGGCCTAGCGCGGATCCAGCCGCAAGAAGTATCTCGCCGGGAAACCAGTCAGGATCTTGAACACGAGGCCGAGGCTGTTTTCACCGTCGACACGAGTGTGCTCTTCATCGGTTGCCGGCACCGCCAGATAGTCACCCTTCTCGCCATCCAAAGTGATCTGTACGTTGGGATTCTCTAGCGCCCTGTTGTACCAGGCTCGGGGCCAGTGGTTAACAGCCACGAACAGCTGGTCGTTACTTGTAAGGCGAGCCAGAACCCGGTCGTGAGAGGTCCCGTCCGGATCTGTAGTAGTGATGACCAGCGTGCCTTGACCGGCAGGCTGGTAATACCCGAGCAAGGACTCGAACGCTGCGACGATTCCTACGTAAACTAGGAACAGGATTACGATAATCTTTACGGCTTTCACATTGTGGCTCCTGTGGCTGTATTTATCCGATTCTTTCCAGTTCCTCCTGCAAACAGTCTGTGCAATATCCGTGAGAAAACGTCAAGTTGAACCTTTTGGCGAAGTAACTTTCGATTCTCTCCCAACGATCATCTTGGGTTCGGACATTCTTACAGGAGGAACAGATAGATACAAATCCGCTCGTCTCATCAGATTCTCTTTTTCCGAGGCTGAACGTCCCCAGTATGGATCTATCGTCATGGCTCTTAACCAGTGAATTATCCCAACGTATGCTGACTTCATTACCCTTCGTCGTTAGTACTGGATTCCTGTAAGTGTCAAACATGTCTAGTTTGCCGGCCACGTTTGGCTACTGTCAGTTACATTTTACCAGAATTCGCCAGATGACGAATTCATACCAGTTATTCTCCCGAATCCATTGTCATTGCACGGAAAGACAGTTAGTTTTACCTGTCCCCTCATGCCTTGGGTCTCAATCCTACAGAATTCATAGGAGCTGCATGGCTGAAGTTGCCAGTTCAACTGATCGCGTTCCTGCGCCGAGTAACTTTGTCGATGGCAGCATCGGTAAACACCTGCTGCGACTTGGTTCGTTTATGGCGATGGGGTCCATCAGCTTGAACGTGGCGCAGCTCTGTGAGGCCGTCTATCTTGGCATCGTCGGCACCGAAGCGCTGGCTGCCATGGGGTTTGCCTTTCCTATCACGATTACGCTGTTTGCTTTCGCTGGAGGTATCGGTAGCGGTGCATCTTCGGTGATTGCGAGAGCCGCGGGCGCCGGAGATCAGGAGAGGACCATCCGACTTGTAACGCACGCCCAGGTACTAGCAGTTGTCGTCGGCGCCACATTAGCTGTGCTTGGCTATCTGTTTGCCAGCGACATTGTGACACTGTTGGGGGCCAAGGGCGTGGTGCAAACCATGGCCATCAATTATCTACAGGTCTATATGATAGGAATCCCTTTGTTCCTGTTATCGATTGTCGGTGGCACCCTGCTGAGAGCGACGGGAAGTGCCGCCAGCCCCGGGATAATAATGACAGCAGGCTCTGTCATACAGATCCTCTTGGGACCTCTCTTTATATTTGGCTGGCTCGGCCTACCCGAGTTAGGCATTGCTGGCGCTGCCTGGGCTTATGTTATTTCGCGGCTTATAAGCGTACTGCTGTATGTGGCAATGTTGGTGCGTGCTCGAATGGTGCAATGGTCGTTTGCCCGTATGCGCGAGTCCTGGCTTGCCATTCTTCATGTCGGCGGACCGGCCATTGCCAGTGGCCTGATTCAGCCGATTTCCATGTTGATCGTTACCCGACTGCTGGCAGGACATGGGCATGAGGTCGTGGCCGGCTTCACCGTTGCTTCCCGTGTTGAAACTATGGCTCACATGGTCTTGTGGTCCGCTTCGTCCTCTGCAGAACCTCTGATCGGACAGAACTGGGGTGCCCGCAGGTTCCAGCGTGTCAAGGAAGCATTAAAGCTTGTCAATCTCTTCTGCCTCGCCTGGGGTGCGTTCACGTTCCTGGTCATGGTGACTTTTGGTGCATGGGCGGTATCATTGATCGA
>CEPV01092379.1_pt1 | contig 15560 bp, 12 predicted proteins | sample 530451 | NCBI WGS metagenome assembly CEPV01 (sample SAMEA2620097, study PRJEB7988) | marine metagenome | isolation source: saline water (ENVO:00002010), including | reverse complement strand
CTGGGTGCCTCCCCAGCAGAGCTGGGGGGTCTCCCGATTTACTAGGCCTGCAGAGCATATCAATTTCGTTAGCATCACACTTACGCAAGGACGTGGCGCGACAGAGGGAACCAATCATGTCATTCACAATGACAAAACGAGAACGAGAGCAGTTCCTTGCGGATCTGCATGTCGGTGTCGTGAGTATACCTGCACAAGACAGAGGTCCGCTAACGGTTCCCATATGGTACATGTATGAACCTGGCAAGGACGTATGGATGATGACCGGCAGGGACTCAATAAAGGGCGAGCTATTGGATCAGGCTGACAGGATCAGTATGTGCGTGCAGAATGAAGCTCCACCCTATCAGTACGTCAGCGTGGAAGGACCAAGGGCGGTACGAGATCCCGAAGATCTGCATGGGCAGCTACTGGCGATGGCGACGCGTTATCTGGGTGAAGAGGGCGGCAAACAGTACGCCGCAGCTAACCCGGGCACGAAGGCCGGCAGCATCATCGTTTCCCTTACTCCCGAGAGATGGTATACGGTCGACTACGGCAAACGCTAAATCCCGATTGACGCACACAGCCGCGAGCGTTGCAGCAGATGCTATGACGCCTCAGCGCCTGCATTTCGGCGGCGTGCGGGAACTCGCCCAACGATCTCCTGTCATACACTCCAATAAATCCAACCATCTAGCGCGACAGCACGCTAGATATAAAGCAGCATTTGAGCGCTATAATTGCCGAGCTACGGCATCACAGTAACGCGGTCGGGGGAACAATGGGCACACAGGTAGACAAGCTTGCAGTTGTACATGCAAAAGCGCAGATCGAAGATGGCTGCAAGATAGGGCCATTTTGCACCATTGGACCAGACGTCATCATCGGCAAGAACACCACCTTGAGGTCCCACGTCGTCGTGGAGGGTCGTACCACCATCGGAGCCGACTGTGACATCTTTCCCTTCACGACCCTCGGGATTCAATCCCAAGACCAAAAATACGTACCCGGTGATATCACCTACACCGACATCGGCGATCGCAACATCATCCGCGAATTCGTCTGCATTCACAGTGCCACAGAGCCCGATACCAGAACCTCCGTAGGCGACGACTGCGCTCTCCTTGCCCAGTCACACGTGGCACACAACTGCACCGTCGGGAACCACGTCATCATGAGTCACAGTGCGACCCTCGGAGGACATGCGTTGATAGGGGATTACGCCAATATAAGCGGGCTATCGGCCGTTCACCAGTTCTGCCGCGTGGGTCGAGCCGCTCTGGTTGGCGGCATGTCCCGTGTGATTCAGGACGTTCTGCCGTTCACCATCGCGGAAGGTTTTCCGGCCCACATGCGCGTCATCAACAAGGTGGGCATGGAGCGAGCCGGATACTGCGCAAGCGACATAGCCGAAGTGCGTAAAGCATTCAGGATACTCTTCATGCGGCAGTTGCGACTGGAACAAGCTGTGGAGCAAGTTCTGCAGGAGTATCCCTCCTCGGAAAACGTCCGGCTGATGATCGAAGCCATCAACTCTTCGCAGCGGGGATTGGCTCGTCCAGAGTCGGATACCTACGATCTCAACGTCGGTTGACAGGCGCCTCCCGTAAGACACACAGCGATCATGCGTATTGTTCTGCGGCCATACCTCTGCATCGGCTCTCATAGTAGAATGACGCTCGCGCGCAGCAACAGCACTATCTGAACATCGAGCAAACCACATGATTAAGGCGGTCTTGTGGGATTTTGGTGGCGTCGTCACCACCAGTCCCTTCGAAGCGTTCAACCGATTTGAACGGGCAAACGACATACCACTTGACTTCATCCGAACCACTAACGCGACCAACCCGAACAGCAACGCCTGGGCGAAGTTCGAGAGCAATCAGATATCTCTGCAGGAGTTCGATACTCTCTTCGCGGAGGAAACCGGTGCTCGGGGACACGAAATCTCCGGCAGCACGGTAGTGCAGCTTCTGTCGGGGGAACTGCGACCGCAAATGGTCACGGCGCTATCCAGAATCAGCGAGAAATATAAAACCGCCTGCCTCACCAATAATATGAAGACGGGTGAAGGGCCCTCCATGCAGCGCGGTAGCGAAGGGGCGAAGCGCACGGGAGAAGTGATGGATATGTTTGACGTCATCATCCAGTCCAGCGTGGTTGGCGTGCGCAAACCTGACCCCAAGTTCTACCTGCTCGCATGTGAACAGCTCGAGATAGCACCCCAAGAGGCTGTCTTTATGGACGATCTGGGCATCAACCTCAAGCCGGCCCGAGAACTCGGCATGACCACCATCAAGGTGATAGACGTTGCTGCCACGCTGTCCGAACTGGAGTCCATTCTCAGTATGAAGCTCACCTGAGGGAGAATCACGCATGAATATTCTGGTGACTGGTGGTGCTGGGTTTATCGGCAGCCACACCTGTGTCGAGTTACTGGACCAGGGCCATCACGTGGTGGTCGTGGACAACCTCAGCAACAGCAAAGAGGCAGCTCTAAGACGGGTTGAGAAGATCTGCGCCAAGTCGGTCCAGTTTTATCGTACCGATCTGATGGATAAGGAGGGGCTGGATAGGGTTCTCAGCGACTCCTCGTTCGATTCGGTCATCCACTTCGCAGGTCTCAAAGCGCCCGGAGAGTCCGTGTCTCAACCACTCGCCTATTATCAGAATAATGTGACGGGCACCCTCAACCTGTGCGAGGCGATGAGTCGGCACGGTGTAAAGAACCTGGTATTCAGTTCATCGGCGACCGTCTATGGCGACGCTGATACCGTTCCATTACATGAGTCCCTGCCGGTTTCCAGCGCCAATCCCATCAATCCGTACGGCAGAAGCAAGGTGATGGTCGAGGAGATCCTCCAAGATCAGCACAGCGCCGATCCCGAGTGGAACATCGCCCTACTGCGATATTTCAACCCCGTCGGTGCCCACCCTAGCGGCCTGCTCGGCGAGGACCCGAATGGAATCCCCATCAACCTGATGCCCTATATCACCCAGGTGGTGATTGGAAAACTGGACAAGCTCACCGTATTCGGCGATGACTACCCGACTCCTGACGGCACCCCTTTGCGCGACTATATTCACGTCATGGACCTTGCTAAGGGGCATCTCGCCGCAATCGATAGGCTCGCCTCCAATCCTGGGGTCGTGATCTACAATCTCGGTGCGGGCAGGGGAGTATCTGTCTTCGAGTTGGTAAAGGCGTTTGAAAAGGTCAATGGGGTCACTATTCCACTTCAAGTCGGTGGCCGCCGCAGCGGCGATCTGCCGACCAGCTACACCGATACGTCCCTGGCCAAGAAAGAGCTGCACTGGCAGGCTGAATTGAGCATAGAAGATATCTGTCGCGACGCCTGGCGATGGCAGCAACAGAATCCACAAGGTTTTGACTAGTTCCCGCACAGGTCTGTTAGGGCACATCAGATTTGATGCATCCCAGGACCTATCTGAAGGAAGCACACTCCTTACGCAGCGGGTCCGCCCTCCTCACAACGCGTCAGAGCAGATCGTTAGCATCTAGAGAGCTACGCTAGCTTCTGCTCGAAGTCCAGTATCGTCACGACACGGCATGGAGGGGCGCGCACGCGATGATAATGAGTGGCCAGTGCTGCTGATATCCGGGAATTCCACCCTCATGGGATCGATCGGCCGTCAGTTCGCCAGACTTATCAGATACTTGACACAACTGCCCCCCCATGCTTCCATATGCTTGGACCTCGACATGCGTGACTGAATGTCGGGATCAGTGATCCAATTCCTCAATAATCAGAAGCGATAACTTCAGGAAGAGGGATACCTAGATAATCGGCATGTACTGAGCGTTGAGTAGAATCTGCGCGGTCACGCTAGAGGCGTTATTTTTGGAAGTGCCCAGTGACGCGATGTGCACAGGTGGAATTGGTCGGAAGATAATAGATAACCGATTTAGAGCGGGGTATTCGTACCCTAATCTAACAGGAGGGCAAATGCATTCTGCACAAACGCAACACCGTACTTTACTATTTCGGGTCCTGTTGCAGGGCTTGCTATTAGTTGCTGCGGCTTGGTCGTTACAGGTCTGGGCGGCAGACGATGAGGAACTCGAAGAAGTAGTAGTCACGGGATCCTTGATCAAGAGAGACAACTTCGATTCAGCGTCACCATTGCAGATTCTGGATTCGCAGGACATCGTGGCCGAAGCCACGCCGTCTCTCGGTGAGATCATCAACAACCAGACGTTCAACTATGGGGGCGACTCCTTTGCTTCCCACTACTCGATAACCAATCCGGAGGGGAACAGAACGAGTGCGAACTTCCGCGGCCTCGGGGCTGGCGCGACGCTGACCCTTCTGGACGGGAAGGATCTGTATGATGAAAACTTGAACAATATCATTCCGCAGATCGCCATCCAGCGTATCGATATCCTAAAAGACGGTGCGTCCGCCGTGTATGGAACGGATGCCGTGGCCGGGGTGATTAACGTTATTCCAGTTAAGAATTTCGACGGCGTAGAGGTAAGCGGGTCATACCACGTGGACAGCGAAGGCGATCACGAGGAATACGTGGCTAGCTTTCTGGTCGGTAATTCCACGGATAACGGGTATTTCACGTTTGCCATGGAAGGTCGTGAGCGGACTGTGCTTATGCAGACTGAGCGGCCCGAGTTGTTGCAGGCCAGCTTCGGCAGTTCCGGCACGGGCAATCCTGGTTCGTACAATGTCCCCACGCGTGACGCAACCGGTGCAATCAGCGGCGCAACGCAGTTGGCTGATCCGGGATGTGGCGTGGCCACGAGCCCGGGCGGCAACGGCCAACTTATGACGGGCAACTACCGCAACAACATCAGCGGCCGCCTGAATAGCAGTGGCTCTACCTGCCTGTTCGAATTCGGTGAGTTCTTCAATTTCGTAACGCCGAACAATGTGCTCAACGCGTACCTGAATTTCGAGTACCAGTTCACCGATAACCTCGTCTATGAATCAAGTGTTGGCTATTCGCACATGAAAACGACCAGCCGTGGCTCACCGACCAACCCCGGCGGCAGCATTCGCGACATCAACCGCATTTTGGGCGGTATTGTGGGAGACCACCCCGGTAATCCGTGGCGAGCCTTCTACGACGCCGATGGCGATGGGGCGATTGACGACGACGGCACCGAATTGCTCTATGCCCTCGATGCCAATCTGGATGGCGTACCGGACCGGGCTGACCCGGTCGCTGGTGAGATCAATGGTGCCGTGCTGCTCCCGGCAGATCCATTCGACTCCACCGCGGGTATTCCCTTTAATGAAGACGTGACCATCGCTGCGTTACGCCTTTTTGGGAAAATGGGCACGCTGCCCTCGAACTTGGACAGCACCGGGGCCAACCTGGGATATGCCACGTACGATGTAACCGTCTTCCGGTCATTTCACGACTTAACCATGACCTTCGACAATGGCTGGGAGGTCACCGCTTCGTATGGCTATGAGGAGCAAACAGATATAAATAGGAACAAGAACAATAGCTTCAATGCAGTGTTGCTGGGGTTGCAGGGACTGCTCGGACCGACACCCGGAGTCGATGATCTCGATCTAGCCTATAACTACTACAATCCGTTTTCGAGCAACGCACTCAACTGTGTGAATAGAATCTGTGTCGATAACGGCGTGGCAAGTAACCCCAATCTTGGCGACTATACCAACCACCAATATGTGGCTGATGCCATGGATGTTAACGCCTTTTCAATCAACAGGCTAAAGCTGCAGCAATACAGTCTTACTGCGACCGGTGATCTGTTGGAAGGTTGGGCTGGTACCATCGCAGGTGCGTTTGGTCTGGAGGCAGTGGAATTGAAGTTTCACCACATTCCAAGGGACGATCAGCACCGCTGCAACCTCTGGTACGAACGATGTGATAAGAGATTCACGGGTCAGGACGAGAGTTGGGCGGCGTTTTTTGAATTTTCCGTACCTTTGATAAACAACTCCCAGTTGGGCAACGCTGAAGTGCAGCTTGCCGGTCGATACACGGATTACAAGGATATCGGCACGACATTCGACCCGAAAGTAGCCGCTCTCTGGCAACCACGGGACTGGGTCGCCTTACGGGCCTCCTATTCGACGGCGTTTCAGACTCCCAGCATATGGTCACGCTTCGTTCCGGAGAGTTCGTTCCTGCAATCCACCAACGACCTGGTGTTTGGGGACTACGAGGCCACCTATAGAACTAACGTCTACCAGGGGAACCCGAATCTGCAACCGGAAGAGGCCGAGATATTCAATGTTGGCATCTCGTTTATGCTGTTGGATGGCGCCCTGAACCTGGGAATGGACTACGCCAACTACGACTTTACGGATCGAATCTCGTTGATCAGAGGACCGAGAGTGGTGGAAGACGATTTCAGAGCGTTCCTGGAGGCCTACCCGCAAGCTGATGAGCAAAATCCGGACCGTGCCGATTCGGTCGCGTGGGTAAATAGCGGGCAGAATCCGGGCATCACTCGTGGTGCTGCCCCGTCGTATACCATTGTCGAAATCGAGGGATTTTACATCAATGCCCTTTCAATGGAGCATACGTCCCTCGATTACTACGCCAACTATACCTGGGACACCGCGTCGTTCGGCAGCCTCAAGTTTGGCGTGCAGGCTACTCAGATCGACAAGTTCGAGTATGATCTCGGTGGTGGTTCCACTGGTGATGCGGTAGGTCAACTGAACCTCGACATCGATGTGATACCAGTCCTTCCCGAGTGGATGGCGGTTGGCTCGGCCAACTGGAATTACGGCAACCACAATGCCATGCTGCGAGCTCGCTGGAATGGTGAGGTCGCCGCAACCTGGACTGCCAGGGAGGTCGAATCGCTGACCTACTATGATCTAACCTATACCTTTAACGCGGACGGTCTGTTGGGCGACGGCAGCACGATCCTTGAACTGGGAGCGCGCAATCTCCTCGACACGTATCCGGACCCGCACATTTCAGCAATAGGCGGCGCAATCGAGCTTGCCATTCATGATCCGCGGGGACGCATGCTGTTCATGCGTGCGAGACACGCATTCTGAGTATCATCCTGGCAGGATAGTCAGCACGACTATCCTTGCAAGAGTTGGACGAAAAGGGCACCGCCAGGTGCCCTTTTTGTTTCGGTGGCGGGTCAGCGCCGTGTGCTATCATCCATCGCACAAATCGCCTTGGGGCAACCCCATGCTGAAGCTTACCGGAGTGATTCTTCTGTCTCTGCCGCTTGCTGTAGCGATATCCTGCTCAGTGGAAACAGAGACACAGACAGAAACGCAGACAGAGGTACAGAAGCCAGGCGCAGCAGCCACTGTTGCGGCGCCCGTCGCGGTCACTCTTGAAGAATCTGTCCCGGCGGAGGTAGCGGCGCTGCTAGGAGATCTTCAGGCCAAGGCAGGTGCTGAACCGGACAGTGGTATTCGACGCGGTGAACTTGGCATGGCCTATGAGGCAAATGGCTATCCCGATGCCGCGTTTACCAGCTACCTGCAAGCGGAGTCGCTACAGCAGAGCGAAGCCAGGTGGCCGTATTACCGAGCGCTGATCCTGGCTGATCAAGGGCAACTGCGGGACGCGCTGCAAGCCCTGGACCGCGCAATCGGCATAGACGCAACCTATGCGCCTGCCTGGATGTGGCGCGGCACCTGGTCGCTTGCCATCGGCTTGGCTGACCAGGCTGGCGAAGCATTCAATCGTGCCGACTCCCTCGGCATCGGTTGGCAAGCAAAGGCGAATCTAGCCCGTGTGCGCCTGCAGCAGGATCGACCGCAGGAAGCGGAAGCCATACTCGAACCACTTTCAGGCGCCTCACCACTTCCGGAGGTCTTTCTGCTGCTTGGGCGAGCCTATCGTGCCACTGGTCGACTCGATGATGCGCGCCTTGCGCTGGCCCGGGGAAAGTCTGCGCAACGGATAGAATGGCCAGACGGCTGGCAGGAGAAGAAGCAGGCGTATGAAGTTGCATTCGGAGCCCGCTTGCTGCATGCCCAGCGCCTGATTCGACGAGACCAGGTGCACGAAGCGCTTAATATTCTTGAGCAGCTCATCCAGGAGCAACCTGCAAACGAACTGCTTATCACCACGTTGAGCGTCGCTTACACGCTGGTAGGTCAGACTCAGAGCGGATACTGGGTTCTGGTAAGAGCGCTCGAGAAATATCCTGAATATGACACGGTTCACCTCAGCATGGCCGGGTATTACGAATCCAAGGGAAACCAGCGACGAGCCCTCGAGCATCTCGATCGGGCGATTGAACTCAATCCGGCGGCCCCCGATCCGTACGTCAGGAAGGGGTTACTGCTGCAGAAGCAGAGAAAGTACGCAGGTGCCCTGGCCGCCTTTGAATCGGCGCTGCAGCACAATGCACGTGACCATCGCCTGCTTTTCCACGCAGGTGACGTTCACGCGGCACTGAAGAGCTGGCCCCAGGCGATCGAGCTGTTTGAACAATCGGTACGCGTTGACCCCTCTTTTGCGCCGGCTCACCTGAATCTGGCTCTGACACTGGGTCAGGCAAACCGGTTTGCGGAGGCGCGTTTAGCACTCAAGAAGGTTGACGAACTGGGTACGCACGAACGCGATGTCGATGCAGTGCTTCGTCAACTGACTAGATTGGAAGAGAAGGCAAGGTAATGCGCCTGGGCTATCGGGCAATCATCTGCACTCTCTTCCTATCCGCCCTTGGCTGTAGCGACAAAGAGGCCGATTCCAACGACAGTATACAGGCGCCACAGCACCCCTGGTTCGAGGACCAGGCAGAGCGTCGCGGACTGAACTTCGAATACCATTCGGGGCACGTAGACCGTTACCTGCTTCCTGAAATGCTGGGCGGCGGCGCAGCACTTGCCGATCTCGATAATGATGGCGATCTGGATGCCTACCTGGTCCAGGGGGGTCCGCTACTTTCAGACGATCGACCGGGAAACCAGCTCTACCTCAATCGTGGCGATGGCTATTTTGTGAGGTCGGCAGATGCCGGAGATGCGGCAGATAGCGGCTACGGTATGGGTGTCGCAACGGGTGACTATGATAACGATGGTGATGTGGATCTCTATGTGACTAACCTCGGCCGCAATGTGCTGTTGCGGAACGCTGGCAATGGTAAGTTTGAGGATGTTTCTGTGCTCGCCAAAGTCGATGATGACGCCTGGAGTACCTCCGCTGCCTTTTTGGATCTGGATGCGGACGGTGATCTCGACCTGTTCGTGGCCAACTACGTGAATTGGCACATATCGATCGAACGGGAATGCTTAAACGCCATGGCCGGCTCGTCCCTGCCTGACTATTGTCCGCCACATGTCTATGACGCCCCCACCCGCGATCGTCTGTTTCGCAATGACGGAGATGGCACCTTCACCGACGTGTCCGATGCGGCTGGTCTCGGCGCAGCTTTTGGTAACGGATTAGGTGTGGTGGGCCTGGATGCAAATGGTGATGGACTTACCGACATCTTTGTAGCCAACGATGAGATGATGGATCAGTTGTGGCTGAATCGGGGCGATCTGCGCTTCGAGGATGAGGCGCTGATCACAGGTTGTGCGATGGATTCGAATGGCTTCGCCAAGGCTGGCATGGGAGTGGCTGCTGCGGATCAGGACAACGACGGTGATACGGATCTGCTGGTGGTGAACCTGGCCACTGAGTCCGATTCATTCTTTCGCAACGAGGGTACCTATTTCCAGGATGCGACTGTGTCGGTTGGTCTGGCAACGGCCTCCATGCGCTTTACACGCTTTGGTGTGGTCATGGCAGATTTTGACAATGATTCACGCCTCGACCTGTATGAGGCCAATGGCGCAATCAGCACCACCAGAGAGAGCATCGCGACTGATGTCTACGCCGAGCCGAATCTGCTCTTGCGTGGCTCTCCAAGCGGCCGGTTCGAGGAAGTCGAACCGCGCGGTGGTACGCAGCCACCGCTGATCCACACCAGCCGTGGTTTGGCGATCGGCGATATCGATAACGACGGCGGACTCGATCTACTGATCATAAACCGGGATGCTCCGGTGAATCTGCTCGTGAATCAGGCCCCCAAGCGAGGCAAGTGGATCCGTTTCCGCGTCCTCACCCGAGACGGACGGGATGCCCACGCCGCCACGGTCTCGGCGGAGATCGGCTCAACACGGATCTATCGAGACGTACAGCCCGCTGGCAGTTATCTCGCCGCGCACGACCCACGTGTCCATTTTGGCCTTGGCGACGAAACCCAGGCTCGCAATGTTACCGTGCGTTGGTTGGGTGGCACGCTGGAGATGTTCGGCGACTTCAAGGGTGCTGACACGGTGCTACTGAAGCGAGGCCAAGGAACTAAACCTTAAGACCAAATGGGTCCACTGCCCGCTTACGGAGACAAAGCATTTGAACAACCTAACCCGCCTCATCATCGCATCTGTTTGCATGGCTAACGCATCGCTAGCGTCGGCGGCATGTGAATCCGGCAGCGTTCATGAACAGCTCACCTGCCTACAGAAGGAGATTTGCCCCAATCCATCCAGCGAAGCAGAACGTATTGCCTGTTACCGTATGATTACCACCGCCCTCTCGGCCAAGAGGGTGCCAGCTCCTGCCAACGAGTCAATTGAGTCATCAACAACAATGTCAACGACGAGGGTGCCAGCTCCTGCCAACGAGTCAAATGAGTCACCAACGACAATGCCAACAACAAGGGAGCCAGCTCCTGCCAGCGAGTCAAATGAGTCATCAGCGACCATGTCAACAGCGAGGGTGCCAGCTCCTGCCAACGAGGCAACTGAATCATCAACGACAATGTCAACAGCAAAGTCAACAGCATCTATCAGGATGTCTGACGTCCCTGCTTCAGTACCAGACGATGGAGCTGGCCCGATTGTTGATACGTCTGAATCTGGCGAAACCAATGTGGAGCGAAAGAGCCGATTCAGCTTAGATAGGTTGTTCAACAAAGTCGACGTAGTCGATGATCCAAACTGGGCGAAAGTGGTCTTTGTTCGTACGCAGGTGAGAGGCACCGAGTTGATCGTGTTGGACAACGGGCAGGTCTGGATCGAGAACGATCGCAATCCATATCTGCAGTTCAAAAGACGCGACCGAGTGCGCATTTCCGATTCCGGTCAGCTAATACGCAAGGACGGATCCAGAGCAAAGGTCTCGCGTGTGAACTGCGACCGCGCAAAACCCTTACAAGGGCACTGCAAGTCTCTGGGGAAATACCTGGATTAGTTCAATGGGGAACACCGAGACCGACGGGTAGATTGCGTGCAATCAGTGCGCGCATCGCACGAGCTGTCTTCACCAACTATTTGGAAGGGGCGCATTCAATCGCACCGGGACCGATCTCTACGCCGTAGAACTCTGCCGCATATCCTATTCGTTGGCGATAGAGCTCCCCCACTTTGGCATTGTGTTCTTCTGTAGCGTCTTGATGGATCAAGGTGATGGCGCATCCGCCAAAGCCAGCGCCGGTCATTCGAGCTCCCAAGACCCCCTCCTGAGCAAGACTGAGGGATACCAGAGCATCCAGCTCTTTTCCCGCCACTTCATAGTCTTTACTTAACGAAATGTGGCTTTCGTTCATCAGCTTGCCCAGGCTCTGCCAGTTTCTTTCCTGCAACATGCTGCAGGCTGTCAGTACGCGTTGGTTTTCACTGATCACATGACGTGCTCTGGCAAACAGTAACTCATCGTGAAGGGCGTTTTCGATCCACTGCAGATCCTCAATACCCAACGCACAGAGCTGTGACATCGCATGCCCGTCCCCTAACCGCGACACGATGGCATTCATCTCTGCGACCCGTTCGTTGTATTTCGAGTCTATCAGCCTTCTCTCCTTACAGGTATTCATGATGACAAACTGCAGCGGCGAAGGTGTGCAGTCGATCAGTTCATAGCGCAGGGACTCACAGTCGAGTTTGATCGCCCGATCAGCTTGACCCAATGCGATGGCCGCCTGATCCATGATGCCGCAGTTCACGCCGACATATTCGTTTTCAACGCGCTGACACAGCAGTGCCATCTGCTGTCTGTCTATGTCATCGCGCGCATGCAGTCTGAAACCGGTCACCGACTCAATCATCAACGCCGTTGCCACGCAGAACGAGGCAGAGCTGGACAATCCTCCACCTGGAATAGTGCTGCCGAAGAGAACATCCATACCGGGTAGATGGGCACCTCTCGTCCGGTACGCTGCCAGCACCCCGCGCGGATAGTTTGACCAGCCATCAGCAGATTTCTTAAACGGTGCGTCCAGATCGAGGACGACCCGTTCGTCGAACAGCGTCGATGTCAGTGTTACGCTGCTCGATTCGTTGAAAGATACCAGACAGTAGGTGCCGAGGTGTATGGTCGCCGGCAACACCCAGCCACCGCAGTAATCGACGTGCTCTCCTATCAGGTTGATCCGGCCCGGCGCGAATATCCAGTTTGACGAAGGCTGCCCGTAGATCTGCCGGAAGACACGCTCCAGACGCTGAAAACTGTCTACCTGACTCTCGAGCATCTACTTCAGAACCAGCTACTTGAGGTACATCAGCGGTTTCGCCGCCAGCCGTTTTTCGGCAAGTTCCACTGGCAGGTATTGCCTGTGGGCATCCAACAGTTCGCTTGTCATGGCTCGAATCTCGTCCAGGGTGCAGACGGCAGCAGTGAGTGGATCCATTGCCATGGCCTGGAATACCCTTTCGGGATCTGCGTTCATGCTTGCCTCGACCGCCAGTTGCTGGGTGTTGATCTGACTGCGATTAATGGCCGCCAGGTGTTCCGGTAGTGCGCCAACTCTGAGGGGCTGAATGCCGTTCTTACCCACCAGGCAGGGCACCTCCACGCAGCAGCCGTCGGGCAGATTATCGATCAGGCCATCATTTCTGACGTTGCCGTGGATGAGCGCACTGTCTCCACCAGCGAGGGCACTGATGATCTGCGAGCCATATTCGAGGCTGCGCGCCAGATTCACCGGCCGCTCCCAGTTCGCCATCTTCTGCATCGTCTCACGCCAGTCAGGCCGGTCGTAGAGCGTCTTGATAAAACCCGGTGCGCCGTTCCAGCTTCCTCCGGGACAATACCGTTCCACCATCGCATCGTTCTTTCGAAACCAGGGGCTGTACTCCGAGTTGTGCCCGCTGGACTCGGTGACCGGGAATCCGAAGTGCTTTACGTACTCCATCCGGGATGAATCTTCCTGCCAGATGTCGGGCTGCAAAGCCAACGATCTGATTCTCGGCAGCAGATCTTCGCCGTCCTTCTCAAAGCGGGTAATCCAGGCTTGGTGATTGATACCGGCGCACTCAAAATTAACGTCGTCGATGTCCACTCCCAGTCGTGTCGCCCACTGCCGCGTTGCTCCCTGCACCGAGTGGCACAGTCCCACCAGCTTAATGTCCGGCTCTGCCGCGTACATGCCCCAGCACAGCATCGCCATGGGGTTGGTGTAGTTGAGAAGCGGGGCACTGGGACAGATCGTCATGATATCTCTGGCAATCCCTACCTGAACCGGCAGCGTGCGCAGACAACGCATGATACCGCCAGGAGACAGGGTATCTCCTATTGCCTGGTCCACGCCATAGCGCTTGGCTATGTCTATTTCCTGCTCGATGGCCGGGTAGCCCCCCACCAAGATGCTGCTGATCACGTAGTCGGCCTCGTCGAGCGCCGTCTTGCGGTCCGCATGCAATGAATACGATGCCCCGGTGTAATCTCCCTCCTGCAGAATGCGCGCAACGATCTGCCCAGCGAATTCCAGTCGTTCCGGATCTGTATCCACCAGCGCGAAGTGCGCCTCATTCAACCTGTTATACGTCAACAGATCGGCCGTCAAGCGACTGGAAAAAACCAGGCTTCCGGCACCGATAATAACGATTTTCGCCATCGTCGCTCACTCCCGTTCAAGTCATCTCGAACTTGTAGCTGGTTCTGCTGCGGAACGTACTCCCCGGTTCCAGAACGGTCGCTGGAAAGTGTGGGTTGTTGGGGCTATCGGGATAGTGTTGCGTTTCCAGGCAGAGCGCCCGGTGCGGCTCGGCAAGATGATTGCCGGAGTAGAACTGCAGTCCGGGTTCAGTGGTGTAAACCGTCATCGCAAGCCCGCCAGCGCCCTGCGTCAGTTCAGCCGCTCTAACGAACTCGCCCGACTCATTGCCGAGGACCCAATTGTGATCGTATCCCAGGCCGAATTTCAGTTGCTGATGCGAAACCCCAATTTCGCTGCCTATTCGCTTAGGGGCCCTGAAATCGAATGGTGTACCTGCAACCTTCGTTATCTCACCGGTGGGAATCAGATCCTTGCCAACCGGTGTGAAGTCATCAGCCAGGATCTTCAATCGGTGATCCAGGATCGTGCCACCATCGACTCCCGTCAGACTCCGGTCGATACCCGTCAAATTGAAGTAGGAGTGATGGGTTGGATTCAAGATGGTGGCAAGATCGGTTTCCGCCTCATACTCGATCGACAGCTCGTTGTCCTCGCTGACGCGAAAGCAGACGCGCATTCTCAAGTTTCCGGGGAACCCCTCCTCGCCGTCCGAGCTATGATGGCTGAAGCTCACCCTGTCCTCTGCGAGATCGGCCTTCCACATCGCCCTGTTAAAACCTCGGTGCCCGCCATGCAGATGGTTTTCACCTTCATTCTGGCTGAGCTGAATCTGCCGCCCGTGCAGCGCGAACCTACCCTTCGCAATCCTGTTAGCATAACGGCCTACCGTTGCACCGAAGCAGGCTGATCCTGACTCATACTCCTCGATCGTATCGTACCCTAATACGACCTGCACGAGTCCGCCCTGCTTGTCCGGTATGCGAATGGAGGTGACAGTGGCACCATAGTCGATGATCGACACCGCCATTCGGTTTCGGTTGGTCAGCTCATAGCAGGATACCGGATCACCGTCGCGAGTCTTGCCGAAACCGCTCGTTTCTATGGTCACAGCGAAGAAGGAACTCAGCCACCCGAGATTCGGTACAGAAAGATCACTTCACTGTCGGATGCGATCTCCTCCAGTAACGGGTCATGGGTGATCTGGCCATCGATGGAAACGGCCATCTTGAGCAAGATCTCCGCATCCATTTCCGGGTAACGACCACCCAGTTCCGCGATCAGTTCGCGGTAGGTCGCCACATCCACGCTCGCCTTTTCTTCCCGAGTGTATCTCTGCAATTCGGGTGAAAAGATCACGCTTGCCATACTAGCCGCCTCCCTCCTGAATCGCCTTCAGCACATTCGTCGGTGAACAGGGCAATGCACTGATGCGAACACCGATGGCATCACTTACGGCACTGGCTACAGCCGCCAGCGGCGGAATGATTCCCGACTCGCCGACGCCCCTGACTCCGTATGGATGATAAGGGTTCGGCACCTCCACGATGATGGTCTCGATCATTGGCAGATCGGACGCCAGGGGAATCCGGTAATCCAGAAAACCAGGGTTTTCCATACGGCCGTTTTCGTCGTAGACATACTCCTCGTTCAACGCCCAGCCAGCGCCCTGCATGGCGCCGCCCTGAAACTGCCCCTCCACATAACTGGGGTGAATGGCCTTACCGGCGTCCTGAATGGCTGTATAGCGCACGATCTGAACCTTCCCCGTCTCCTTGTCCACTTCCACGTCACAGACGTGAACGACGAACCCGGGACC
>CEPV01071804.1_pt1 | contig 15569 bp, 14 predicted proteins | sample 530451 | NCBI WGS metagenome assembly CEPV01 (sample SAMEA2620097, study PRJEB7988) | marine metagenome | isolation source: saline water (ENVO:00002010), including | reverse complement strand
TGGCGATCGGCGTGGCGGTGCTGGTCGGCGCCGGGCTGGGCCTGTCAAACCTCCTTCGCGACCGGGGCGTTCCGCGATCCGTCGCCCGCTACGTGGCCCCGTGGTTTGCGGGCGCAGCCTTCCTGATTGCGGCCCTGTGGCTCGAGGCTAGCGTTGCGATCGCGCTTGCGGTCGTGTTGACCGGGATGCTGGTGGCGCTCAAGACTTTTCGTCGAACTGCTTTGCGTGGGATCGAGGGCAATCTTGCTTCTCAGGCGTGGTCGGAGGTCACTTTTGGGGTAGCTGGGGTCGCAAGCTTGACCGTTGGCTGGGGCTGGCTAGGCGACCGTTGGCTGGGCTTCCTGCCCATCGCGTTCATGGCGTGGGGAGACAGCACCGCAGGGCTAGCGAGGGCGACGTTGTGGCGGTCGAACGTGGTCAGCGTGTGGCCGTCGGTGGGCATGGCGGCAGTCTGTCTGGGGGCCGCTTTCCTCTACCAGCCCTACTGGATTGGCGCTGCCGGCGCCGTTGCGGCGACCGTCGCCGAGCGGAAGCGGCCGAGGTTCGGCGTCTGGTGGGACGACAACGCCAACGTCGTGGCCGTGTCCCTCATCGGCATGGTCGCCCTCACGTTGCTCACAGCAACGTGAGGGCTCCGAATCTTTCCAGACTTGGTTCCACTTCAGTCACCAGTCCGTGTCGGTTGGGCGGTGCGTCGCCGTCAAGGGCGACAGGACCAGCCACGAGTGGAGTGCAATCTATGACGTCGACCGGCTCCGTTGCCATGGCGATTAGGGAGGCGCACCGCTGCCTGCGATGCGGAAACGTGGAGGAGTGGACAGTCGGCGACGGCGACTAAGGGGAGAGGCCGATGTCGGTGCACGGATTCGCGACGAGCGGTTGCGTCGCTGTCGCTCCGGTCGGCCCGGGAAGAGACAGTACAGAGAATTGTCAGAAGGCGACTCCGTGACAGTTGCATATTGGCCCGACCGAAAGATGCGCGAAGCAGCACTGATCGAACGAGAGACCACGCCAGACACGTTCGAGAGGATCTAGTCATGGCCCGCCACGATGTCGAGGAAATCTCCGCCTGCGTGGGCGCCGCTGCCGGCGCCCTCTATCTGGGCATCGTATTCGGGTTTTCGTTTATTGCCGTCTGGGGAGGCATAGTCGGTGGCGGGATCGTCGGCTGGATTTTTGGGATCTGGCCCGGCAACACCCTATTGAAACCGAGAGAAGGCAATATGGGTAGACTGATGGCACGGGTTCGCAAAATTGTTCTGGTCGTGGGAGAGACTCTAGGTGGGGCGCTCGTTGGGATGTTTTATTCATTGCCGGCGGTAGGACTAGTCATCCATATCGCACCGGAGCACCAAGAGGCGATCTGGGCTTTAGGAACATCTGTTGTCGGCGTGTTGATTGGATCAGCCGTCGGAGTGCGGAGGGCGATCAGGAAAACGAGAGATCAGTGCTACCTTTAGAAAGTCAAGGACTCCGTCTTGGCGTGGCAGCTGCCATCGAGTTGGAGGAGCATCTGATCTTGGCCCACCTGCCGCATCGCAGGCCTTACCCGGACTGCTGTCCCATCAATCCGTGACCACGTCGCGAGCGTTGCCTCAGAGACTGTTGGCGTCCAGCCGTACGTCCTTCGTGGCCGTGTACAGGATCGCTGCTTCACGGGAGCCGGTTATCGTGTTGCACCGGATTGTGTAGTCTTCTGACGGGTCGTCGCCGATGTCGGACGGCGCCCACCAGAGCCGCACTCCTGCGCGATTGTCAGCGAGTTCATTCGCCTCGATCACGTTGTGGCTGCCGTGCTCGATGGCGATTCCGTCCGAACGGTTGGAGCGGATGCGGTTGCCTCGAACGGTCGTGTTTCGCGAGTACCCCAGCCAGAAGCCGTAGTTCGAGAAATCGGCGATGTTCTCCTCGAAGACGTTGTCCTCCGAGAAGACGGCCTCGAACGCGTTGTTGGGCGAGAAGCTGGCATCGTTTCGTGCGATCAGGTTGTCGTTGGAGGCGTGGCGGTTGTTCGCGCGGATGAAAAACCCGTCGCCGCCGTACAGCAGGCTGTTGCCGACGATGCGGTTGCGGTGCGAGTGCTCCTCCAGCAGGACGCCGGCCGAGTCCGCGGTGTCGTTCCAGAATCGGTCGGTGAAGCGGATGCAGTGGTCGGCGCGGTTGCCCTCGATGACGTTGTCGGTGGACAGCAGCAGATGTATGCCCACGTTGCCGCTGTACGACGCATCGTTTCCGCGCAACGTCACCCTCTGGCAGCGCACCAGGTCGATGCCGTTCAGGTTGTCGTGCGCGATGTTGCCGTCGAGGACGCAGTCCGTCGCCCGCACCAGCCGGATGCCCCCGCCGAAGCCAACCTCGACGGGCACGACGTCGTCGCCTAGCCAGCCGAGTCCGGGCGGGTTATGATTGCCGGAGACGACGCAGCGCTCGATTCGGAGCTGCCTGACGTTGTCGGCCAGCATTCCCCAATGGAAGCCGCGAATGACGCCGTTGCGGATCGTCACACGCTCGCAATCGTGCACCAGGATGCCCATGCCGTTCCGGTCTTCGCCGTCGAGCACCGCGCCGCCGAGGTCGAGTTCGACGCCGTCGGTCGCGATCTCGATCAGCGGCGAGTCGGGTCCAGCGCGGGCGTCGCGAGTGTATCGTTCGGGCGCGAGAGTGGTCGAACTGGTTATCTTCATAGCGTCGAATCGCCTCAGAGCCGAAGTCTAGCTGGCGCGAATGAAGCGGTCAATGGGCGATGTTCGACGCGTGGGTTGCACCTGTCGAGGCGTGCGGGTATAATTCGGCGGTAGATTACGCCATACCCGTATTCGGGCGATCCCAACGCTGAAGGAGGAGGCAAGTCGAGATGAAACATACTGCGCTGGCAGCACAAGCTGCGAAATATCGTCTTGCCCGCCCCGCTTTCAGCCGGTGGAGGCATTAACCCGGAACCGCGTAATCTACGTTGATTTCGTCCGGGAATGGCACTCCGTATCGACTAGCCATGAGCAGCGAGGCGCGCAGCTCATGGCTTTCTGTTTTTCGGAGCCCCTGTCGATCCGTCGGATCGAGGCGCCGGTTCTGAGCAGGCCATGAGTTCACAGGAATGTGGATTTGGCAGCCGTCCTTTTCGCGACAATCTGAAATGCGCGAATGGACGGCCCTCATGTGAACACCCGGACGGAGGAATGCTCATTGAATTCGGAAGGAAAGCTTACGCCGGAACAGGCTAAGAGGATCGCGGAGCACCATCGAAACGTCGCCAGGAGCGAGCGGAGAAAACAGATCGGCAACGTCAACAAACGGTTCAGGAGAACCGGCAAGAACAACCGGGGCCACGTCCGCCGCAAGGACTGGACCGACGAGGCGTACCGCCCCGAGGACGAGCACGACCACGTCGCTCTGGAGCGCGTCATGCCCAGAGACGAGCAAGACCGCCGGCGCATGGTTGAGCAGGCCGCGTTCCAAGCTCCGGCGCCCGAGGACCCCGACGACGGGGCGACGGTCACGCCGCTGGGTCGTCAAGGACTCGTCATCTCGGCCGCTGGACTCTCCGCACAGGTCGAGATGGACGGCGAGGAATACGACTGCACCGTCCGGGGCCTCATGACCGAACTGGACACTGGTTTCTTGAATCCCGTGGCGGTTGGGGATCAAGTGTCCGTATCAGAGGACGGCTCAGGAGGCTGGGTGGTCGAGACGGTGCTGCCGCGGACAACGGTTCTCAGCCGTCCCGACCCGATCCTGGCGCCGCGTCAACTGGTGATCGCCGCCAACGTCGATCAGCTCCTAATAGTGTCGTCTTGGCGAGAGCCGGACGTTTGGCTCGAACTGGTCGACCGCTACCTGATCGCGGGAGAGCGCAACGGAATCCAGCCGATCATCTGCGTCAACAAGGCTGACCTCATCGAAGACGAAGCAGAGTACGAGGCGGCCCTCCGGCCGTATGTCGATCTAGGGTGCATCATCCTGCGAACAAGCGCAGTCACGGGCCTCGGCGTCGACGAGCTGCGAGAGGGCCTAGAAGGGTCGACCACGGTCGTCGTCGGCCTTTCGGGCACCGGCAAGAGTTCGCTGCTGTCGGCGGTGCAACCGGACCTCCGGCTGCGTACGTCCGAGGTGAGCGAACAGAGCGGACACGGGCGTCACACGACGACGCGGGCACAGCTCCTCAGGTTGGACAACGGGGGCTACGTAGCGGACACGCCAGGCATCCGCGAGTTCGGGATGGCCGGCCTGACGTTGGGCGAGCTGCCGGAGTACTTCCCGGAGATCGACGCCGTGGCTTCGGCCTGTCGTTTCAGCAACTGTTCACACATGAACGAACCCGAGTGCGCCGTCGACGCCGCCGCAGAAGCGGGCCTGCTGCCGGCATCACGCCTCCACAGCTACCGCCTAATCTGGGACGAGCTGCCGTCCGATGGCGAACGCATGTGACGCCTCGCCGTTTTGGTTCCGATCCTGATTGATCGCCAGCCGGTTGCGTTTCAAAACTGCGGTGCATCCTTCGCATAAAGCCGACCTGAATCCGCCGGTCCGTTGGGGGGGTCAGTGCTTGCCTCGTACATCGGTGCCCACGTCCCAAAACGATCCAAATCGGTTTTTGGGGAGGTCTGCCAGGCACGACAACCTCGCCGAGCCATCGACCGGTGCGTCCTCTTGGCGACTTGTCAGACGAGCTCATCAAACCCTCCTGAAACGTTGGCCCACGAACAAAGTCGCCATATGGCGCGAAGACGGCAGCAATAGTTCACATCGAGACACTGATGGAGGCATGACACGCGGACAAGTGGCACGCGTTAACGCTCCCAAGCATCGGTGCGCAAAACCGGTCGTCGTGAATTCACCCCGATGATCGTATGCCCGCTTGACTTGTTCAAGATCCGCTGAGGTAGTATGCCCATCCCGCACATGTTAGATTAAAGCCAATTGCTTTCAACTCTACCGGAACGCAGACGGAGTCCTAGCCTATGACCACGCAACAGTTATTTGATGATATTGACAAACTCCGTCGAGATAGACTGGTAAATTCATACGCCCTCGGTGGATTTATGGAGAATGCGACTGCGCTTGACGCACTGATACGAGAAATAGGAGTCGAGGCGCTGGCGCAATTCCAGGCCGGACAGGGCGGTCTGATCGAGGACGTCGTCAAACCTATTGAGCGACTACGTGACCTTGTGCCGACCTTGTTTGACCACGATCTCGTGGACATTCTTGGAGGAATTCGAGCCCTGAGCCAACTGGACACGCGACTGGTACCGTTCACAATCGTGTCAACTGCCCGTAAGCTGGGCGAAGAAGCTGCAAAACCCATTCCGATGATGCTCTAGTCCAGGTTGCGCGACTGTCGAGCATCTTGGGTTGCGCCGCGGACGCTGTCGAGCAGGCTTGGGCGGCGATACACACCGAGGGTACCCTAACAATTGATTCCGCTCTGCTGGTTGGTAATAGGCGCATTACGATCCAGCTAAGTTCGTCAACCACTGTCGCACCTTTCACAAACAAACTCGCCTCTATCAATGCTATATACGAAGAACTGGCGGGCCTTGCAAATGTGTCTACAACAGAATATCCGTTGCGAATCGTGAAGATCGAATCGGGTAGCCTGTTGATTGACGTCCTCGGATACCCGAGGATTATCGAAATCATCAAGACCTGGATTGAACAAGTGGTGGCGTGTTTTTGGCGTAACTTCACTACTGAAGGCAAGATTGAAGGGATTCCAAGACGTGTCGCGGCAATTGAAAGTATCCTTGACGCCCGGAATAAACTCAGCGAAGCGGGAATCCAGACGGTGGATGCCGATGGAGCGCTTGAAAAAGCATTGTTCGGGATCGCCCACGGTTACAATAGACTGTTGATCGGAGAGGCTACGGTCATGGTCGATGGCGAGACGCATTCAATTGGGGAGCAGTATCGGGAACGCTATTTAGAGGAAGCCCGTATTCTGTCCCTGCCGAGCGGCGAGGCGGACGACGAGGGTCCTGGCTCCGTGGATGATTCCGAGTGATCGGCCGTGATGGTCGGATCCTGTGGACCACGGTTGGGTAGTTCTTAACAAACGTAAAAGGGGCGACAACCTGACGACCGATCTGAGCGAGGAGATGGTGACAGGTGGGGCGGTTTGGCGGCTCGGGTGACTGAAAACGTAGAAGGCACGTCGGCTCAATGGCGGGCGCTGGGTTTTCTGGCGCTGGCTGAGTTGCTGGGAATGACGCTGTGGTTCAGCGCGTCCGCCGTCGTTCCGACGCTTGAGCAGGAGTGGGGTCTGTCGTCGGGGGGCGTTGGATGGCTGACCAGCTCGGTGCAGATCGGGTTCGTGGTGGGCACGTTTGTCGCAGCATTCCTGAACCTGCCAGACATCGTCAGCAGTCGACGCCTGTTGGCTGCATCGGCTCTCCTCGGGGCGGTGTCCAACGCGGCGTTCGCGGTGTTGGCGAACGACCTGTGGGTGGGCATCCCGTTGAGATTTCTCACCGGCGTGTTTCTTGCGGGCGTTTACCCTCCGGGGATGAAGCTGGCCGCGACGTGGTCGCTGCGCTATCGCGGTGTCGCCGTTGGGTTGCTCGTTGGCGCACTGACCATCGGATCGGCCTCGCCACATCTGGTTCGGTCTCTAACCGATATTCCGTGGCGTCAAGTGGTGCTGCTGTCGTCTGTGCTGTCAGTCGCGGGTGGCGCTATCGTGCTAACGTTCGTGCGTGAAGGACCTTTTTCGTCGGCGCCAGCCCCATTCGACCCTCGAATGGTGTTCCGTCTGCTGGCTGAGCGAGGGACGAGGTTGGCGAACCTTGGCTACCTCGGACACATGTGGGAGCTCTACGCTATGTGGACCTGGGTTCCCGTGTTTCTCGTCGGAGCGCTGGAGGCCCAGGGGCGGGCGGCCTCGCTCGCCGGCGTTGTCGCATTTAGCGTGATCGCTGTCGGGGGACTCGGGAGCATCGCGGGAGGGGTGCTGGCCGATCGATTAGGCCGGACCGCCGTGACGTCTGCAGCAATGGTCGTCAGCGGGACATCGGCGCTGACCGCTGCGCTGCTGTTCGACGCCTCGCTGTGGCTGTTGACGCCGGTGCTTTTGGTCTGGGGATTCACTGTGGTTGCGGACTCGGCTCAATTCTCAGCGGCGATCACTGAGCTCAGCCCGCCGCAGTACGTCGGAACGTCTCTGACGATGCAGACGGCGATGGGGTTTCTGCTGACTCTGTTCTCGATACAACTCGTGCCGTTCGTGGTGGACTCGACCGGCTGGTCGTTGGCGTTCGCCATGCTGGCGCTCGGGCCTGTTGTCGGCGTCGCGGCGATGCTTCGGCTCCGGTCGTTGCCGGAGTCGATCAGACTGGCCGGAGGCAGGCGGTGAGGGTTATCGGGACGTGCTCGGAGTTGTTCGGCTGACCCGCGTTTGGTGGACCTGGAAGGCCGCCACGAGGAAGATGACGAAGACGAACATCGACGCGCCTATCAGAACCGGAGCGGCGGCGCTTTCTGTGATGTCGCGTCCTTTGCCCGCCACGGCCGGACCGATTGCCATGGCGACGTAGTACCACGTGTAGAACAACCCCAGTCCTGGCCCGCGGTTTTCAGGGCTCAAGGCTTGAGCAGACATCGCCATGATGGCGCCGGCGCCGCCGATGCCCAGACCGAAGGCCACCACGAAGGCAATGGGGACGTCAACGACGGACATCAGCGCCAGCGTCGTGCCTGACGCGACCGCACTGACAATGGCGATCGCGTTGGGCCGTCCGGTTCGCTCCGCCAACAAACCGCCAAGCGGCACCGAAAACACTGTCACCCACATGCCGATGCTGACCAACGATGCCGCGCCGGCCGCCGACATGCCTCGATCCGCGAGCAGATCAGGGCTGAAGCTAAAGAATAGCGCGAACCCCACGTTGAACACCCCCCACGTCATTCCCGCGATCGACGCACCGATCAGCTCACGTCGCGGTAAGGCGAAGAGAGCAGGCCGACTGTGCTGGACCGCGGCATGGCCTGGAGGCGGCCGGTATACGGACACCAGCGCCGCCATGGCGAGGAAGCTTACGCCGGATGTCGCCGCCATCACCCATGTCCACGAGTACGCCTCCGCCAGCGCGCTCTGAGTCAACAGCCCCAGGGCGATCCCAGTTGGCCACGTGGTGAGCATGATTCCAAGGCCGATGCGGATCTCCCGACCGGCGAACCAGTCCGTGACCATCTTGGTGATCACGACGTTGAACAGCACGCCTCCGACGCCGCTGGTCAATCGGCCGACGAATAACAAGCTGTAGTTGTCGGCGATGCTCATGACGGCTCCGCCGGCGCCCATGAGCGCGAGGCCGTAGCCCGCCGTTCGTCGGTCCCCGAATCGCGCGGTCAGGACGCCGCTTGGGAGAGCGATGACGGCGCCGGGCAGCATGTAGAGACCGATCAATGTGCCGATCTGCGCGTAGCTGACGCCCAGGTCGTCGATGAGGAACGGTGATGCCGAGGCGACCGACTGGAACTGGTACCCCATGACCACACGCGTGAGGCACAGGACGCCCAGGATTGTCCAGCGGTTTGCGATGTCAACCTCCCTTGGATCCTGAGTCACAGATACGGTGCACAAATCTCAAATCAAGCGGAAACGTCGGGGTGGTTCGACAGGCTCACCACGAACGGAAAAACCTTTGCTCCGTTCGGCCTGAGTCCCGACGCATCGTGATCCCGGCATTGTCGGGACTTGTCGAAGGCTCGCGACACTATCATACGAACTTCTGACTCAGGACATTGGATGGACCGCCTAGAGATCAGGCTTCGGTACGTTCGATCTTGACGGCTCGGCCGGTCGAAGCGGATTCGATGATGGCGCTGGTCACCCGAACCACGCTGAGACCGTCCTCGCCGGAAGCGTGAAACTCGCGTTCGCCGGCAACCGCTCGGTTGAACGCCTCGATCTGGAGCCGGTACAGTTCGAGCGGCTCTTCCGGGTAGGACTCGGCCAGCTCGACGGTTTCACTGGTCACGTCTAGGTTTCCGGTCTGGGCCTCCCAGACCGTGCCCCTCAAAGCGATGCGGCCGTCGCTGCCGTAGATCATCGCGTCGTTCTCGGTGTCGGGCATCCGGCGACCCACGGTGATGCTGCCCAGCGTCCCGTCGTCGAATCGCAGTGCGATCGCGGCGGCCTGTTCGAGAGGTCTCTCCGGCGTTTGACCGTCGGTCAGCGCCGACACTTCGACAATTGAGTGTCCGGTCAGATACTGGAGAAGGTCTATTACGTGTACGCCCGTGCCCATGAGCGTCGATGCGCCGCCGATCATGGCCGGGTCTCCCCACCACGCGCTGAGCCCGGTTCGAGCCGGAGGCTGCACCGCGCCGCGCTGGCCCAGGCACCACTGACCTTGGATCATCGAAGGGACGCCGACCACCCCATGCTCCATGAGCTCGCGCGCTTTGACATGACCGAGGTGAAAACGCAGGTGAAAGCCGACGCCGAGTTTGACGTTGTTGTCACGAGCCGCACGGACCATGTCGGTCGCCTGCTGCACGCTGACCGCCATTGGTTTCTCTACCAGCATGTGCTTGCCAGCTTGCGCTGCCGCGATGGTGTGCTCGGCGTGAAGCGAATTCGGCGACGAAATGAAGACCGCATCGACGTCAGGGTCGCCGAGCAGCGTGTCCAACGAATCATATGCGCCGACGATGTCGTGTTTGTCGGCGAACGCCTTCGCGCGACCGATGTCGCGGCTGTAGACGGCGGCTATGCGGGTGTCCGCCGCGAGCTTCATCGCCGGCGCGACCTTCACGTCCGGGTGACGTCCGGTGCTGATGATCCCCCATCCAACGCTCAATCGAGAACCTCCGGGCCGTCTACAACTCCCATGGGCGTTCTTGGGCGAGCCTCTGGAAGTTTTCGTCATTGTAGTACTTGCCCGGCGAGACGTTTTCCTTTTGGATCAGGGCTTTGATGTACTCCTCGGCCTGTTCGTGTTCCTCGACCCAGTCGATGACCTCTTCGGCGATGGAAGCCGCGACGACGACCACGCCGTCATCGTCGCCGACGATGAGATCGCCCGGACGGACCGCCGCGCCGCCGCATTGGATCGTTGCGTTCGCCTCATATGGCCAGACGTCCGGAACGCCGACGGCTCCGGTCCGTCCGCCCGCGAACAGCGTGTAGCCGTACTCTTTCACCGCGTCCAGGTCTCGGATGGCGCCGTCGGTCACGAGGCCTTCGGCGCCGGTCATTTTGAGCTGAAGCAGCTTGACGTCGCCGCCGATTGACGCCCAGGATTTGCCCAAGGCGTCCATAACCATGACGTGACCGGGCTCGCAGGACCCCATCGCCACGTACTCGGGCGAATCGGCGCCTAGCGCCTGAGTCTCGCGCTGGATGTCGCGTCTGGGCGGAACGAAACGCAACGTCTTGGCTCGGCCAACCAGATGTCGGCCGGGCGTGAACGGCGTTACGCCTCGCATGAAGCACGGCTCGTATCCCTGGCGCAGCACGCCTCCGTAGACGGTGGCCACAGCGACTTTTCGATAGCGAGAGATGATCTGGTCGGATATTCGGTCTGCTGACATTGTGCAACTCCTGGTCACTTCGATCGGCGCGCCAGGATTCTATCACGGTCCGTTGAGAACGCCGGTGGTCGTCTTCGTTGACTTTGAAGTAGACTTGGCGCGAAGAGTTCGACCTGAGCGAGAGAGGCAAGGGACGAAAGAGACGGAAGGCAGCTCGGCGGAACTCGTAGCCGCCATCGTATAGATCCTTTGGATTGCGGGCCAGTTTTCTCGGGGAGCGACCAATGAAGATCACCGACGTCAAACCCATTCCTACTCAGCCCACTGAGTACTCACGGCGCTCAAGTCGAACATGGACATTCGTTCGTATCGACACGGACGAGGACGTCACGGGCTTCGGCGAGGCAACCAACTACCCGGGCGGCGGCAGCCTGGTCGTCGCCAGCACTATCAACCTGGTGCGCGAGGCGTTGATCGGCGAAGACCCGTTCGACATCGATCGGCTCTGGCACAAGATCTTTCGGCGCTACACGTACCTGGGCAGCCGTGGACTGGTGACCGCGGTGATAAGCGGCATCGACATAGCGCTATGGGACATCAAGGGCAAGGCGTTGGGCAAACCCGTCCACGACATCCTGGGCGGTCGGTTCCGGGACTCGATCGCACTATACGCCAACGGCTGGTTCACGGGCTGCGAGACCCCGGAGGACTTCGCCCGAGCTGCCGCAGAAACCGTGGCCGCCGGATACTCAGCCATCAAGTTCGACCCGTTCACGCACGAGATGGAACCGTTTCACACGGGCTACGTCTCGGGGCAGATTTCCGCCGAGGGCGAAGACCTTGGGATGGCGAAAGTGGAGGCGGTTCGCGACGCCGTCGGGATGAACGTCGACGTGTTGATCGACGCTCACGGCCACTACAACGTCCCGACCGCGATTCGCATCGGCAACAGGCTGGCCGAATTCGAAGTCGGCTGGTACGAGGAACCGGTGCCTCCGGAGAGTTACGAGGCGTTGGCCCAGGTTCGGCAGAACGTCGCGGCGCCTATCTGCGTCGGAGAGCGTCTGTTCACTCGCTACGACTTCGTGCCGATCTTCGAGAAACGGCTGGCCGATTACATCATGCCCGACGTAGTCTGGACCGGCGGCATCAGCGAGTTGCGCAAGATCGCCACCATGGCGGAGGCGTACTACATCCCGGTAAGTCCTCACAACGCCATGGGATCGATCCAGATAGTCGCTGGGGCCCACACGATGATGACCGTCCCCAACTTCTATCGTCTGGAGTTCAGCCTGGCCGCCCTCGAAGGCTACAACGCGGTCCTGGACAAGCCGCTGGACATCCGAGACGGCGCCCTGCACCTGCCGTCGGGGCCGGGCCTCGGCTTCGATCTGGACCTCGAGTTCCTCGAGGCGAATCCGGACCCAATCTGGGCCGGGTGAGGATCGAGCGTCCTAGGCATCGTCCCTAGCCGAGTGAAGCCCTGATTTCTTCTCCCCGGTCGTAAGCCGGGCGCTCCATCGGGTGACGCTTGCCATCGCTGATGTGCGTGGGCCGCCAGTGGATGACGTACCGAGCGATAAACGGCGCCCAACCCATCTCGTTCTGCTGGACGACGTGGAAGAGCTCGTGCCCCAGCAGAACGATGCCCGATTTCGATTCGAGATCGTTCGCTCTGGGCGTGAGGTGGACCTTCCCGTTAATCGTCACTGCGGCCTGACCCGTTAGTCCGAACAACCAGCCGACGATCGAGCCGCGCACCACGACGACCCGGCGCGGCAGGTCGGGGCCGTACCAACGGCTCAGGATCTCCGCCGTTTCTTCGGCGACCTGTACCGGTTTCGACATGTGCGCCTCCATGACAACACGTTGCCATCGCTGTGGGGTGATTGTATCGCATTAACTTGCCGGGACTACATGGCGGCGGCGTACAGATTGAAGGTCTTGTCAACGCGCTTCTGCGACCCACTGAGGTGGGTGTATCCTGAGATGCGGTGGGCGGAAGGTGAACGGAGACAAGCGCCAACCCAGAACCGCACTCGCCGATCAAAATCGAAAACTGGAGGCATGTCGTTGACACGAAACGATGGACGCAGCGCCGACGAGCTCAGGTCGGTGAGCATCGAGCTCGGCGCGCAGGAGTATGCAGAGGGGTCGGTTTTGATTTCGACCGGGAGCACGCGGGTCTTGTGTGCGGTGTCCGTTGAGAACCGAGTGCCTCCGTTCTTGCGTGGACAAGGCAAGGGTTGGATCACGGCCGAGTACGCGATGCTTCCACGATCGACCCACACTCGGACGGGACGCGAGTCCCGCACACGCGGTCGGACGCACGAGATTCAGCGGTTGATAGGCCGGTCGTTGAGGGCCGTGGTGGATATGGAAGCGCTCGGCGAGCGGACGCTGACCGTCGACTGCGACGTGTTGCAGGCCGACGGCGGTACGCGGACCGCGGCCATCACCGGAGCGTACGTGGCGTTGAACCAAGCGCTGGCTGGATTGCGAGCGCAGGGCAGCATAGCGGAGGTCCCACTCAACGCGGCTGTGGCCGCCACGAGCGTCGGCATTATCGACGGGCGTGTCCTGTTGGACCTTTGCTACGAGGAAGATTACCGCGCCGAGGTCGATTTCAACGTCGTCATGACCGACGTGGGCGAGTTCGTGGAAGTGCAGGGCACCGCCGAGCACGACCCGTTCACGAGGGCGCAACTTGACGACTTGCTGGCGATGGCCGGGAAGGGGATCGAGGAGCTGTTCGAAATCCAGCTTCAGGCGATACGCGAGTTGTAGCTTTTTGCCTGCTTTTTCAAGCCGTTCAGACGCGAAGTTTGGCGCGTCGAGGTCCTTCGACGGGCTCAGGAAGAACGTATGGGATTGCGTTTTGGTCAGCGACCAGAGTCTTCTCGTCCCCGGTCTCAAGAAGCACGGCCAGGTGTCCTTTCGTGTGGCCAGGTGTTGCGATCACCGAGACGCCTTCGGTCACCAGATCGCCGTCCGAGACCGGCTCGGTTTTCATCTTCGCAAGCATTTCGGCCGCGTACCAGGCTGCACTGGTGTTGCCTCGCGCCGGGTTGTGCGCGCAGTCGAGTTCGGTAGGATGGACCAGGATGCGGGCGTTGGTGAACAGGTCGGTGTTCTGGCAATGGTCCCAGTGCAGGTGCGAGAGGATGACAACGTCGATGTCGCCGCGCTCGATCCCTCGTGCCGTGAGCGCGCCGACGCGCAAGCCGCGCCTGGACGCCGGCCCTGTGTCGATCAGGATGTTCTCGCCGCCGGCATTCAGCAACGAAATCGTCGATCATCCGAGGCCGTCCTGGTCTGTCGTGAATGCAAATCCGTAGGTCAGGCCGTCAAGATTCGCCATGCCCGCGTTCCTTCGACAGGGCCTTTGAGCGATCGTCCATGGAGCGGGTGAAAAGCCGTTTCCGGCAGTCGACGCTGCGGGTCGGAGGTTTGCCGGAGATGTAGAGCTCGGAAACTCACGACCACTAGCTGGATGAATTCCTCGTCTGACGAGGCCTGCTCCGACGGCCGGTTCTGCCCCGGCCTTGGTCTTGCCAGAAGTACACGGCTCCGCCGACCCGTCTGACCACGAGCTTCTGCCCAGCCAACGCCGCCGCCGAGCCAAGTCTCCGCCTGATCGCCGCGGTCGTTTCGCCATCATCGGCTCGAAGCACTCCGGCGATGCCATCGCGAAGTTGCTCAATATAGCCGAGATACTCCCTGACGATTTCTCCACGTTTCCCGGTCAGATTGGTTTGAGTAACAGCCTCGTTAATAGCCACAATCTGGAAGTCCGGCATCATCCACTCCTCCCAACGTTCTTAATACATCATATGCTGAACTCACGGCGCGACACAACAATTTCGAAGTTTCGCTCCGCATCTTGAGATCGACTGTCACTTGATTCCGTATGTCTCGGATTAAGCGCGACGGAACCGGTGAATCCTGCGTTTCAATCCAAGATCATTTCCACCGTCGTTTGTGCATTCGGACAACCTCGGACTTGACGTTGGGTGTCGCCGTCGCCATCGGCCGACACGAGCCAACGCGAATGTCGAGGCGCGGCGAAATCATTGTTTCTCCGTCAAGAACTAAGAACAATTGGTCTAAATTGCCTAAGGCTTTGCCTGACAGAAGGCGGTCTCAAATGGTAGAATCAAGTCTGGCAGCGCCAAGCACTGTTCCCTCTCCTCGCCTATCAGTGGCTCCCGCAGGGTCGCTGCCGCCTTGATGCGAGAAGCCGCTCGGGGCGCCCTGTAGCCGGCATGTAGACGCAACATCGGAGGCCCACGGAGAATATGCCGCTAGAGAACATCGTTGTACAGGGCGCGCGCGAGCACAATCTCAAGAACGTCGACGTAACGATCCCGCGCAACAAACTGGTGGTCATAACCGGGGTGTCAGGCTCCGGAAAGAGTTCGCTTGCATTCGACACGATCTACGCCGAGGGCCAGCGGCGGTATGTCGAGTCACTGTCCGCGTACGCTCGGCAGTTCCTGGGGCGGATGGACAAGCCCGACGTCGACTACATCGGCGGGTTGTCGCCTGCGATCTCCATCGACCAAAAAGGCGTCTCCCACAACCCCCGTTCGACCGTTGGGACGGTCACTGAGATTTACGACTACCTTCGGTTGCTGTACGCCAGGGTGGGCAGGCCCCACTGCTTCAAGTGCGGACGGCCCGTTGAACGCCAGACCGTCCAGCAGATCGTCGATGCAGTCACGTCGTTGCCCGATGGCGACCGCATCCAGATCATGGCCCCGATGGTCCGTCGTCGCAAGGGCGAGCACAAAGAAGTCTTCGAACAGGCTCGCACCGCGGGATTCGTCAGGGTGCGCGTCAACGGCGAAACCCACGACCTGTCCGAAACCTTCGACCTGGACAAGAAGAAGTGGCACACGATCGAGATCGTCGTGGATCGTCTGGTCACTGGCGACGGCGCAGAACCGACCAGGGTGGCCGACTCCGTCGAAGCCGCTTTGAAAATGGCGGACGGGACCGTGCTCATCGACGTAATCGACGGAGACGAGCTGCTGTTCTCCGAGCAGTTCGCCTGTGTTCACTGCAACATCGGCCTGGGCGAGTTGGAGCCGCGA
>CEPV01093653.1_pt1 | contig 15608 bp, 12 predicted proteins | sample 530451 | NCBI WGS metagenome assembly CEPV01 (sample SAMEA2620097, study PRJEB7988) | marine metagenome | isolation source: saline water (ENVO:00002010), including | reverse complement strand
TCCATAATAATATCAATGGCTTATACTTTATGAGCAGACTCTACGTAGTTCTGAATCTCGGGCGGGGAAATTGAGGGGGAATTAGGGGGACAGTTTACTTAATTACCATGTAATTAAGTAAACTGTCCCCCTAATTCTTAGGTTGGGTAAAGGGACGGGATTGCCGCGTGGACATCCTTGTGTTTTTCTTGGGGTTTGGTTTTCAGTTGGTTTACGAGGTCTAGCAGCGGCTGCCCATTCCAGGGTTGTTGGCGGTCGGGGCTGAAGAGGTGTAGGTCTAGGGCGGTGATGGCTTGGGTGAGTTGATCGTTTGCGGCGACCTCTTTTAGGTCGTTCAGGGTCTGGATGTGGGGCTCTGGCCAGTGGGTTTGTGCCCAGTGGAGTAGGGCGGCTCTGGCGGCTAGGGGATCAGAGGCGCGGCAAGCTCTGGTGATGTCTCTGCGGATGTTGGTTTCTCTTGGGGGGCTGCGCTGCGTGTTTTGGGGAGCTGCCTGATTTTGCTGTCTGCTTTGGTGAAGCGCACTTCGCGTTCGCAGCCATTGTGTGGTTGTTAGTATCCAGGCCAAGGCCAAGGCTGCAGCGACGTAGATCCAATAGCTCTGGGTTTGAGGCTGTGGTTCTTCGGTCGGTTGGTCTTGGATTGGTGGTTCGATGACGGTGGGCTCAAATGGCACTGCATCTCCTACCGGTGCCGCCGACACGGTGTAGCTTGCGGCCGGGATGGAAACCACTTCCGGTCGGTCGCGCTCGGTATTCCACCAGTCGATTCTGATTTCAGGGAACAGCAAACGGCCTGCAAGGGTGGGTACGATGCCGATCGTTTCGATGCGGGTCGCGAGGATGCCCTCGTCGTTGAAGGTCTCATCCGTTTTTGTTGGGTCCGAATAGACTTTGGCGTTTTCCGTTTGGTGTGTGGGAAGGGGCTCCAGCAGGGAGGCGGAGACGCCCTGCACCGTCACGGTGATGGTTCGGTTGATCGGCTCGCCAACGGCGAATTGCGGCGGATTTTGGGTCCAGGATTCGGTCAGCGTGAGGGATCTTGCTGGCAGCCAGTTGGCCGCCGTGAAGGTGGCTGGTTTGGTTCTGACGGTGATGTGATGTCCCTCTGATTCGGAGCGTACCTTTTCCCAGCGAGAGCGTGAAAAGAAACCTCCCTCGCGCATCTTGATTTGGCCGTTGATCTCTTCTCGCTCGAGTGTCAGCTCGCCACTTTTCTGTGGGAACAGGGCGTAGCGCCATTCGGCCACAAAGTAACGGACGCCGCTGACGTTGGTCTGGTAGATCTTCTTTTCGACCAGCGTCTTGATGAGGACATCCTGAAGTTCTGGGGCCAACGGCAGGTCGCCGTCATAGGAGTTGCGATAGTAGAACTTGACGGTGTAAATCAGTTGCGACTGAACGTAGACCTGTGTCTTGTCCACGCTGGTGATCAGGAATGCCAACTGGTTCATTCTTCGCGTAGCGTCGGATGTCAATCTGGAGACGTTGATGAGGACGGCATTGCTAACGAGATTGTTGTGCCGGATGGGCGCAATGGTAAGCCTGCCGAGGCGCTTGGGGCGCAGGGACAGGGTCCATTCGACGTAGGAGCTGCGCTGACGTCTGCCATTTACGGAACTCATGGCAAAACCTGAACCATCGCCGATGCTGAGGATTTCAAAGTCTCCCTTCAATGCTGAAAAATCGGGTTGGCCCGACGAGACTCTTGCGTCTGTGCCGCTCCAGCGCAGCTTCAGTTGCAGTGTATCGAGTTCGGTAATCTCGGTACTGTCGACGCTAGCAGTGAAGTCGGCGTGACCGGTCGCAGCGATACACATCGTCAGGACTACCAGCAGGGAACTCAGTGTACGCATTGAGATTACCTACCAGACCTGAGTGGATTTGGGTCTTTCGCCACGCTGTCGGGCCAACTCATACTGGCGCTGAAACTTATTCTTCAGCAGACCACCCGGATGATCCGGTATCTGTCGCAACCATTGCTGCAATGCCTGCTCCTCCTCTCTGTCTATCTCGTGTTGTTCGTGCTCCTTAATCTGGTTCTCGGCCAGTTCCTGTTCTGACTGTTGCTCGTCCTGTTCCTGCTGCTCTTGCTCCTCGTCGGACTCTTCCGATTCTTGTTCCAGTTCGCTTGGCTGCTGTTGGTTTTCCTGTTGGTTTTCCTGATCGCCCTGCTGCTGATCGGACTGCTGTTGATCCTCCTGGCCTTCGTCCCCTTGATTCTGCTCCTGCAGCATGCTCTCCACCAGCTTCTTGTTGAAGATGGCATCTTCATTGCCCGGATTTATGGCGATCGCTCTGTCGTAGGCCCTGATCGCGTCCTGGAACTGTTTCAGTTTTGCCAGGGCGTTACCCTGATTATATTGGCCATCGGAGGAGTCGATGCGGGTGAAGACGTCGATCGCCTTGACGTAATCACCGTTCTTATAATAGGCCGATCCTTTCCAGGCCGGATCTTCAAAGAGTTTTGCCGCCCTGTCCAGATCCCCCTCGCGCATGGACGTTGCGGCTTGCTGATTGGGGGTCTGCCATAGATCCTGCCACTCGAAGGCGTATACGGGCTCTGACGGCAAGCTGACGAACAGCAGCAGAACCCACATCCAGCCCCGTCTGAAGCCAATTGCTGCCAGCGGCAGCAGGAGCAGCACCAGCCAGGGACCCTCTTCATACCAGTCGTCAAAGTCCCGCTCCGTCTTCAGGAACGCCGAAGCGTCGAGGCTACGACTGTCATCGAGCAGATAGTCGATATCCGCATCCATAAGCGAGGTTTCCGCATAGCGTCCCCTGGCCGCATTCGCGAACGCGATGAGAGGCTGTCGGTCCAGTTTGGGAATCACCATCACCCCGTCGCTGTCCTTTAGGAAACCGGCCCTATTGCGGATGGCTGCCAGGGAGACGGCTGATCCTTCCGGTGTTCCCACGCCCAAGATGGAAACCGGAAAGGTATCTCTATTGGCTTCGGCGATCTGCAAGCTGCTGCCGATATCGGTGATCTCGTCCGTGATGACCAGGATCCGGCCGTTGTCGGCGCCGCCGTCGTGAAACATCTTGAGTGCGAGCAGCAGGGCTGATTCAAGGTTGCTGCCCAGCATCGGCATGATTTCCGGCACCAGGGCCGGGACCATCGATGCGATGGTGGCGCTGTCTTCGGTGAGTGGGGACACCGCGTGGGCGCCTCCCGCGTATACGATCAGACCGGTGACCCCCTCCTTCCTGGCCTGCAATATATCTAACAGCTTTCTCCTGGCGCTGATGAGCCGGTTTGGGTTGAGATCGGTGGCGTACATGGAGATGGACAGATCCAGAAGCACCACCAGGGCGTCTTCCTTCTCATGCATCTGTTGGGGTGTCTTCTCCCATACGGGCCCCGCCAGCGACAGGACGGCGAGCATCCAGGCTGCCAACAGCAGCGCAAACGGATTTCGCTTGGCCGCAGTGCTGGATTTGACCAGCAGGTGAGGCAGCAGCACGGAGTCGATCCTGTCTTCCCAATTGCTGCGGCTGTGGTCTCTGGCGCGAAGAACCACATACAGTGCGACTGCGGGAATCAGCGCATAAAACCACCGCGGGCGCAGAAAGTGAAAGTCGGTGAACTGACTGAATAGCTCCATATTATTCAGGCCTCCCAACAGTGCCCGACGTGGATTGCCGCAGTAGAGATCGCAGGTTGTGCAGGGCCATCTGCACGGCACTGATTATCAGCGGGTTGAATATGGCAAGCAGCAAACTGATCGCAACGGCCAGACTGAGGGGCCAGTAGAAGAGGGATCTGACCGGTCGATAGGTCTCACTCTCCTGCTCGATCGGTTCCTGCTGATCCAGGTCCCGGTAAACTCCGGCAAGCTCAGAGAGATTCCTTGCCCGGTAGTATTTGCCCCCTGTCATACTGGCGATCTCTGTGAGGCTCTCCTCATCCAGTTCCACCGACGGATTGACTCTGCGGCTGAAGATGCCGCGACTGTCGAGCATTTCATCTGCGCCAAAGCCGATGGTGTAGATTCTGATATTCTTCTGCACTGCCAGCCTGGCCGCCTGCATGGGGGAGATGTCGCCCACCGTATTGACGCCATCCGTCAGCAAGATGAAGACGCGATTGTTTTCCGGTCGCGACTGCAGGTGTTTGACGCCCAAACCGATGGCATAGCCGATGGCGGTCCGCGGTCCGGCGATGCCGATCTCCGCCTCTTCCAGCAGGGCCCGAACGGTATTCCTATCGAACGTAAGGGGCGTCTGCAGGTAGGGTCTCTCGCCGAACAGAATCAGCCCCAGGCGGTCCCCCGTTCTGCGCTCCACAAAATCGCCCACCACCTTCTTGACCACTCTGAGGCGGGTTGTGCGGCGTCTCTTCATGGTCATATCCTGGGTTTCCATGCTGCCGGAGATATCCACGGACAACATCAGGTCCCGGCCGCTGGTGGGCAGCGTTACGGGATCACCGATCCATCTGGGGTGGCTGGCAGCCAGTACCAGGCAGAGCCAGCCGATGACCATCAGGATCTTTTTGATGAGAAGGTGTCTGGCACTGCTGATGTGGGATCCTTCAAACGAAGTGGCCTGGGGGTAGAACGGAACCTGCAGGGCAGCTTCCTGCCGCGTCGCCGGTGGCATCAGCCTGTAGATCAGATAGGGCAGCGGCAGAGCTGCCAGCGCCCAGGGCCACAGCAGTTCAATCATTTTGGATTACCGGTGATGCAATCGTCCGCTGCCGTCTGTGTCGCGCGATCCACTTCACTCCCAACTCGTGCAGCGTTTGCACTTCATATACCGTCTCCGGTTCATAGGCGCCATACATCAGCACCTGGCCTTGACCCAGGCTGAATTCGTTGGTGTGACCGGTCCGATCGAGAAAAGCCACCCACTCTTCACCGTGCAATGAGGCAACTCGCTCCCGTGGAAAACACACCAGTGCGATGCGTTTGATCAGCTCCCCAAACCGGTTCAGATATTGCTCTGCGTTCTGATTGCCCTGGTACTCCTGCAACAGTTGCTCCAGTTGCTGCAGCCCGGCGCGGCGATAGCGATTGCTGCGCCAGCGCTGGTACGTGTAGCGTACGCCTAGCGCCAACGAAAACGCAAGCAGCAGCGACAACACCCACCAGCCGGCGGCAATGGGCCAGGGATCGATGGGTGGCGGCAGGTGAATGTCGCGCAGTTCGCTGAGAGGGTTGATCTGGGACTGCGTCAGATCGGGTCGCACCTCCAGCGGACCGGGGTCTGGCGCTGCTGCCGTGGATCGAGGATCGTCTGCCATGATTCAATGAACCGACTGTCGTTTTGAATGTGCATATTGGCTGTACTTGTTGGCGATTGAGTCTATCACCGGCTCGTGCGTCTGCAGTTCGAAAAACGGTGCGTTGTTCTTCTTGAATTCATCCCCAACGAGCGCCGCTCGTTGCCTAAAGTCCTCTCTATAGGTGGTTCTGTGTGCGGGATCAGCCGTGTTGATACGGGTGCGATCCATTCCGTCGGTGATGGTGTAGAGGTCCGGCGCGGGTAGAGACCGTTCCATTTCGTCGGATATGTGCATGCCAACGATATCATTGTGTCGCGCAAGCTGCCTCAAGTGCAGCTTTGCTTCCGTATCGAATTGTTGAAAGTCGCTGATGATAAATATGACGCCGCCGTGCTTGGTCACCCTTCGCACCGCACGTAGCGCATCTGTAAAACTGTAGTTTCCCGCTGGCCTCCTCTCGTTCCCGAGCCGATGATTGTATGCATCGATTTCGTGCATGAGTCGCAGAACGGAGTGTTTGCTGCGTCGTGGCCGCACTTCCCGGTGCTCGCTATCGGAAAAAACCAGACCGCCTACCCGGTCACCGCCTTCTAGTGCAGTCCAGGCGATCAATGCGGCGCTCTGAGCGGCGAGTACCGATTTAAACGTCACTCGGCTGCCGAAGAACATGGAGGAAGACTGGTCCACGATCAGCAGTACCGGTCTCTCCTTCTCTTCCTGGAACAGTTTGGTGTGGGGTTTCTGAGTTCTGGCTGTCACCCGCCAGTCGATGGTTCTAACGTCGTCACCGGGCTGATAGATGCGAACTTCCGCAAAATCGATCCCCCGGCCGTGAAAATTGGATCTCAGCAAACCGGATAGGGGATTGATCGCCCTGCTGATGGCCACGAGGTCGATCTCCTTGGCAGCGTAACGCAGGCGAGTCAACGCGCGGAGAGAGGTATAGGCGCCACCACCGGGTTTATGTTGGGAGGAGATTGTTCTGCTTGGCATCGATCATCCCATCGGCATGTCACCCCACGGCGACGCGCGCCATCAGGGTGTCCAATACGGTATCAGCGTCGACTCCTTCTGCCTCCGCTTCAAAACTGATGATGATCCTGTGTCTGAATACGTCGTGGAATACCGCCTGCACGTCGTCCGGGCTGACGAAGTTCCTGTCCATCAACCAGGCGTTGGCGCGCGCGCAGATGTCCAGGGATATGGTTCCCCTGGGGCTGGCGCCATAGTCCAGCCAGTTGGCCAGATCATCGCCGTAATTCTGAGGAGCACGAGTCGCCATGGTGAGCTGCACCATGTACTCTTCCACAACCGGCGCCATGTGAATCTCCAGGATCTCTTTTCTTGCCCCAAACACGGCCGCTTGGGTGACTTGTGGTGCTGCACTCTGGTCTAGATGGCTGAGTTCCGAGAGCGACTCGTTGCGCACCAGATGCAGGATGTCGCGTTCAGAAGCGGCGTCGGGATAGTCGATATTTACGTGCATCAGGAAACGATCCAACTGAGCTTCCGGGAGGGGATAGGTGCCCTCCTGCTCGATGGGATTCTGGGTCGCCATCACCAGGAAGAGTTCCGGCAGCGCAAAGGTCTGCCTGCCGAAGCTGACCTGACGTTCACCCATGCCTTCCAGCAGGGCGGACTGCACCTTGGCCGGTGCCCGATTGATCTCATCTGCAAGGATCAGATTGTGGAAGATGGGGCCCTTCTGAAACTTGAACGAACCCTCTTCAGCGCGGTAGATCTCGGTGCCGGTGATATCCGTCGGCAACAGGTCGGGAGTGAACTGTATGCGATGAAAATCCCCCTCTATCCCCTGGGCGAGGGTCTTGATCGCCTTGGTCTTGGCGAGACCGGGCGCACCCTCCACGAGCAGATGACCGTCGCCCAGCAAGGCGATCAACAATCTATTGACCAATTCTTCCTGTCCAAGAATCTGCTCTGACAGCCAGGCTTGCAGATTGAGGAGTTGCTCGCGATAGTGCATGTGACGGAGTTGGATCCGTGCCCGAATTTTGAAGAGACGCGCTATTGTATACTTTGTCCACCAGTAGTCCAGCGTCAGCCCAGTGTCAGTCCAGCGCTAGGCCGGTGTCAGTCCAGCGCCAGCCCAGCAGCAACCCGCCGCCAGTCCGGCGCGAGCCCGGACGTTACAAGATCAATTCCCGCCGCAAGCAAACCCTGCAGGTCCCGCATCGTTCCCTGCACGGGGCCTCGAAAGAGTCCCAGAGCACGCAAGCACGTGGTGAAGTAAGGTAGACTAATCTTAATGGTGTAATATCAGTTTGGAATAAACGGTTAGAATAAGCACAGATAGCATTAATGGAGTGAGTCAGCGGCCGGGAGATCCATACATGACGAAAGTGTTGGCCGAAACGAAGGAAGAGTTTCTCGCAGAGCTGGATGATCAACTGCGACATCGCCTGACGGGTAAACAGGTGGGCGTGGTCGCGGAATTCGCCCACGCCTATTTCGCCGGCGTATCCGTGCGCGAACTGCAGCATCAGCAGTGGGACGATCTGCACGGATCGGTGCTTTCATGTTGGCGCTTTTTTCAACGCTTCGATGCTGAGTCGGCAGCCATCAGAGTGATCAATCCCACCTATGAAGAGGATGGCTGGCAGTCCGGACACACCATCATCGAAGTGGTGAGCAGCGACTACCCTTTTCTGGTCGATTCCATTCGCATGGAGATCATCCGCAGGGATATCACAATCCACGGAATCCACAGCGCTGTTTTGGGCGTCAAGCGGGAGGGCGGGTCGATCTCAATAGGGGATGCATTCCCGCAAAAGGAAGCGGTAATGCACCTTGAGATAGACAGACAGTCCAGTTCAAAGACGCGCCGTGATCTGAAAAGTGAGATTGCGGGCGTATTGGACCTGGTAACCATGGCCGTCGGCGACTTCAGCTCGATGCGGGAGAAGTTGAGCAACGTAAAGGAGTCGTTAAGGGCCAAGTCTGTGCCGCTCAGCCCGACCGAGCTAAAAGAAGCTTGCGGCTTTCTCGACTGGTTAGATAACGATAGCTTCACCTATCTGGGCTATGCGGAATTTACGCAGGGGCCGCGCAGTACAAAGTCAAAGAGGACCAAGGATTCAGGCCTGGGTATCGTCAACAGCAAGGGGTTGAAGTTCCCACAAGAATCTGTGTCCTATGCCACCGTAATCAACTTCTGTAAGTCGCCGATCAAGTCGAGAATCCACCGGCCCGTATATCTGGACGTAATCAACGTGAACCGCTACAACGGAAGTGGTGAGGTGGACGGCGCCCACCGATTCATAGGGCTCTATACAGCCCGAGTGTACACGCAGAGCCCCACCGACATTCCCATCGTGGAAAGAAAGATCACGGATATTTTGGATCGATCCGGGCTGAGCAACAGAAACCACCAGCTGACGGAACTCAAGCGGCTGTTCGAGGTGCTGCCAAGGGAGGAGCTGTTTCTGTGTGCCACAGACGAGCTATTCCAGACTGCCATGGATATTCTGGCGATTCAGGAAAGGCGCATGGTACGTGTATTCATACGCAGTGATAGCGAAGGAAACTTCGTGACCTGCCTGATGTATATGCCACGAGACGTCTATTCCACGCAACTCCGGATAGAGATACAGGATTTCCTATGCCAGCAATTTGATGCGATCGATGTCGACTTTGATACCAGCTTCTCAGCGTCCATCCTGGTGCGCACCTATTTCGAGCTGAAAGTCCATGCGCAGCACAAAGTGCATGTCGATCCTGACAGCATCGAGCAGAAAATCCTGCAGTTAACCCGATCCTGGGACGATGATCTTAAGGATGCTCTGCTGGAAGTCGATGGCGAGGAACAGGGCAATCTCCTGCTGCAGCGATTCAAAGGCGCGTTCCCGTCCGGGTACAAAGACCGCTTTACGTCTCACATTGCAGTTACCGATATTCACCATATGATGGCCATCGATCCCGATACGGCGCTGGCCATGAGTCTTTACCGGGCGGCGGATGACGGGGGCAATCTGAGATTCAAGCTGTTTCACGATGATGGCCCACTGCCCCTGTCCGATGTGATTCCCATTCTGGAGAATATGGGTACCAAGGTGATCGAGGAGTATCCCTACGATATCGAGTGCGCCAACGGCAAGCACATCTGGATTCACGACTTCAGGCTGGAGATTCCCAATTCACATAGCATAGAAGTACATGACGTCAGGGACATATTCCAGCAGGCGTTTGGCCACGTCTGGCAGGGCGTTGCAGAGAATGACGGCTTTAACCGTCTGGTCCTGGGCGCCAACCTCGATTGCCGGGAAGTATCGGTGCTGCGTGCCTATTCACGCTATATAAGACAGATTCGGTTCGGCTTCAGCCAGGTCTATATCGCCGATGTGCTGTCCCGACATGCCCACATCGCGCGGCGCATTCTCGGGCTGTTTGTGCATCGATTCGATCCCGATCTTCCAAGAGAGGAGGCCGAGCGAACCTGTCAGCGCCTGAAGGATGAAATCATCTCCTCACTGGATGAAGTGGAGAATCTGTCCGACGATCGCATTATTCGCCGTTACGTCGAACTTGTTTCTGCCACCCTGCGCACGAATTACTTTCAAACGGATGAAAGTGGTGACAGCAAGCCCTACACCTCCTTCAAGTTCGATCCGCAGCAGATCTCCGCCTTGCCGCAGCCCGTTCCCAAGTATGAAATATTCGTCTATTCCACACGAACGGAAGGCGTCCACTTGAGGGGGGGAAAGGTCGCCCGTGGTGGACTCAGGTGGTCGGATCGCAGCGAGGATTACCGCACCGAGATACTGGGCTTGGTGAAGGCCCAGCAGGTCAAGAACTCCGTGATTGTGCCGGTAGGTGCGAAGGGAGGGTTCTTCCCCAAGCAACTGCGCACCGATGCTTCTCGTGATGAGACAAATGAAGAGGGAATTGCCTGCTATCGCATGTTCATACGCGGGCTGCTCGACCTAACGGATAATCTAAGGGACGGTGACGTAATCCCGCCCGACCGAGTGGTCAGATACGATGACGACGATATCTATCTAGTCGTTGCCGCCGACAAAGGTACGGCGACATTTTCCGATATCGCAAACGAACTATCGGTCTCTTACGGGTTCTGGCTGGGAGATGCGTTTGCATCGGGCGGGAGCGCCGGTTATGACCACAGGGAGATGGGCATTACCGCTAAGGGCGCGTGGATATCCGTGCAGCAGCATTTTCGCGATATGGGCATCGACGTGCAAAACGAGGCCTTTACCGTGGTGGGCATAGGCGACATGGCAGGGGATGTGTTCGGAAATGGGATGCTGATGTCCGAACAGATTCGATTGGTGGCGGCGTTCAACCACCTGCACATATTTATCGATCCGGACCCGGATCCCGACATCAGTTTCAAGGAGAGGAAAAGGCTGCATCGCATGCCACGCTCCTCCTGGTCGGACTACAGCGAGAAGCTAATCTCAGAAGGCGGAGGCATCTTTGCGAGGACTGCCAAGTCAGTGCCCATATCCGGGCAGATGCAGAAGTTGCTTGACATCAGAGCGGATGCACTGACACCCAACCAATTGATCACAGTGATCTTGAAGGCATCGGTGGACCTGCTCTGGAATGGCGGCATCGGCACCTATGTCAAGGGGCGCCAGGAATCCCACGAGGATGTTGGTGACAAGGCCAATGAGGCGGTGCGTATAGACGGCGACGAACTGAGATGCAAGGTGGTCGGGGAGGGAGGCAATCTCGGAATGACCCAGCTGGGAAGAGTCGAGTACTGCCAGGCAGGAGGACGGTGTTTTACCGACTTCATCGATAACGTAGGCGGCGTCAACTGTTCCGATATCGAGGTGAATACCAAAATCCTTCTCAACGAAGTGGTGCGCAACGGTGACATGACGATTAAGCAGCGCAATGACATGCTGGTGAAGATGACGGGAGATGTCACCGACCTGGTGCTCAAGAACAATTACCAGCAGGCGCAAGCGATCAATCTAGCGGTTTCCCAGGCGCAGCGCCGCATGGATGAATACAACCGATTTGTTCGCAGTATGGAAAGCGAAGGAGCGTTAGACCGTAGTCTGGAGTTTCTGCCTGACGAGGAGGAGTTGTCGGAACGAAAGGCACGGGGAGAGACGTTCTCGGCCCCGGAAGTATCGGTTCTTACCTCCTATGCCAAGGACATGTTGAAAGAGGAACTGGTGTCCTCCGATGTACCGGACGATGAATATCTGAGCGGCGAGATTCGTTCCGCGTTTCCCGCCATACTGGTGAAGCGCTTTCCGGAACAGCTCAAGCAGCACCGCCTGCGCCGGGAGATCGTTACCACTCAGATCGTCAACGGTATGATCAACAGGATGGGGATGACCTTTGTGCTTCGCTTGAAGGGCACCACCGGCGCTGATTTTTCCGATGTCGCCCGAGCCTACATCTGTGCCAGGGACGTCTACCAGGCGGATCATCTCTGGCAACAGATCGAAAGCCTGGATTACCAGGTGGATCCCGAGTTGCAGAAGGAGTTGATGACGATACTGATCCGCATGATCCGCAAGGCTACGCGCTGGTTCCTCAGTAATCGGAGAAAGGAGCTCTCTCCACAGGATGAGATACCGGAATTTGCCGAAGGTGTCGTCAGGGTGTGTGACAATCTCGAGCAGCTGTTGGATGGGGAGACGCTGCAGAACTGGCAGGAGGACTACCAACGTTACAAAGGAGAGGGCATTCCGGACCAGCTGGCCACTGTGGTTGCGGCTGCACAGAATCTGAATTCGGTGCTGGGCATCGTCGAGGCAGCCAGGACGGGCAATAGATCCGTGGATGAAGTTGCCGATGTACATTTTTCTCTGGGTGAAAAGCTGGAACTGCACTGGTTCAGCCAACTGGTAACGGACCTGGAAGTAGGCAATCACTGGCATGCTCGGGCAAGGGAGGCTTTTCACGATGAGCTGGATTGGCAACAACGGGCGCTTACCGTGCGTGTCCTCAAGATGGCACATGGGCAGGAGGGGACGGATAGGTGTATCGATGTTTGGGTCGATCGAAATGCTCAAGCTGTGGACGCCTGGCTGCGAATCCTTGCCGATATTCGAACCACCAACACCAGGGATTATGCGATCTTCTCCGTGGCTATTCGGGAGTTGCTGCAGCTGGCCCAGGGCGAAGTGATGTACCCATTGAGTTGACGCCATGAATGAGTTGGTGGTTGACCTGCAGGTCTCCCAGGAAAAGTATCTGCTCCTGTACAAAACCTACGCCCGAAGCGTGCGTGCCGTCAGCCGCGACGGGCGTTCGATACGATTCCCCGCCCGTGTCTTGCAGCCCTTTGTCGATCACGAGGGTGTTCGGGGTGCCTTCCTGATCCGTTTCGATGACAACAACAAATTCCGGCAGATACAGCGGATTGGGTGATTGAAGCTGATTTTCGCAGCTCAGACACAAAAAAGGCCTGTGAGTACAGGCCTTTTCAATTTCTGGGTGATCTAGTGGAGAACGTTACGGCTGACTCCTGCCGTGCCGGTGTATCCGTCCCACTGGTCCTCTCTGCCTTTTCGCCAGCCTCCCAACCAGGATTGGCGGCTCGCCTGATCTTCATATGGGCACAATTCCTTGGATTTACCGTTTACACCGATCTGATATCCCCGGGTAAACGCCCTGTCGCTTTTATCGCGTTTTTGTCTCCGCATTCAAGGTTCCTTTTGACGAAGTGACTGTTGGCAGTCTCATTCTTGGCACTGAACGGGTGTCTGCAATTTCTATTTTTATAATGTTGGCAGATCGATGTCGACGACTTAATTATTCTAATGTGCTCCTTCCTTATGTGGTTTGTGCATATGCTGGAGGAGACTGGTGCCTAGCTCCTTTGCGTGGGCGCAGGGAGCAAATGACAGTTACCGTTTGTGGCCGGCAAGTGCACTCTCGATCAGCATGCTGACCAGTTCCTGGAAGCTGATGCCGGCGCCTTGGGCAGCATCCGGATACAGACTGGTGGGCGTCATACCGGGCATGGTATTCACTTCAAGCAGGTAGGAGGCGCCGTTCGCCGCGACCACGAAATCGGCCCGAGACAGGTGTCTGCATCCGAGCGCCTCGTGGGCGGCCACAGCTGCTTGCTGCAGGGCTTCGTTCTGCTGCCCGGTTAGACGTGCCGGCAGGATGTGTTCACTTAGGCCCTCGGTGTAGCGATGATCGAAATCATACCAGCTGTCCTCAGGCGTCACGATTTCGATAACCGGCAAGGCTCGCAGTTCATCGTCGACATCCAGCACGCCGACGGTGATCTCCTTGCCATCGATTCGTTTCTCAACCAGCACTCGATCGTCGTATTGGAACGCACTTCGCACCGCTGAGTGCAGTTGGTTGGCATCTTCCACCAAGTGCACGCCCAGTGCGGAGCCCTGTCTCGACGGTTTGACCACCAGGTAATTGCCCAAAGAACGTGTAACGAGCTCAATCCCGGTGGCGATATCATTGGATCTCTGCAGGACGACATCGTCAGCCACGTTCAAGTTATGACTCTTGAAGAGATGCTTGGACACAATCTTATCCATCCCGCAAGCGCTGGCGTGCACGCCGCTACCGACGTAGGCCAGTTGCATGATTTCCAGAAATCCCTGCAGGGTCCCGTCTTCTCCCGGCGGTCCGTGCAGAACCGGGAAAACCACATCGATATCCAGATCGGAAAGCCCCTGTGCCAGATCGGCGTCGAGTTCGAGCGTCGTTACGTGAGGGTAGTTTTCCTGCAGTGCCTCTGCAACGCCTGCTGCTGAGACCCTGGAAACCTCTGCTTCCGCAGACGGACCGCCGCAGATCACTGCGATCTTTCGGTCTTTACTTCTCTCCATTGCAACCCTTCGACATCAGGGAGATCCGGCGCCCGGAGTATCGACGCGGGCGGTTTCCACTCGACCGCTGCGTTTTTTCTCTGAGTCCGCCGGACTGGATGACTCGGCTGTCATGATAAACAGAGTCTGCCTGTCTTCACCACCCAACATGCAGGCAAAGGCTTGGGTTTCCACCTTGACGCGATCCGTGACCTCTCCCCCTTCCTTGACTCTAAGTGCTTCATTGCTGACCGGGGACGCGACCCAAATACCGTCATCCGCATCCAGGCAGATACCATCCGGCACCGCGTTCTCCAGTTGTGCCCAGGTGCGGCGATTGCTAAGCGATCCATCGCCGGCAATATCAAAGGCCGTCAGTACGCCCGCGCTGCTCTCCCCCACGACCAGGGTGTTACCGTCGGGCGTGATCACCGTTCCGTTGGGAAAGCGCATCTCGTCCGCCACGATGCGCGCCTCACCGTCCGGCGTCACCAAAATAAGCTCTGCGAATTCCCGCGGCGCATTATTGAGAAGATCGAATCCAAAATTGCCAATGTAAGCGCGACCCGTGGGGTCCACCACCATGTCGTTACAGTGGAACGAGGCGAGGGAGCTAAGATCGGCCACTTCCTCAAGCCCGCCCGGCGCGAGTTTCAGCAGCCTTCTGTCCGCCATGGAAACGATCAGCAGTTCGCCGCCCGCCGTCCATCCTAATCCGGAGGGCTGTTCAGGGACCTCAACGATGGTCTCCACCTCACCGTCCAACCCCAGCGCGAGCACCTTACAGTCATGCATATCCGAAAACCACAGTCGCCCTTCATGCCACCTGGGACCTTCGCCGAAGCGCAGGCCATCCAGAAGTACGGTAGTCCTGCCTGCCATGATGCTCCTCTCAGTCGATGGTGATGCTAGTGTTCGCTGCATCGTCATGGTAATGATCGGTCATATGCCGTGAAACAGGGCAAAAGGGAGATTTCGTGGAGATTTGTACTGCCTTCAATCCCCAAACCCTTGACCTTGTAGTAAACTTCAGGGTTCACAATCAGCGCCATCGGATCATCAGGAGCACGAAATATGGGATACCTTCGCATCGGCGAGCTTTCCGCACAGACCGGCACCAATAACGAAACCCTGCGCTTCTACGAAAGCAGGGGCCTGATCAGTGAGCCCCTCCGCAGCGAAGCCGGCTACCGGCTCTACACCCAGGAGGACGTCAGAAAGGTCGGATTCATAGTGCGTGCCAAGCGTATGGGGTTTTCCTTGAAAGAGATCGGTGAGCTGCTGTCACTACGCGTCGATCGGGAACAGAGCACCTGTGCGGACGTCAAGGACCTCGCTGAAGCGAAGCTGTCGGATATCGACCGCAAAATGCAGGAACTGACTCTAATGCACAACGCCCTACAACAGATTACAGAGGCCTGTTGTGGCGGCGATGAGCCGGCGGTGCACTGCACCATTCTCAATGCCCTTGACGATCCTGCCTAGTTGGTTCTCGTACGGGCATGGCTTTTCTAACGAGTTGATCGAGTTGTGGCCAGAAGGGAGGAACTATCGCCAGGACCCGCTCCGCATGCGGCCCAGTAAATACATCCCTG